>Ga0182024_10007070_pt1 | contig 24353 bp, 18 predicted proteins | sample P32metaG_FD_120480 | JGI IMG/M metagenome (GOLD analysis project Ga0182024, IMG submission 120480) | Permafrost microbial communities from Stordalen Mire, Sweden - P3-2 metaG (Illumina Assembly) | ecosystem: Environmental > Terrestrial > Soil > Wetlands > Permafrost | place: Sweden: Stordalen...
CCATAAGGGTTCGGGAGTCTTACCAATCAGCGCCCAGTGTCTGCGTTTTTCTTCGTACATTTTGCAATAGCGATCGAAAATAATCAGGGAAGCGAAGATGGAATAGTACGCAAAGCGGTCAATAACCTCGCGCTGCAGTTTTGAGTGCAGGGCTTCGAGCTGTGATGTCTTGCGTTGGATAAGCTTATTTAATAGTTGTTACACGTTTTTGTACATTGGAAGTTAATTCTAAGTCAATATTATTATGCCCTGCAATCTCCAGGATCTTTCTACAAGAGAACGTCCGGATATCCGATACGGGTTAAAATCGGGTTTCTATCTTTCAAGGAATTGCATTTTCTAAGGCGGTTAATTGAATCTTCTGTTGTTCCAGTAGTTTAAACCTTACGGCTTCTTCTAAAATCGACGATCGGAGAGATATGGGAAGATTGCACACCGATTGATTAGCCAAGTCTGCCAAGAGTCAGGGCTTTCAAAACTCATTTCTCATCAAACGTATTGAATAACCCAATGCAATTATCCATTGATCAAAAACTTATTATTCCATTTTCCAGCTCTTCAGAAGATATATGATTACGCATCCGCTTATAAACCTTGGAACCCGCTGAAATCTAACACCATTACTTATCCTTATAATCGACTCTGAAACATTAGAGATCCTTACCTGGCTGCCGCCCTGGCTTGTCTAATATTTTCTGAACCTGTTATCATAGTGAGCTTGGCCAGGGTAAAAGCACCGATCGCCATAACCAGATCGCGGACGGCGACATCGAAAAAATGCCCACCGATGATCAGTTGCAGCGCGATGCAGACCAGCCACACCATTACGATGTATGCACCTAACAGCGGGCGCAGGAGAACAATGATGCCGGCCACAATCTCGATCACACCAACAATCTTCATAAAAGCAATTGCATTTACAGGGAGCATTCCGGTGATATTTGACCCGAGATATCCGGGCCAGTTGGCCAGCAGATTGGTGAATTTATCGAGACCGGCAACGATCGGAACAATTCCAAAAGTCAGGCGTAAAACGTTTTGCACTTGTTTAATAGTCGTCATAAAATGTTTTTAATTACCCATATTTAGATACTGGGATGTAAAAAAGGTTACAATAATACTTTACCGGAATTTTTCAACTTAAAGGTAATTACACAATCAAACCGGTTATAGCACTATGAATCATTCCGTTTCCCAGGCAGAAGGCATCCCCGATGCAATCCTTGTTCAAAGAATACTCGGCGGAGAGGCCACGCTTTTTGAATATATTATCCGCAGGTATAACAAACGTTTGTACAGTATAGATTTCATGAGGAGTTCTTGTTCAGAGGAACTTAATTTTTCTAATGATGGTATCATTTTATTTTATAGTTAATAGTTGATGAAGTTTATTGGTGTTTTTGAGTTTGATATATTTTCCGGTAGTAGCAATGAGTTTGTTTTCTATTAACTCATTAAATAATTTAAATAAAGTTTCGTAAGTTGTTCCTGCATAGGAGGCGATGTCCTGACGGCTAATGGCCATTGAAATATATCCCTCCTTGTTGGTACCAAATTTATTGCTGATATCAAGTAAAGCGCCTGCTATCCTTCCCTTGACTTCCATATGTGCGAGGTCACGCATACGCCTTTCGGCTTTCTGCAATTCTTCTGCATAAAACTGCATGAGCCGATAAGTCAGGATTGGATTGGTTCTTAAACAGGTTTCTAAAAAATCCTCCGAAACAAAACAAATGGTTGTGTCATCCAGCGCTGTTGCTGAAACAGGGTAGGTTTTTTTATCGCCCAGTCCGCGGTGTCCGAGGATTTCGCCAGGACCAGCAAAACGCACGATCAGTTCTTTGGGATGTGTCCATTGCTTGTGGATCTTAACCCAGCCGGAATACATAAAATAAATCCCTTCTACTGACTCTCCTTCTCTGAATATGGTTTTACCCTTTTTAAAAATCCATGTTTCCTTATTCATCCCGATCAGCGGCCGCCACCCGGATATACAATGCTGACAAAGAAAACAATCGTAAAGATTACAGGTTGTTCTGGGCATAAACAAAATTATGTTTTAAATTATATATTTTGACTATAATATGACTAAAATATTTGATAAAACATGATTTAGGCAATAGTTTTGCATTGTTTGCTTGAGTAGAATTTATTTTTCTTTTATGGATCAATCAACAGGCAGCGTCATTCCACTATCGGTTTCACTGGGCAGACTGCACCAAAGAAACAGGAACCTGAAAGAAGCGCCGGTCAATAGACGCGTTTTTTACCTTAGCCTGCAGGCAATTTTGAATGCCGTTTGCATCGGTTTTATTGCAAAAGGACTGGTATACCTGATTAACGGGATTACCAATCTTTCTTTCTATGGAAAATTTTCTTTAGCTTCTTCCTCCCCTGCGGGGAATAACCTAGGATGGGCCGTTATTTTTATTCCGATTGCCGGAAGTTTCCTGGTTGGGCTAATGGCACGATTTGGTTCACGATCCATCACCGGACACGGTATTCCGGAAGCCATGGAGAAAATTATCATTGATGATAGTCGGATTCCGCCGGCCATCACATTTCTAAAACCCCTGTCAGCTGCTATTTCGATTGGCACCGGTGGTCCCTTTGGTGCAGAAGGGCCCATCATTGCGACGGGCGGCGCATTTGGCTCCCTAACCGGCCAGCTCATGCATATTTCTTCCGCCGAACGAAAAATTATTCTTGCAGCCGGGGCCTGTTCCGGCATGGCCGCCATTTTCGGGAGTCCGCTGGCAGCAGTCATGTTGGCCATCGAATTATTATTATTCGAATTTTCACCACGTTCGATTATTCCAGTCGCTATCGGCTGCATCACAGGAGCAGGCATGCATATTTTATTATTCGGCAGTCAGCCTGTTTTTGCAATGCCGGCCATCGCGCCTGTGGTGGGAACTTCACTTTTGATCTATATTTTTTTTGGCCTCGTGACCGGCGTCATCGCTTCCGGGATTTCCAGATCGGTATATGCGATCGAGGACTTGTTTGAGCGCTTACCCATACACTGGATGTGGTTTCCGGCCATGGGCGCGGTTGCGATCGGTGTGACGGGATATTTTGCTCCGGAAACGATGGGTGTAGGTTATGATAATATCCGGAATCTATTGCAAGGCCCTCTGCCGATGACCATGTTATTTTCCCTATGTCTGCTAAAATATATTTCATGGTCCGTTTCACTCGGCAGTGGTACTTCGGGTGGAACACTAGCTCCACTGTTTACAATCGGTGGCGCACTCGGCGCCCTGTTCGGGACATTTGTCCTGTATTTTTTCCCTGAAGCGCCCGTCAGTATTCCCATGGCCGCTCTGGTTGGCATGGCTGCTATGTTTGCCGGTGCATCGAGGGCCGTTTTGACTTCGATCCTCTTTGCACTCGAGACAACCGGTCAGGCAAATGCACTGCTGCCACTACTCGGGTCCTGTATTGCCGCTTATTTTGTCTCTTTCTTTTTAATGGAAGGCAGCATCATGACCGAGAAAATAAAACGACGTGGGATCTCCGCTCCGGACGGCTACCAACCGGATATCCTGCAATCGATCAGCGTTGCAAACTTTTTAAAAAAAGCCAATGGTTCCGATATGCGTCTTCCGCATATATATAAAACCGATGATCTCGGTTTTGCAGCTGAAATGATGGGAAAATATAATACAGATGAATTACTGGTTTTGGAAAGCCCGGAAAGTCAGGTTGTTTCAGGTATTATAACCGGAGATGCCATACTTAAATATTACAGTGAACAAAAGCAAAAAGATCACATTTACCAATCACCAGGACAAACCAAAAGAATCATGGTCAGGGGAAGAAATCTTTTTAAATAATATTTCAATCACCCTTAAATTTTTTATTTATGAAAAACAATAACAACGAGATTACAATGGGAAAAGCGATTCTAACCGCCGGCCCAAGTTAACTTTTGTGTAGTCACGAGTCTGAATGGATGGAGTTGAATTGCAAACTAATCTCAGAATTGAACAAACCGCCGATATAGATAGTCACCAACAAGTGGCTAGGCTAAATGTGAGCTGATATTATAGCCTGAATGTTTCAACCCTCGGGGCTTCTTCTAGAATCGACGGTCGGAGAGATATGGGAAGAATACACCTCTTAAAACGATCGACGAAAATAACCGGAAGGCGACGGGTAATAAAGCTATCACAGGAATGATAAGATGTTTTGCTTTGTTGGGGCTGCATAGAGTCATAGTTAATATATAATCTGATGTAAAGTTGGCCACTTAAAAGGTTCAATCTAAGAAAAATCTTGTATAGATTTGATAGTCAGGAATGTCGGATATCCGTACGCGGTGTTATAGGAAGGCCATAGACGTTGCAAGGGGACGCGACGCTATTTATGCGTGCAGACCAGGTGGCAGCGGCCTGGAACATTCTAATGCCCATCATCAATGCGTGGAAAACAAATATCACAAGTCATTTTCCCAATTACCCAGCTGGCATGGAAGGGCCCGAAGATACAGAAACACTAATCGCCAAAGATAGCAATAACTGGATCGTCATGCCGCTTGGAAAAAATGGTAAAGATTAAAAAAGTCAATCAATTAGCTTCTCACTGATGTTTACTCATTTTACTAAAGAGGAAAGAGCAATATACTACCCCGAAGACAGACATGTGGTTATTGCCATTAAACCTTACATGTTAATAATTTTTGGTATAGTCATATTTGGGTTAATTGCTGGGGCATGGCTGCAGTATTTACTGATAGGATTACCCATAAATCCTTCTTTAGTTTCTTATTCTACAACACCTGAATATCCTAAAGGGTTTCCAATGTGGATTAACCTGAGCCATTGGGTCAACTTCTTTTTTCTTGTACTGATCATAAGGAGCGGGCTTTCCATTTTAGTGGATCATCCCAGGCTTTATTGGAATAACGGCTGTGACCCTGAAACAAATTGGATTCGTTTTACCCCATTAAAAAAGCCTAAGGACAAATTCTGGACGGCTAAAGAAGATGCCCGTTATATTAGCCCGGTAGCTGGCTTGCCCGGTTACCGACATACCATCGGCATTGCTAGATCATGGCATTTTCTAACTGTTCCTTTTTTCGTATTGAATGGTGTTGTTTTTATTATTCTTTTATTTTGTACAAATCAATGGCAACGGCTTGTCCCCGGCTCCTGGAAAATAATTCCTGATTCGTGGAATGTTTTTGTTCATTACGCAACATTCAATATGCCACAGGAACCGAATGGATTTTATCATTATAATGCGTTGCAACAAATTTCCTACTTCGGAGTCATATTTATATTGGCACCGCTAGCGATGCTGACTGGAATGGCGATGTCACCTGCCATTGAAAATCGTTTCCACTGGTTTCCAAAATTATTTGTCAATCGTCAAAGCGCGCGCTCCATTCACTTCCTGGTAATGATAGCTTATGTGATTTTTATTATTATACATGTTGCATTGATTGCCGGTACCGGGCTCGTTAGAAATATGAACCATATTGTTATTGGAACCGATAGTACAGGAAGTCTCTCAGGTTTGTATATCGGTATAGGTATTATTGTGGTAACAGTAGTCTTTTGTTTCCTGGCGCATTGGCTCTCCTGGAACAAACAACGTTTACTACAGCATCTTGATGCTGCCATTAATGGAAATTTATGGCGTATCACATTGAACCGTTTTAAACCCAAGGCTTATTATAAAAAGAAAGATATTACTTCTTACTTCTGGCCTAATGGAAAAATCCCCGAATCGGAAGAATGGAAAAAATTAGCTGGAAATAATTTCAAAGATTATAAACTTAAAATCGGCGGACTGGTAGAGAATCCTGTGGAATTAACATTGGAAGAACTTAAAACTTTAGAGAAGGAACAAAGTATTACGATGCATCATTGTATCCAGGGTTGGTCTGGCATTGCAGAATGGGGAGGTGTTTCTATCAGTAAGATTGTGGACCTGGTCAAGCCACATCCTTCCGTAACAACTGTTGCATTCTATTCTTTTGGCGAAGGCCTTTACGGAGGTTTTTATTACGATACGAACACACTTGATAATTGTTTGAAACCGCAATCCATACTTGCATGGGAAATGAATTACGAATCGCTTTCACATATTCATGGTGCTCCCCTCAGACTTCGGATAGAAAATCAATTGGGGTATAAGATGGTTAAATGGATCAGCTCCATTGAGTTTTTGGGGACCTATAAAGTCCTAGGAAAAGGTCAGGGCGGTAAAAATGAAGATGATGAATATTTTAACTTGCTTGCAGATACTTAATCTTAAAGCGATCCGGACTAATTTAAAAGAATAAAAACTAACTTAAAGGAAACAAAGAACGGGTGTTTCTTTTGAAAGAAAATATGAAGAAAGGAACCGTAACGTTATTGTAAGTTGCAGGAAGCCATGAACACAATAAAGGGCTAGTGCTTCTGAAGAACATAACAAAGAATAATTGAATTTAGTGAAAAGACATTATGATACGATGTTCGTATCGTGATTTATGGGAAAGCAGCGATGAAAAAAGAAAATAAATCTATCTGGACCATTGGGCATTCTACTCGTCCATTTGAAGAGTTTTTAGCAATGTTACATTCATTCAAAATTGAATCGTTAACAGATATCAGAAGTTATCCTGGTTCAAGAAAGTTTCCTCAATTCAATAAAGAAGCATTAGAAATCTCTTTACCTCAAAAAAACATTCAATATATTCATTTAAAGAACCTTGGAGGAAGAAGAAAGGTAAATCCAGATTCAAAAAATACTTCATGGCGGCATTTGGCATTTCGTGGTTATGCCGATTATATGGAAACAGATGCCTTTAAGGAAGGAATAAAAATGCTTGAAAAGATTGCAATGAAACAGCGTACGGCCTATATGTGCTCTGAAGCAGTGTGGTGGCGCTGTCACCGCTCTATGGTTTCTGATTATTTAAAAGTTCGCTGTTGGAAAGTAATGCACATAATGGGTATAGGAAAAGAGGAAGAACATCCTTATACAGCGCCTGCTAGAATTGTCCATGGCGAGTTGAGTTATGAAATTGAAGGGAAGGGAGATAAAGATTAATCTGATTTCCTATTTCATTTTAATAAAATCCTTTTCTGTTTAATGATTGATATTGGTTTCATTGGAATATTTATTTAATATTTTGAAATGAAGACACTTTTTAATAAAATAAGATTATGTGAAGTCTGTAAAGATCATTTGCCATCACGGCCAAGGCCTGTGGTACAATTAAGTCACTATTCAAAAATTATTATTATCAGCCAGGCACCTAGCAGACGGGTTCATGAAACTGGGATTCCCTGGGATGATGCAAGCGGAAGAAAATTAAGAGAATGGCTGAATGTAGATGAAGCAACTTTTTATGATCCATATTTTGTTTCTTTAATACCTATGGGTTTCTGCTATCCCGGAAAAGGAGTCTCAGGAGATCTTCCGCCCCGTCCCGAATGTGCTCCAATGTGGCATCCAACGATCTTAAATCATTTAAAAAATACGCCGCTCATCCTATTGATAGGCCAATTTGCTCAGCGTTATTATTTAAAAAAAGATTTTAAAAGTAGTCTTACCGAAACAGTTAAAAGTTATAGAGAGTTTCTTCCTAAATATTTTCCTTTGCCACATCCTTCTCCTCGAAATCAAAATTGGTTGAAGGTCAATTCCTGGTTTATGGAAGAAATAATTCCTGAATTGCGAAAAAGAATCAGCTTCGAAGTCGGCACGGTAAGGAATGTCTCCATTTGTTGAATATTCTTTTATGTTTTTAGCACTATCCCCTGTTTCCTAAAGGATTTTTAACTATAAGGTTGTTTAAATTGATTAAGGAGTCACTTTTATTTTCATTTGCAAATAATGCTGTTTCTTTACAGATCGAGATGACTCCACGAGGAACACCTTTAGTACTACTTGAAGCAATATGAACCATCATGGGCTATGGCAACTCAGCATGTAAATAAGCAAGGAAGTGATAAGGAAATGCTGGATAGCTTACTTAAAGAAACCTTTGAATATTTTCTTAACCAATCTGATCCGGTAACTGGTTTAATTGCAGATAAAACAACACAAGGATCTCCATCTAGCATAAGCGTAGTTGGTATGGGCCTAAGTACATATATTGTAGGAGTTGAAAACAACTTTCTTTCCCGGAGCGCCGCAATAAATAAAATTCTTCGAGTTTTACGATTTCTCTATTACAGTCATCAGGGAGAGGACGGGGATGCAACAGCTTATAAGGGATTTTATTATCATTTCCTGGATATGAATACAGGTAAAAGGGCTTGGAATTGTGAACTATCTACCATAGATACCGCTATTTTTATTGCTGGAGCGCTATCGGTAGCCTGTTATTTTTCCGACAATACAAATGAAGAAAAGGAGATACGCAAACTCAGTGACGATCTATACCGGCGTGTTGACTGGCAGTGGGCCTTAGATGGAGAAGAAACGATCTCACACGGATGGACTCCTGAATCAGGATTTCTTCCATACAGATGGGATGATAATTATAACGAGTCAATGATACTTTATATGTTGGCACTTGGTTCACCAACTTACCCCATTCAACCGCAAGGATATAAAAAATGGACATCCACTTTTAAGGTAAAAGGTATATTTGAGGTTCAATATATTTATGCGGGACCATTATTTATTCATCAGTTTTCTCATTTGTGGATAGATTTTCGCGGTATTCGGGATGATTTCAATAATAAAGTTGGTTTTGATTATTTTGAAAACAGCAGGCGGGCGACATATGTCCACCGGAAATACGCTATTGAAAATTCTAAACAATTTAAGCATTATGGCGAGTATTTTTGGGGACTTTCTGCCAGTAATGGACCTGGTGATGTGGAGCTCGAAGTCGACGGTAAAAGAAGAACTTTTTACGGTTACCTTTCCCGCGGAGCGCCATTTGGCCCTGACGACGGAACCATTTCTCCCTGGTCAGTTGTCGCTTCTCTTCCCTTTGCACCGGAAATTGTATTAGATACAATTCGTAATTGCATTGAAAAATTTGATTTAAAACATTCCAAGGTATATGGCCTTGAGGCCAGTTTCAATCCGACCTATCCAGAAAAAATTGATAACCCTAACGGATGGGTATCACCATGGAGATTCGGACTCAATCAGGGCGCAATTGTGTTGATGATTGAAAATTACCGCTCGGCATTAATCTGGAAGATTATGCGTCAATGTCCTTATTTAGTAAAAGGCCTTACCCTGGCTGGATTCGCTGAAGGTTGGCTAAGTCAAAAAGATGACGAAATTATTTAAAAACTTTTCGTTTCCTTTCATTTTTAACGGTATTTAGTAAAGCAAGAATTGCCATCAATTCTGCCTTAATAAGGATATGTTTGTATAACGACATATTGCTACCTTATTAACAATTCAAAGCTCATTTCTTCCGGCAAGGATCTCAAAGCTGCTTGAGTTGGACCTTGGTCCTTTAATCGAAATCGAAAAAATAAGACAAGGTTTAATGAGAAAATTAACAGCTAAACCAACGCTGGGCAAACTGAAGCGTGCACTTCATGAAAAAAATATCTCTTTTCCGACGGTTTTTTCAACCTGGGTTGCAGCCCAGGCTTTTGTATAGCCCTTACCACCCGGAGTCTAAGTGGCAATCAACGAAAGATATTTTAACTGGGATAATGTAAAAAAGAATAAAATAGCGGGGATGTTTGAAGAAGTGGGAAAGTAGTCAAGCCCACCCAGTTTTTCAGACCTCAATGGAATTGTTGGGCTGCCTATACCTCCCAAACGGTAATACCGTTCCCGGACTGAAATTCGACTATAAGCTCAGGTGGTTTGACCGGTTGACGACCCACGCGGCGGAACTTTTTGCGTTTGGTGAACTCGTGGTTTTAACCGGAGACTATAATGTTATGCCGACCGAGCTGGAAGTTTACAAGCCGGAGCGTTGGGTGAAAAACGCCTTGTTGCGGCCGGAAGTCCAATCAGCTTTAAAGACACTTACTGCGCGGGGATGACCGATGCGATAAGAAAGGTCTATCCCCGATGAAAAGATTTATACGTTTTGGGACTATTCCCGTAATGCCTATGGTCGCTATGCGGGGTTGCGTATTAATCATTTCCTGCTAGGCTCAAGACTCGACCGCCGCCTGGTTGGTACCAGTGTTGACCGCCATGTAAGAGGATGGGAAAAATCGAGTGATCATGCTCCGGTCTGTATTGAACTGTCTGGGCCGTAATTGGTCTTCATTCAGGATTACTTGGATCATCCCTATTTTCGTTGATATCTTCCCAGCGAAGCCGGCAGAATAACACTTATAAAGGAGCCCGTCACGAAATTGCCAATGACCGCATTTGTTAAAACCATAAAGTCGAGGCCGTGCGTTCTGTCATGTATTATACTAACGGGTCTGTCAGATAACACTTTGCCAGGTATTCCATTTCCAAAAAGTCCACGTATTAATATGGCAAGTAAAACGAAAGCTAAAATAGAAGCAATAATGGTCCCCAATATAACCTCCTTTTCACCGGTAACAATGAGTGAAAGCGTTCCCGAATTCTCATTCTTCAATCTGCTTATAAATATGAGAAATACAATAATAATTACCATGAACAGAAAATTCCCCAGATAGAGTAACCATGTCTGGGTATAATTTGCCCGCTGAATAAAAAAATAAACCGGAATGCAGTATATCAAACCAGCAAGTAAACCGAAGATTAAGTATGTACGCAAAAACGTGGTCTTAAACATTTGATCTGAGTAATAATAATTTTACGCATAAAAAATCATTCCCCTGATATTATTCTGATGAGTTCAATCAGAACAAGAAAAAAAATACTAGGTTTTGGAAATTATCTCTACATAATTGCACCATTAATGGTGGCAGGAGTTTTGACCAGTTATAAATATTAGTTTTGCTTATGGGGGTTAAAAGAAATAAGGTTAAACCGGCTACTTCAAAAAATGTATTCTTCTTCATAATGACATTTTTTAGTGTAAATCATAAGTTCTAAGCAGCCATGTCCTGTACAAAACAGGTCCATTATTATTATCATTGTGATAAATTGATACCATCCCAACATTAGCCTTAAGCCAGTAATAAAAGCGTTTGTTAATCGGGTGAATCTTCTCAATAGCATTCTCATTGTTAAGTTCTGCCGTTCAACATAGCTTGCTGAAATATGCTTTGGATCAGGGTTTCCAGAAACCGTGTGTTTCTTACAGCCGATACGTTCAGCAGGACTATATTTCTTTTCAGCATTCGATGTACTGCCATGCAACCTCCATGATCTTTCTACAACAGAAGGTCCGGATATCCGACGTAAACTTAAAACCGGGTTTCTCTTTTCTGTGAATTGGATTTTCTAGGGCTATTAATTGAATCTTCTTTTGTTAGGTCCGTTTAGACCCTGCGGCTTCTTCTGCGATCGACGATCCTAAAAATATGGGAAGAATGCACCAGGTAAACGATCGACGAAAATAACAGGAAGCCGATAGGTAATGACGCCATACAAGCATGAGCCCGCAATGTCTGCCAAGGATGAATACATTCGAAGATGTCTGGATAAGTACAATAGCATCTAAATACTCGTTACTAAATTGACCCTAATTCCGCTGAAACCCAATGGAATCGTCTCTCAGTATTTTTGTATCGGGAAGTAACCACTCATTCTACAATAGTTGCGCATTTTAGAATAACAGCCGCTTGTTCGCGATTATTTATTTGATATTTTGAAGTAAACGGTTTGATCTATCCAATGATTCTTCTGACTCTTTCAGTATCCGGTTGTATTTTTCTTCAGAAGTCTCAGGCTTTTTCAGTGCCAATTTGATTGCAATGAATTTTACTGGTTGAATATCCGGGAAGGATTTGGGCGAATTCAGGTGTAGAAGATTATCTTTTTTTTGACAATAAGGCCCCGCCATAAGTACCTTCAAAATAGAAACAGGTGGCAATGTATTTATTTACATAATCCCTGGTTTCTTCCGGAAGATAACAGCTGAGCGTCCAGAAATTCTTGGTTCCAGACAGTTTGATGGCCGAGTTAACGGTGCTCTCTCCGCTATTGTATGCGGCGAAAACGAGCAACCAGTCCCCATATTCTTCGTGCAAGTCCTTCAGATATCTTGCGGCGGCACGGGTACTCTTATAGTAATCTTTTCGCTCATCATAGCAGGAATTGATTTTCAGACCCAGAATTCGGGCAGTCGCAGGCATTAACTGCCAGGGACCGGCGGCACCTACTCTGGAAACGGCTCTCGTTTTTAATTCAGATTCAACCACAGCGAGATATTTTAACTGAACGGGAAGACCATACCGTTTAAGCACAGAATCTATAATCACGAAGGGAGAACTGCTTCGCTTATCTATTTTGTAAAGATTTTCCTTGTTTTCCTGAATATAAGTTTTCACAAACTGTTTTACTTGTCTGTTCCAGGTTGCTTTGTCCTTTCCTTCAAAATCAAGCTTGGTCGGGCCGCCGTCAACCGCCAGAATTACACTAAACAGGAATGCACAGGTTGTGAAAAAGTATTTTAAAGAAATTGCATTAAACATGGGTCTGCCTTTTAAGTATAACCCTATAAGCCAATCCCGATGCCGCTTTACAAGACATGGAAAAACAGCATATTATAGAAGTTTTTATAACTGCATAAGTCCCTCCATTGGAAGAATTCGCCCATTTGGGAGGGTGCAATTCCGGCCATTTTGACAATTAAATTTTACTCGGTTAAGTCGGTATTGCCGGTAAATTCCCAGGAAATAAAAAGTGTGGATTACGTCAAATGATCGCCACGGATTTGCTGGATGTGTATTTGTTTTACAGTTTGCAGTAAGTAAGAGAAATGGCAAAAGAATGGCAGGAAGATTACAACTGTTCCAGACCCCATGAATCGCTTGGCTTTGTACCGCCCGTTGAGTACAAAAAATCCGTTTCCCTGGAATTACTAAAAACTGGAAAACTCTAATTACGAATGGTCCGAAAATAAGGTGAGCTTACAGAGTTATTACCTTAGTGGTATACTTTTTCGTTGAATATTTACCAAACTATAAACCAAATCTTTCTATGGAACAAAATAAGGCTCAAAAGTGAGCAGATTATCTAGGTAAACAGGAGTTGGAATGCCTGAAATTTCTCAAAAAAAGGCTAAATTAGTAGGATGCTAAAACAGGCAATTACAACCGCATTAAGACTCTTAGCCAGGAATAAAGTACTTGCGTCCATCAAAATCCTGGGGCTGGCAATTGGAATGGCCTGTTGTCTCTTAACTGCCATGTACATAAAGGACGAGGAAAGTTTTGATTCTCAGAATAGTCAATCCGGCCAAATATATCGTTTCGCTACCAATTTTGTAAATGAGAAGGGTGAGAAATTACCGACGGCAACAACACCCCCAGCTCTGGCACCCAACATAATTAACAGTATTCCTGAAATACAGAATGTTTCAAGAATTTTTATTTCGAGAGGGATGACATTTTCTGTTCGGTATGGAAAGAAAAGATTTATTGAAGAAAATCTATATTTCGCAGACACTTCATTTTTTGACATTTTTAGAATGTCTTTCCTGTCAGGGGACAGCCGTAGTGCTCTGAATGATCCGCAGGCGATTATTCTCACTCAGTCGATGACCAAAAAATACTTTGGAACTGAGAACCCTATTGGCAAGATCATGGAGGTAGATGACGGGTCCCCTAGAAAAGTGACTGCTGTAGTTCAGGACTTGCCCAGGAACTCGCATCTTAAATTCGATTTCATAGTTCCTATACAAAGGTCTCCGGACGACGGGGCGACGACCAATTGGACCTGGCAGGCGTTTTATACTTATGTGAGATTGAAACCGGGGACAGATATTCGATCTGTAGAAAGGGAAATTGAGAAAATAAAAGTCAATGCTGTTCCGGAAAACAAGAACAGTTATTTTGCCCAGCAATTGACTGCGATTCATTTAACTTCGAATTTGCGGGACGAACTTTCTCTAAACGGAGATAAGAAATCTCTCTATTTGTTCTCTACTTTATCCCTCCTGATTTTGATTGTTGCGATAATAAATTACGTGAGCCTGGCAACGGCTAATGTGGCGATTCGGAGCCGCGAAATTGGCATTCGAAAGTCTGCAGGCGCTTTGAGATTCTCTTTGATTATTCAATTCTTAACAGAATCGATTTTGACCTGTGCACTGTCTGGCATTTTGGGACTTATTATGATTCTTTTCTTCCTCCCATCTGTCAATGCATTTACAAACAAAGACCTTATTCTATTTAGCGCTAACGATGCAGGGTTTCTTTTGCTATACCTCCTTGTAATTGTTCTGGTTGGTTTGATAGCTGGGGCTTATCCGGCGTTCTATTTATCTTCAGTAAATCCAGCGAATGCATTAAAAGGGAAATCGGTGACGGGTCCATTGGCCTTGCGTTTTCGTCAGGGATTGATCATAACTCAGTTTACTGTTTCCGTTTCTATGATTATTGGATTTTTGATCGTTCACGAACAGCTTTCTTTTGTTCAAAATGCAAAACTTGGTTTGAATCCGAATAATGTAATCCAGGTAAATTACACAATCCCAGGAAATCGGGACGAGGAGAGTGCCTTAAAGGATCAATGGCTGAGAATGAAAGGAGTTAAACATGTTAGTGCAGTAAGTGGATCCTTTATTGGTAATAGTTGGCCCTCGCAGTTGGCTTATAAGGGCTCAAATTTTCAAGTTATCAGTAGTGTTGCCGTTGATACCGATTTTGTGTCTACCATGGGGTTGACCTTGAAAGAAGGAAGAAATTTTTTCACTGACACGGTGGATGGCAATAATCGGGAGATAATCCTAAATGAGACGGCAGTCCGATCATTCGGAATTTCAAAGCCTGTTATAGGCAGCAAGATCTTTTCTCCCATTAACCCTAAATCGGGAAAAGCGACTTACTTCAACGTAATCGGTGTCGTAAAAGATTTTCATTTTTCCTCTTTAAAAAATGAAATCGGGCCATTTATGTTCCAGCCTGTTGGAGTAAGGAGATGGGTCTTTATGGTTCAATTAGACGGTGCGGGTATTTCGGAAGCGGTCAGCTCCCTGAAGACCATTTGGGATGCTAATGTGCCTTCAAGACCTTTTTCCTATAGTTTCCTTGACGAGAATTTCGCGAAACTCTATGATGCCGAAATCAGGTTCCGCATGATTTATGATGTTACTACCTGCGTTGCAATAGTATTATCCTGCATGGGCTTGATCGGATTATCGTCTTTCATAGTTGTACAAAGAGCCAGAGAGATTAGCATCCGAAAAGTACTTGGGGCAACTGTTTTCTCTGTTTCCAGGTTGCTAACAAGAGAGTTTGCAGCTCTAATTACAATAGCCTCTATTATTGCTTTTCCAATCGCTTATTTCTTGATGACCAGTTGGCTGCAAGGCTTCGCTTATAGGATTTCTATTGAGGGCCAGACATTTCTTATCGCAGCTGGATTTGCAATTTTAATAGGTGTTTTGACAATCAGCTTTCAAACGATAAAGGCGGCAATAAGGAACCCTATTACCGACCTAAACAGGCCCTGATCAAAAGAGCGGGTGAGCTACTTTTAGAGTGCAAAAACTAGAAACCTGTTTTTATTGTTTCAGAAATGCTAGCTATTCAAACGAACTGTTGGCGAAATGATTGACTCCCTTGATTCTGTTTGATGCGGTGCGATGCAACCTCCATGATCTTTTTTCGGCAGAACGTCCGGATATCCGATGTAACCTTAAAATCGGGTCTCTCTTTTCTGTGAATTGAATTTTCTAGAGCGATTAATTGAATCTACTTTTGTTAAGGCCATTTAAACCCATTCGGCTTTTTCTAGAATCGACGATCGGAGAAATGTGGAAGGATGCATGCTGAAAACGATCGACTAAAATAACCGGAAGCCGAAGGGTAATAACGCTATTATAATCAGGAATGTCGGATATTCGGACACTGTGTTATAGAAAGGCCATAGACGGTGCAAGGGACAATTCACAGAAATAATATTTCCGGTTTTTCCATACTACAAGAAAATATTTGACCACAAATCAGCGATGTGTCCGGAAAAAAAGTCTCATATCATTTTGAAAATGGGCAGCCCATTTTTTCAATTGGTTTTTAATCCGGGATACTAAAATTCCAATACCATCTCAGCCGGATAGCATCTTGTATGTTAAGCAATTATTTCCTCTCCATAAATCTTAACATATAAATCCGCTTTTAATTCTGAAGATTCTGTAGCAATTCTATGTTCTCTTTAAAGTAATTGTGAAACAATCTTTATGTAATGGTTATATCGATGCGTTACTGAATGCCTGTTTGCTGATCGAACTACATTCGCCAAAACTATCTAGCGAAAAATGAGATATAAGAATAGCTTATTGTTTTTCATTGCAGTTTTTTCAGTTCAGTTTATATTCTCTCAAAAGGCCATTATCAAAGGGAATGTTTCTGATAATATTTCCAGGGATGGTTTAGCAGGGGCATATGTTTCGGTTGTTTCCCCAAATGGAACGGTAGTAAAAAAAGCAGCTGATGATAAGGGTAATTTTGAAATTATAGGTTTGGTCCAAGGTGATTATACGCTCACTTTCGAAAACGTAGGTTACGCCATCGTAACCAAACAGTATTCGCTCAAAGAAAACGAAACCTTAAAAGTTTATATAAGACTTGGATTACAAAACAAAGCCTTGACTGAAGTGACCGTATTAGGTTATCATGACAGGGAAAAGGAATCGGGATCCAGGACCGCCGAAAAGAATGCGGCCAATATTATTAATATTATTTCGGCTCAGGCAATGGTGCGCTCTCCCGATATCAACGCGGCCAATGTTTTACAAAGGATGAGTGGCGTTACCGTTCAGCGATCGAGCGGGGGCGATGAAGCTTATGCGGTGATCCGGGGGATGCAGCCCAGATACAATAACACGCTCGTAAACGGGATTAAAATTGCAAGTCCCGATAATAAAAACCGGTTTGTGCAGCTTGATATTATCCCTTCAGACATTTTAACAAGTATTGAGATCAGCAAATCCTTATTACCGAATATGGAAGGAGATGCCATCGGAGGGACAATTAATATGGTGGTTAAAGATGCTCCGGAAATCTCTTCATTCAAGGCGACCGCAAGTATTGGTTACAGCCAGCTTTTTTTCGATGAAAAATATATAAATTTTAAAAAATCTGATATCCAGTCACTAAGCCCGATCCAGCGCAATCCTGCTGGTTATTCAGCGCAGCCGAACGATTTTTCAAGATCCAACCTTGATTTTCAACCACAACAGGCTCCACCTACCGGTACCCTCGGGTTTTCTTATACACACCGGTTCCTTCATAATAAGATTGGTCTGGTAATAGCCGACAATGTACAAAATCAATACTACGGAAATATTAGTTCCCGGTTTACCGTATCCCCGGGAGGCGCAAACTCAGATTCATTGAATGCCACGGATGTAAGTAACTATAAAGGGTATACGCAGCAGCTCAATAACGGATTGGCGACCCATATTGATTATGTTTTTAATGAAAAAAACAGGATAAGTATTGATAATTTTTATATCTACAGTTACTTGGCCCAGTCCAAGCTAAGCCAGGATACGACTCTTTTGGGAACCGGTAGGACAGGTCCCGGTACCGGACAGGTTTTTAACAATGACCAGTCTTTTGTGCAGCATGAATACATTGAGAATCTGAAATTATCGGGTCAGCATGAATTATCACCCAATTTCCAAATTGACTGGGCCGGAGTATATTCTACAGCAGGAAGAAAAGTTCCCGATCTGGCGACTCTAACAACTGATTTCCTGATCCATCCGGATTTTTCTCAAACGGCTACTTATTTTGATGGCATTACAAGACAGTGGCTGCACAATGAGGATAAAGACTATACCGGTCTGCTTAACCTTAAATATCATAAAAAATTGAGCGGTGGTACGCTGGAATTGAAAGCAGGTGGTCTGTATAGAACAAAATCAAGATTCAACTCCGAAGATGACTATGAACTGCGGCCACCGACAGTGAATGGTTCCGGTGGATCAACAAGTGGGAAACCGGTCTGGACCAATATATATGATGCCCAGTGGAGTGTGTTTAATTCGGCAGGCACCAATGTATATAACCCGAACAATTACCACGCAACTGAAATTGTATTTGCCGAATATGCCATGGTCAATTTCAAATCTACTAAATGGGAAACAGGCGGTGGTTTGCGTGTTGAAAACACCAATTCAAATTGGGATATTAAAGTGCACAGCCCGACTGCGCCCAGTTCGGGAGGACAAATTTATCAGGATTTTCTGCCGAGTGCATTTTTTAAATATGATTTAAGCAATAAACAGGATCTCCATGTTTCCTACTTCAGATCCATTTCAAGACCCAATTATTACGAACTGGTCCCGGCTCAAACTTTTGCTACAGACTACTATATTATCGGTAATCCATTTCTATTACACGCTGTAGCGGATAATTTTGATATACGTTATGAGATATTTCCAAGAGGGGAAGAAAACCTGTTCCTGGGCGTTTTTTACAAAAACATCCAGAATCCGATAGAACAGCAACTGACTTCCTATAAATCCGGTTTACTTTATTTAACACCCGTAAACGCGGGTATGCCGGCACACAATTACGGAGCTGAACTTGCCTTCACTAAATACTGGGGAAAATTCGGTGTAACAGGCAATTATACTTACACACATTCTTCGGTCACTACTTCGAAGTTTAACTTCCAGGATAGTCTTGTTTCAGAGACCCGGCCTCTTCAGGGACAGACCGATCATATTGTAAACGTTTCAATACTATATAAAGACGTCAAGCATGGATTTTTCGGACAGATATCATATGAATTCCAGGGTAATACCCTGGCACAGACTTCCATTTTTTATCAGTCCGATTATTACCAGCATCCGATGAATACCCTGGCTGTATCTCTTGAAAAAGACATTCATAATCATTTTACGGTTTTTGGCAAATTCAACAACCTGCTAAACACTCCGAGTACAGAGTACGTTCAAAAGACCTTACTCGTGGCAAAGGACATTTATAAAGCCAGTTACAGTATTGGAATCAGATACGCACAATAAAAAACAGCATTTAAATTCTTCAGTTAAATAAAAATAAAAAATGAAAACCAAGTTAAATCAGCAATTATCTACATGCATTCAGATCATTGCAGTTTCAATTGCAGTATCGGGTGTCTTTTCGGCTTGTACAAAATCTTCGGCCACTGCCAATACAGGTCCTGTATTACCCGCAGAAGCAATCAGGGGAACTACGTTAAGCGGGGGCAATGTAAAGGGCGTTATGCTCACCGATTCTGTATATACCGTGAACGGAGATCTTACGGTGTTGAAGGGCGATACACTTTCAGTACAACCGGGTGCAACGATCAATATTCCCGGCAATCATGCATTTTATATTCAGGGTACTATCATATCACAAGGAACTCAGACAAAACCTGTTGTGTTTCAATCACCGGTTGCGCAACCCGGCCAGTGGGGCGGGTTTCAATGTGACAGCGCTCAGGCTGTAACATTCAAGTGGACAAAGATTTTATGGGCCGGGGGACCCGATTCCACAGGCAGTACCAGGCAAACAATTTCGGTTTCGACCCCGATCAACGTAGATGTTGAAGATAGCTGGTTTATAGGCGGACAGGATAATGCCATAGGAGTATATTCAACTGCTTCAGTAACCATTTTACGCAATACAATTGAGGGTGAGGGGACTACGGACGGAGATGCAATTGATTTTCATTCCGGGGTGACTGGTACAGTGGCATATAATGTTTTATGGGGTGGGGCAGGCAGTGCAATTAAAGTTTTCACCAGTGCAACGATAAAAAATCCTCAAACAAATGTCACGGTATATAATAATACCTGCATTGATAATGGTTTCAGAAGAGGTGCTGCCGAACCAGGCAGGGGTATCCTGGTGGATGCCTTTTCTTTAGGCAACTTTTATAATAACCTGTTGGTTAATAATTATTATGGCCTGGATATCACACCGACTTCAGATTATACTAATGTTAAATACGGATATAATTATTTCTATGGTACGGTCGATTCGCTTGTTCAAAATTTTTATCCTGTGGGTTCCAAGGGAGTTCCTCAGAGCACGGATATCATTTCACAGACGACAGGAGCAAATGATCCAATGTTTGTAAATTATACAGCTCCTCCAAATCCTTCTTTAAGATTCATTCCGACAGCTTTTGATTTCCATTTGAAAGCAGGTTCTCCGGCAATTGGAAAAGGGAACCCTACATATAACAATGATATCGGCGCCTACACAACTGATGGGAAAGGCAATCTGCATTAAGTAAAGTTCCCATTAATTTATCAAATAAAGGACCGTATTCATTTACGGTCTTTTATTGTTATATGGTTTAATTTTTTATTTCTTATTAAATAATTTGTATTCATTTTTAAAAAATAATTAAGGTGAAGAAAAATCTTCGATTCATGCGCTTTATTACAATTTATTTTTGTTTTTTGTCTTTCGTAACGACTGCCTTTACCCAGTCCAAAACAGTTCCGGCGACCAAAAAAGTAAACAAGAAGAAAGCACTTCGTTTCATGGTTTTTGGCGACTGGGGCCGCAACGGGGAAGATAATCAGAAAGAAACTGCACGGGAATTGGGAATTGACGCCAAGACCTTCAAACCTGAATTTATCGTTTCAACAGGCGATAATTTTTATCCCAATGGAGTTCGCAGTACAAGGGATCATAATTGGCTTGCCTCATTTGAAGATATATATACTGCACATGCTCTCCAGACAGACTGGTATGTAGTGCTCGGTAATCATGATTACAAGGGAAATCCGCAGGCGGAAATTGACTATTCGGATATTGACCGGAAATGGAATATGCCGGCGCGCTATTACTCAAAGATTATCTTTATCGGAGGTGACAGTACACAGGCTGTGCTTCTTGTTTTTATTGATACAACCCCTTTATTATCGGAATATTATATCGGCACAGAGCATGATGTAAGGAATCAGGATACAGCCTTGCAAAGAATATGGCTAGAAAAAACCCTGAGAGAAGCACCCACCTATGTAAAATGGAAATTAGTCTTTGGGCATCATCCGCTCTGGACGGGCGGAGACAGGATGAATGCACTGGAAGGAGTTGAAATGAAAAGATTATTCAGACCGATCTTTGAAAAATATCGGGTGAATGCTTATATCTGCGGCCATGAACATAATCTGCAATACATCAAACCAAAGGGGTTTACCCATTATTTTGTTTCCGGCGCCGGATCTGAAACCACGCCTGTCATACTTCATCCGGATGGCGGGCAATTTGCGAAATCGGAAAATGGGTTTATGGAATTTACAATAACTGATGACCAGATGGAAGTAAATGTAATCAGTTATATGGGTGAAAAATTATATTCAACCACCATAGGACTTCCATAAAAAAGCAGAATCAAAGGGTACGGCGAACACCAGTATCAGCAAAAACTTAAAGAAGGTAAAACCGTGAAAGGACTCCCGCTCGAAGAGTGTAGGGAGATTGTACCAGCCCCTTATAAACTGGACAGTTTTCTAAAGGTAGGTTAGTAGTTTTTGATTTTCAAAAGGGATCAGAAGGAAGAACTCGCTTGCTATTGGGAACGACACTAAAATGCATTTAACAGCATCGGGACTCCTTCTATGATCGACGATCTTTAGAAATGTGGGAAGAATACCTGTTAAAAACGATCGACGAAAATAAACGGAAGCCCTCATGTAATAAAGCTATACTAATGTGAGAGTGGTGGAATTGTATAGATTTGATAATCAGAAATGTTGGATATCCTGACACTATGGTATAGAAGGAACATGGATGTTGCAATGGCAAAGGATCCATAACGGATCTGGACAACACCGCAGCGAGCCCCATATATGCGGCGCTTAATCATTTTCTTCCCGCAGTTGTTACGACACCAGCAAGCAGTCGAAATCCTTTTGACAATTTTCCAACTTCCAATTAGAAAATTTTTCTTTTTTGGGCCGCAACTGTAAAAGCTACCACTAAGAGTATCAGAATTATACTTATCAGATCTGTTACCTTGTTCATGCCCATTATTGTTACTATATGTAGATACACAAAAGATAATTTATTTTAAATCCTAGACCACGATTTGAAGAAACTTTCGCCAATTTGTGAAGTTTTATCCCGGAACATCACATGATCTCGCCGTAATCTCCCCGTCTCGCCGGTCAGCTCTCTCATTGACTTTCAACTCATTGCCCAAATGCGTACATTTTGTTCCGCACCAATACAAAAAGTACTGTGGCCGATTCCAGTGGGTTTTGCTGGGAATTAGCAACGGATTTGTGTCTTGTAATTTAGTAAGACAGGAAACCAGAAATCCCGTGACTCAGTGGGTTTATATGGTTGCCAAGTTGACTGAGAAGCATCCCGGCGGGAATGGTAATATTTCCATATTACCGTCATACAGGAACGGTAATTGCGGGGGTATGTGATGGAATAGCTGTGTGTCTCAGAAAGGGGAATAAAACAGGTATTGTTTTCTGATGGGCGTACCTGATTTTGTGTAATAAAAACAACAATACTTCGGATAGCATTTTTTGAAACTATATAAATTTACAATTATGAAAAGGAACAACGTAATCAGGCTGGCACTATTTGTATTGACCATCTTTCTCTTGCCCCATTCCATGAAGGCCCAGGACGATAAAGAAAAAGAAAAGCTTATATCTGAAAGTAAAGAGGCGAGGGCAGATTTAATAAAAACAGACGCATCTATGACTAAACTTTTTAATGATTCCTATGGTTATGTCATGTTTCCAAAAATTGGCAAGGGTGCAATCATAATAGGTGGATCGGGCGGTAACGGGGTTGTATATGAAAAAGGCAAAACAATTGGCACGGCAAAAATGGCACAAGTAACGGTAGGCGCACAAGTGGGGGTCGAATCCTACCGGGAAGTTATATTTTTTGAAAATAAAGAAGTCCTGCACCGGTTTAAAGAAAACAAGGTTGAGTTCACTGGCCAGGTTTCAGCAGTTGTCGCCAAATCAGGTGCATCGGCGAATGCCAAATACGCAGACGGTGTTGCCGTATTTACCCAGGATCTCAGCGGGCTAATGGCGGAGGCTGCCGTAGGTGGGCAGAAATTTACTTATAAGACTCTTTAATGGTTCGACGGAAAGAATCTTTATATGTCGTTCCTAAGCATTCTCTTCTGGGCATTTTTCGCGTCATATATCGTTCACATCCTTGACGAAACCTTGCTCAATGGCGGCTTTGTTAAATGGATCGCGGAGAATTTCTGGCCGACGTATCATGTCCAGATGTTCTTCTGGTTCAACGCCGCATTTATTGGAGCAATCGCGGTCAGCAATTTTCTATTCGACAATTTTGGCGGCCATTGGGTTATCCTGCCACTTATCTTTGTAGCTGGATTTGTCACCCATGTTCTAACCAGGTTTCGTTTGAGGTTAAGCAGAGATACATATTTGTAGAATGTGCTCAGCCTCATATGGGCAGCACCATCTTTTCTCATCTGATGATACAGAGAGTAGAGAGACCAGAATTGCTAACTGGATTGAAGACAATATGTTTTAATTTTTTCGAACTCTTTTTGCAGGAGTTGAGCCGGATGTTTGATTCTGCAAAGATTCAAAAGGGAAGAAGAACAAGTGATATTTCTTTTGAGTCTTGTGTACTGGTGAAAATTCAGGTCCAGGTACCGGAGGGTTTTTGTAACGACAACTATCTTTCCAACCTTTTGTATGTTACTTGCTATTACGGTCTTCAGCGACATCCTGCCGGCATGGATGCCAATAGAATTGTCTTTGATGAATCGTTTTATCGCGATTACTCTTAGTAGTGCTTTATTTATGAAAATGAGCTTTTTATTTATCGCAACCATTTGAAGGGTATGGAAAAGATCTTTATTCTCACAGAACCAATCATAGCCAAAAGAACTTTGTAAATCCCTTTTATCCCAGTCAAATCTGGTTGACCGTGGTATAATTTGTAACATTTTATCAGGCAAGCAGTTTAGATGAAAGGCAACCAAGAGATAGGCGTGGTAGCATGTTTTGGAACGATAAGGCTGCATTGGCAGTGGCATCGATGACAATTTGAAAAAACGGATTCAATATAACCCAGATAAACCAGGTAATGAATAATCTTGTATAGATTTGATAACCAGGAATGCCGGATATCTGAACACTGTGTTATAGAAAGGCCATGGACGTTGCAGCGCATCATCATGTATGCCTGAAGAGGCTAGGACACCAATGAATTAAAACTGGAAGGGCAGTCACGAGGCGCCAATCAACCATCGACGGAAGTAAATAAGAATGTTTCAGAAGAGCATCCTATTGAACAACCTTCAAACATTGACCATCAAACAGAAAATATGGAAGTACATCACCACCCCGACCTGCATCA
>Ga0182024_10007071_pt1 | contig 24351 bp, 24 predicted proteins | sample P32metaG_FD_120480 | JGI IMG/M metagenome (GOLD analysis project Ga0182024, IMG submission 120480) | Permafrost microbial communities from Stordalen Mire, Sweden - P3-2 metaG (Illumina Assembly) | ecosystem: Environmental > Terrestrial > Soil > Wetlands > Permafrost | place: Sweden: Stordalen...
ACCGCCCCTGTGCATCGGACTTTAGCGAGGGGATGGAGGGGTTACCAGATAACTAATGGCTCGCGACTGTTGGAGGATGGGCAAGGCGAGCGGACGACTTTGGATTGTACTTATAGGTTGTACCAAGGTGCAGTTGGTCATCAGAAAGGCGAGATGGCCGATTTTGGTTTGCACGGCATTCTATGTTTTGCACGACGTTTGCGGGCCGTTACCTCAGTAATTTTCTGCCTCGACTCAAGGCCCCTAGACTCGAGGGGTTGCGAAAACTTTGTATCCGGATCCTTAAGACATGGCCCTCGTCTCGCGACGCTCGCTGTTTTGCCTGGCGGTTCCAGCGCTTTTAAGCTCACTGATTTTTTCGTTCGGACAAACCAGCCCAGATTCCGCCGCGAGCCGCCGATTGGTGGAGCGGAGCGCGCCGGTGACGCCGGAGTTGGCCCGGCGCATGCGAATTGCCGGGGTTGTGCGGATTGAGGCGGTCGTCTCTCCCGACGGCAGCGTGAAATCGGTGGAGGTAAAGGGCGGACATCCTGTTCTCGCCCAGGCCGCCGTGAATGCCGTGCTCAAATGGAGATGGGAGCCGGCGCCGCATGAGTCGCGGCAACTGGTGGAAGTGAAATTCACGGCCGCGGAATGATTTTCTAGCCGACTCTGAAGCCTCAGTGTTGCGCAGGGAGTGATCGCCTTGGCCCACTCGCAATCATGCGATCAATTTCATTTTTAAGAGCAACGCCGCCATCATCGCCAGCGCCCCGAGCTCCGCGTTGTACTCGCGATGTTTCAGGTAGAGATCAAAAGAAAAATTCGTAGATGATTCGGGAGCAGCGCTCGCGGCGGGGGTAAGACGGGGAAACATTCTCGGAACCCGCCGCGCATATTCATCGAACTCAGCGAACTTCTGCCGCAGGAACGACTCTTCGCCGCGGATCACAGGAAGATAAATCGCGAAAAACATTATGACCAGCGCTACGCCGACCCACCAACTGCGAGCAGCCAGCGCGAATCCCATGCCTATCAAGAGCGATCCAAGGTAGAGTGGATTGCGGGTGTAAGCATAAGGGCCGGAGGTTGCGAGCGATTCGTTCTTGCTGACATGCCCGGAAGCCAAGGCGCGGATAAGAAGACCCGGGATAATCAAGGTGGCGCTGAAGGCGATGGATTGCAAAGTGGGCCGTGCCAGCCAAAAATAAAGCACTGCAAAAACGAAGCCCAGCGGCACTCGGATGCGGCGCGCGATTTGTGACCACTCAGCCATTTTTCTTTTATAGATGGCACTTCCAGCGGCGACCGATTCGCTTTCGGGTGATGCGGCGCTTCCGCGCTGCTATTAGCCGCCCTTTTTGCGCCCAAACCTTAGTCGCCGAGGTCACCTTTCAGCAACGTGGCGGCTGCTGCCACCACCGCCTCGCTTCCAATAGATAACAGTCCCTTGTCGGGTTCTGCACGCCGCGCATGCGAAGTCACGCTTGTCCCACTGCGCAACACAATGCTGCGCGTTCCGTAAGGTCCGTTGCGCGAGGGATCGGTAGGCCCATAAATCGCCACAACCGGAACGCGCAACGCAGCCGAAAGGTGCAACGGTCCCGTATCGCCGCCGACAAACAACCGCGCGCATCGGGTCAGCGCAATCAGTTCGGTGATGGTGCAACTCATCCTGTGCGCTGTTCCGCCGCTGGCAGTCTCTGCCGTGCTGACCAATTCGTCTTCGCCGGGACCGTAGTTCAGAACCGACCGAAGGCCTTGCGCCGCCAGCCCGCGCGCAACTTCGCCGTAGCGCTCTGCCGGCCAGCGCTTGGCGCCCCAGCCGGCGCCGGGATTCAAAATCGCAAATTCGCCGATGCCGTGTTCCGCGAGACGTTGCGCGACTCGACCTTCTGCCGCGGGATCGTGAGGGAATTCGACCGCAGCCGTTTCGACGTTTTGCCGTCCCCCCCAGTGCTGCCGTACACTCTCGGCGATCGAAAGGGTTTGCTCGATCACGTGCCGGCCGGGTGCGACAACCTTGCGCGTGTACCACACGCTCGCGGGAGACTCCCGCGGTTGTGCTGTGCCATATACCACGCGCGCGCCAGACCACCGCGCCAGCAGCGCCGATCGTATTGTGCCCTGCAGATCGATGGCAACCTCATAGCGCGCGCCGCGCACGTCGTTCCAGACTGTGGCGGCGTGTTGCAAAGTCGAAATAGAAAACGGGGATTTTCCCCATGCTTTCAGGTTGACGGTATGAACTTCATCGACCAGCGGGCGCAGCGTAGAGCGCGGCGCGCGCCGCGCCGCGCCTGAAGCGCAGACCAATTCCGCCCAGCGCTGTTCAATCAGCCAGCCGATGTGCGCCTGCGGAAACGCGTCTCGCAATAATTGCGCAGCGGGTAAAGTATGGATCACGTCTCCCATGGCGCTGAGGCGCACGATCAGCAATCGCTCAATCTTCTGATGCGAAGTGATATCGAGCCGGTTCGACTCGAAACTGGTAAGCGGAGCAGCTGCGGACTCGGCGCTCACTTCTGCCTCGGCGCCAGCCGTGAGCGAATAATTTCGCTGGTAGAGTGGTCCTTCGCATCGCCGACGATCGCAACCCGGCCGCCATATTCGGCCAGCGTGTCGCGCTCGGGAACCGAATCGACGGTGTAATCCGTTCCCTTGGCCTGAATGTCGGGTCGAAGCTCGCGAATCAGCGTGCGAACATCAAGTTCGGGAAAAATGACGACTGCATCGACGTCGGCGAGCGCAGCCACAATTTCCGCGCGCTCCTCCGCCGGCATTACCGGCCTGCCTTCGCCCTTCAGCGCACGCACCGATTCGTCGGAATTGATGGCGACGATGAGCCTGCCGCCCAACTCCTTGGCGCCGCGCAGATAGCGCACATGGCCCACATGCAGGAGATCGAAATTTCCATTGGCGAGCACGATGCGTTCGCCCGCGCGCCGCCACTGCTCCACGCGCGCGCGCGCTTCCTCGCGCTTCAGAATTTTTCCGTTTCCCATTCTCGTCGGTGTGCAAGTATCGTAGCGATTCAATGCGGCCTGGTCGCGGGCGGAGCCTGCGCGATGGCGTGCAACAATTCGTCGCGCGAAACCGTAGCCGTGCCGCGCTTCATGACTACAATTCCTCCCGCGTAGTTGGCCAGTTGCGCGGCTTCTTCCGTGGTGGCGCCGGCGGCTAGCGCGGCACTGAATGCAGCAATCACGGTATCGCCTGCGCCAGTTACGTCCGCGACCTGGTCCGAGCCAAAAATCGGAATATCCACCGGCGCGTGCTGCTGGTCGAACGCGACCATGCCATCGCGACCACGTGTGATCAGCAACGATTGCAATTTCATGCGCTCGATTACTTGTTGCCCAGACTCTATCAGCTTTTCCCAGTCCTGCCCGATGCGAACACCGAGAGCGGCCTCCACTTCCGGTTCGTTCGGAGTCGCCGCCGTGGCCCCGGAATATTCCAGCAGCCGGTAGCGCGAATCGAGAATCATGGGCACGTTGGTAATTTTTCGCCGCCCGGTTTGCCGCAATGCATTCACGATCGCCGGACTGGCCGATCCATAGCCATAGTCGGAGACGAGCAGCGCGTCCGACGCGCGCATATATTCTCGCGCCGCCAGAAACAATTCACGCGTGAGATGAGAGTTGGGAGGGGCCTGAGGCTCGCGATCTACGCGCACCACCTGCTGGCGCGTGTTGTGCGTCATGCCCGCAAGAATGCGCGTCTTCGTGACCGTGGTGTAACTCTTGTCCTTCAACACGCCGCTGACGGGAATACGCTTATGACGGAAAAACTTCAGCAGCAGTCGTCCAGGTTCGTCATCGCCGATTGCGCCGACGGGTAGCACGTTGACACCGAGATCAGCGAGATTATTGACCGCATTGGCCCCTCCGCCGGGCAAGACGGTGCGCTCGCGGTGCTTCAGAATCAGCACCGGCGCTTCGCGCGACACTCGGGAGATCTCGCCATAGACGAATTCATCGGCCACCAGATCGCCGAGCACCGTTATCGTGACCTTGGGGAAGGCCTCGATAATCTTGCGCAGCCGCTCGGCTTCTTTGAAATGTTTGGTCATTCTGCTTTTATTGTCATTCCGAGCAAGCGCTCTGTGCGCCGTCACGGGCATTTTCTCACGAGCGGCCACGCCGCTCGGCAATCACACGCAGCATGGTACCCACAGCGTCAGCATCGTCGGCAAGTTCCATCTTCACGGGAACGACCGCCAGCGGGTGGAGCGCGTCGAGATATCCGCCAAGATTGACCGCGTCTTTCTCGGTGGTGACGAAGCCGTCGGCTCCGCTGCGCTGGCGTAGCACCAGCAGGTCGCGTACATCGTTTTCTGTGTAGGCGTGATGATCGCGAAAAAACGCCTCCGCGACGGGATCGACTCCCGCAGTTCGCAGTTGCAGCAGAAAACTCTGCGGTCGCGCGATGCCACAGAAGGCGACGGAGCGCGGCGGAATATTGTTCGTGACGATGCCGCGCCGTACACGCCATACGATTTTGCCCTCGAGCGGGAACAATTCCAGGGCTGCGCCACTGGCTAGCACCACGGCATCGGCGCGCCGCAGATTGCGCAATGGCTCTCGCAAGCGACCAGTGGGGAGCAGCCGATCCCGCGCATCGTCCGGCGTTACCAGCACGATGTCGAAATCGCGGGCGAGAGCGCGATGTTGAAAGCCATCATCGAGCAGGTGCATCTGCGCGCCGAATTGTGTTTCGGCGAATACCCCAGCCTCGTGGCGATCTTCCCCAACCACCACTGGAACTTGCAACCGTCGTGCAATTAGCAGCGGCTCATCGCCGAATTCGCGCGGGAGCCCGGCGGGGTCGACCAAGCGCACTCCGCGGCTCGCGCGCCCATAGCCGCGCGAGAGAACATCGAAGCGAATGCCGCGTGCCTTCAACAACTCGCCCAGCAGAATGACGAAGGGAGTTTTCCCCGATCCTCCCGCCGAAACGTTTCCCACGCTGACCACCGGACCTTGCAAGCGGCGAGAATGCATCCACTGGTGGTCATAGAGCGCGTTACGCACGCCGACCACAGAGCGGTAGATGGCGGATAGGGGATTCATGTTCTCGGCATTAAGAGCAATTTGTGTAATTCGTCCGCGGTGCGCAGTGTAGCCCCTACTTGCGAGCGCATGGTTTCGGCGGCGCGCTGACCCAGGGCCCGGCGCTCCGTGTCATTAGCCAGCAGTTCCATGAGCACCAGTGGCAACTCTGCCGGACCGACAATTCGTACCGCGTCTCGGCTCTGAAACAGACTTACAATGTCGCGAAAATTTTCCGTGTGATTTCCCACGACCGTGGCCACGCCGTGTTGCGCGGGCTCAAGAATGTTGTGGCCGCCGCGCGGCACCAGGCTGCCGCCGACAAAAGCGATGTCGGCAAGGGCATATAGAGCCGCGAGTTCGCCGATGGTATCGAGCAGAAGGACGCCGCCATTTAGAGATTCATCGTTCCCCAGCGACCTGCGCCAGAAGGGAATTGACATCTGTTCAAGCAACCTGGCCACAGCGGGGAAGCGCTCCGGATGGCGCGGGGCCAAAATCATTACTGCCCCGGGATGCTGCACGCGCAGATTCTCGAACGCTTTGAGCAGCAGCGGCTCTTCTCCATCGACTGTGCTGCCGCATACCAAAACAGGGCCGCTCACGTTTGCGGCAATCGACTGGCGCAGGCTTGTGACAATCGGGGGCGCAGCTGGCACAGCGAGATCGAACTTCAAATTCCCGACGACACGAATGCGTTCCGTCAGGGCGCCGATCTCTTGCAGGCGCGCAGCGTCTTCGGATGTCTGCGCCAGGAACAAATCAACGTTTGCCAGCAGGCTGCGAAGCAACCCGCGAAAGCGGCGGTAATTGGGCCAGGAGCGGTCGGAGATGCGCGCATTGACCACCGCAACCCGCGCTCCGCTGGTGTGCGCGAGGCGCAAGAAGTTCGGCCAGAACTCGGTTTCGGCGATCACTACCATCTGCGGGCGCAGCGCCTGCATGTATGGCTGGATTGCGAACGCAAAATCCATCGGAAAATAAAACACGTTCGCTTCGCCGAATCGCTTGCGAGCCAAGGCCTGTCCGGTATCGGTGGTGGCGGATACAAAAATCCTATGCTGCGGGAGACGGCGTTTAAGTTCGTCGACCAACCCGGCAATGGCTAATACTTCTCCCACGGAGACGGCATGCACCCAAATTGCCGGCTCGCTCTCTCGCGGCACCTGCATGCGCGCCGGCAATCGCCCCAGTCTTTCGGCCAAGCCTCGGCGGTATTTTCCGTGGCGCAGCATTTGGAATATCCAATAGGGCAGGCTCACAAGCAGGGCCAGCGTCAGCGCCGCGCTGTAGAAAAAACTGTAGAGAGAAGAGATCAAGTTGAGCCATTCTAAAACCTTCGCGGGGGTTCGTGCCCTTGGTGGTCGAAGATTTTAATTCGCCCTATAATCGGACGCATGCAGCCAGTGATGAAGCTGAGCTCTTTCCGTGCCCCGGTCGTACTCTCCGCCGTAGCGGCCGTTTCGCTTTCGCTCTTCGCGAAAGATTTCGTGAAGCCGGTGGCTCACGCAGCCAAAACGTATCGCGCGCATGACGAGCACCCCAGCGAGAGGGTCACTGTCGGGGCCGATCCCTACGACACCGCCGACAAAGCGAAAACATTCTCCGTCAATTTGCAGGAGCACGGATTGCTACCGATCTTTTTGGTCGTCACCAATGACGGAGATCAGCCCATCTCTATCGCCAACATGGAAGTGACGTTCACCACTGCGAACCGGTCGAAGATTACGCCATCTTCTTCCGAGGACATCTTTCGCCGCATTTCGAATCCGCGGGCCAACACCAACCAGCTTCCTCTTCCCATTCCGCAAAAAAAGGTGAAAGGCGGGATCAGCCAGAAGGAACGCGACGAAATCGAAAGCTCGCAGTTTGCCGCTCGCGCCGTAGAACCGCATACTACGCAGTCGGGATTTTTCTTTTTCGACGCAGGGGACATACCTTCTCCACTCGCTGGCGCGCACATCTATGTCACTGGCGTGAACGATGCCAAAGGGACTGAACTGATGTACTTCGAAATTGCGATGGAGAATTGATCCCACACTTCGCTAAGCCCGATCCTGCGTATCTGTTCGAGTAACCGCTAGCGCCGCTTCGAGAACCTTTCTGTCCGGTTGCAGCATCGAATTGATGTGCTTCGAACTCCGCAAACTTCTGAAGCAAGAATTGAGCCTTCCAGCGATCCGCCTGAGTCGAGGGCGCGCGAATGAATGGTTCTTTTCCGATACAATAAAATCTGATCTGGGAAAGCGATTCGTCCATCTCTGGACCTGAAATCCCTCCCGAGGAGAATCCCCCAATGGCAACGCTAGAAGCCCCCGTCCGGCCACGCACGGCCTCTCATGAAGGCCCATTTATTAACGAGCCTTTTTATGATTTTCGACATGAAGAAAATGCGCGCAAGATGCGCGCTGCGATTGAGCGCGTCCGCGGGCAACTGGGACGCGAGTATGACCTGATCATCGGCGGGCAGCACGTTAAGACTGCCGAGAAGATCAAGTCTCTGAATCCTTCGCGGCCGTCACAAATCGTCGGGCTGCATCAGAAGGCTGGAACAGAGCACGCTGAGCCAGCGATGCAAGCGGCGCTAAAAGCGTTCCAATCGTGGAGCCGGACTTCGATGGAAGAGCGCGCCAGCCTGCTGTTCCGCGCCGCCGACCTGATGCGCCAGCGCAAAATGGATTACATGGCCTGGCTGGTCTTCGAGGTCAGCAAGAATTGGGGCGAGGCCGATGCCGACATTTCAGAGACCATCGACTTCTGCGAATTCTACGCCCGCGAGGCTCTGCGATTCGCCAAGGCGGAAACACCGGTACAGTTGCCGGGTGAGCGCGACTCGCTCATGTACATTCCGCTCGGGGTGGGAGCGGTGATTCCGCCGTGGAATTTTCCCTGCGCCATCATGGCGGGAATGACTGTAGCTTCGATTGTTTCGGGCAACACGGTGATCCTCAAGCCTTCGAGCGACTCCCCCACCATCGCCGCGAAATTTGTGGAGCTTCTCGAAGAAGTGGGTTTGCCTGAGGGCGTGGTGAATTTTTGTCCCGGCTCCGGCGCGAGTTTTGGCGATGCCGTTGTGGCGCATCCTAAAACGCGCTACATCGCCTTCACCGGTTCGCGCGAGGTTGGCTTGCACATCAATAAAGTTGCCGCCACGCAAGCCCCGGGCCAGGTTTGGATCAAGCGCACGATCCTCGAAATGGGCGGCAAAGATGCAATCATCGTCGATGCCGACGCCGATATTGATTCCGCGGTTGAGGGCGTGGCGCAGGCCGCTTTCGGCTTCCAGGGCCAGAAGTGCTCAGCCTGTTCGCGAGCCATTGTGGATGAGCGCGTTTACGACAAATTCCTCGACCAGCTCAAAGCTCGCGTGGAAAAAATCCAGGTCGGCGATCCCGCAGAAAATGCAAACATGGGCGCAGTCATCAACGAAGGCTCGATGAAAACCATTCTCGAATACATCGAGCAGGGCAAGAAAGATGGACGGCTTATCACCGGCGGCGAACGCGCCACCGAAGCTGGAGAAGGTTATTACATCCGCCCCACGGTATTCGCCGACATTCCCGCCAAGTCAAAACTCGAGCAGGAAGAAATCTTTGGTCCCGTGCTCGCCGTCATCAAGGCGCGCGGATTCGATAACGCGCTGGAGATCGCCAACGACACCGAGTTCGGCCTTACCGGCGCGATTTACACCAAGTCGCGCGACAAGATCGACCGCGCCATTCGCGACTTTCACGTCGGCAATCTATATATCAATCGCAAATGCACGGGCGCGATGGTGGGCGCGCATCCTTTCGGCGGCTTCAACATGTCGGGAACGGATTCGAAATCCGGCGGCCCGGATTATTTGTATTTATTTACGCAGGCGAAATCGGTGGGAGAGAAGATTTAGAGCCGAACAAAAGTAGACGAGGACGCAGGCAGTACCTAGTACCTAGCAAACGGTTCGGCGGTATTTGCGGTGGGTACTAACTACTGGGTACTGTCTGCAGTTCTACGCCCGAAAATCGTTTACAAGCCTCCAGCAATTTCTCCTGCCTCTCAACATCACGAGGCTGCTATTTGACGCGCCGAAGCAGCATGAACTGAGCCAGACGGATTTCGACGCGTATACCGCCAGGCTTAGCTGCTCGTCTCAAAGTATCCGGGGCGTGTCCAGGTCGTCTTCTGGGTAGCCGACCTGAAGACCCATTTCCAACATAATAAACAACTTAGCGGGACCCTCCGAAATGTCGTTTCATCGGGCTGGGGACTTAGGAAAACGTTAGCTTTCCACAGCGCTCTGCTCTGGCTTGGCGCGGCTCGCATTGAGCGGCGCGTGGCGAAAGCAGGAAACCACATGGTCATTCACCATGCCTACCGCCTGCATAAAGGCATAGCAGATCGTCGATCCCACAAAATTAAAGCCACGCTTCTTGAGCGCTTTGCTCATCGCATCCGATTGCGCCGTGCTCGCGGGAACTTGATTGCGGTTTTTCCATACATTCAGCCGCGGCTGGTGATCGACGAACTGCCAGACATAGCGGTCAAAACTTCCGAATTCTCCCTGCAATCGGAGCAACGCCTGCGCGTTCCGCACTGCCGAGGCAATCTTCAGGCGGTTGCGGACGATACCCTGATTTTTCAATAGCTGTGCAATTTTTCTACGGCCGTAGCGGGAAACGATTTGCGGATCGAAGCCATCAAAGGCCGCCCGGTAATTCTCCCGCTTGTTGAGAATTGTCTCCCAGCTCAGGCCGGCCTGCGCACCCTCAAGAACGAGAAATTCAAAGAGCTTCGCGTCATTGTGCACCGGTACGCCCCATTCCTCGTCGTGGTAGCGGATCATCAACTCGCTTTGCGCCCAGTCGCAACGCATTCTCGCCTTACCTTGTGTTCCCCGTGCTCCCTGTGATGAAGCTTTTGATCTTAAAGAAGGCGAACTACTCCAAGGACTTCGGATCCGACTTATTCTTTGGGGACTTCGCATTGAGCAGCGAGACTAGCTGGCGGGCGCTCGCCGGCACTCCAACACGATGCTCGACGATGATTTCTTTAGCGGTCAGCTTTTTTCCGTATAACTTTTCGTTGGCGCTGCCATCGGAGCGCAATGTAGATCCCTCCAGGGAAATTCCTGCAAATAATCCTTTATTGCGCGAATAGGAGAGAATCTCGGCATTCATCACCACATCAGTGGCTCCTTCCGCCGTGCGGCCCTTCGGTCCGGCAGCCGCCGAAGCATCCGCACCCAGCTTCACTTTGCTTGAGAGCAAGGATCGGGCTCCTTTGGGGTTCATCACCAGCAAAACGAAATCGGTAGCCTGGCCGCCAATCTGGAAGCCGATGCTCACGCCTTCCAGCGCATATAGAGCCGGAGATCCCCATGGCCCGGTATAGTGCTCGCCGCTGCGGCAAATCATCACACCCCGGCCATAGCTTCCGCCCACACCGAAGGCACCTTTTTTCACCGAGGGCAGAATCACCAGACACTCCGCCTTGTCGAGCAGGTCTTGAGGAATGTCGTCGGGAATATTGAGGATCTCCTTCATGACCTCGCCGGCATCCTTGACGCGGTCCTGCTCGCGCTCGTCGTTCGCGGCAAACGAAGCGGCGGCTGCGCAGACTACCAACAAGCCTGCGGCAATTTTCCCAATCTTAGAGGCTTTCATCTGCATGGACACGGTTTCCCTCTCAATTTGTTCTCCCATCTTCCTCAACTACGGCACTTTATCTTAAACCACGTTATCGCGGCCTACTGAGAGGAACTAGTGTTATCGCGGTTTCACTCCGGTACCTCAATAATTTTTCTTGGTGCTCGGAGGGTTTTTCGGTATTATGACGCGCGAGCGATCCCAGGTTTATGCGCTCGATTTCGCAGTGCAGACGTTAGAAGCCGCCGTTAGTTTAAGAAAACAGTTCAGTTTCTGAGAACATGCCGTCGCGCATTCGCGCGCTTGTGTGCGTACGCGGTGGTGTGCCTTCTCTTCTTACAGGGGGACACAAATGATGACGAGAAATCCAGATTTAACCAGGGCATTCGTGGCGATTGCCCTGCTCAGCCTGAGCGTGTTAATGGTTGGCTGTGGCGGAGGGCCCTATGTATATCCCTCGGGAACAATCTTAAGCAGCTCAGTATCGGGGACGCAGAACCCGTTAGTGGCGGCGTACTCCATCCAAACCGCTTTGGAGTGTGCCGGGCAAGTCGCAGTTGAATTTGGTCCTGACACTACCTACGGAAGACTGACCGCTTGGTATCCGACATCCGGCAACCTTCAGCAGTCGACAATACTGGTCGCCGGCATGAGAGCCTCCACCGCCTACCACATGCGCGCCCTGGCGCAATGCCCCGGCAGCACCACTCCCATTGCCACTGCGGACACGACGTTCACCACCGGCCCTCTGCCGGCCCTGGCTTTTCCCAAACTCACCGTGACGCGGCCCAATCCAGTTCCCAGTTCTCCTGAAAATCCAGGGATTGAACTGATAGATGTGACTGCGACCGGTACACCGGCTCTTTTCACCGATCGGGACGCCAACCCGATTTGGTATTACGACGTTGGCAGTGGGAATTATCCGTACGTGTTTAAACTACTGCCCAATGGCCACATCCTGATGATTATTACGGACGCTGGCAACCTTGGCATTTCGACCCTGCGGGAAATCGATTTGGCTGGTAACACTATCCGTGAAATGGACACTCCCACGCTAGGCCAAAAGATGCAAGCGGCAGGGTACAATTTCATTCCGAATACCTACCATCACGATTTTCTTCTCCTGAATAGCGGCCACGTGATCGTTCTTACCAACTTCTTGAATAACGTTAACAGCCCAACTGGATATTCCGGCGCCACTCCCGTACTTGGCGACGGACTGATCGATCTAGACGAGAATTGGAACCCGGTGTGGGCATGGAATAGCTTTGATTACCTGAGCCCCAACCGGCATCTGAACGGCTTGCCCGACTGGACCCACAGCAACGCGATCGTGTATTCGCCTTCAGACGGTAACCTGTTCTTATCGATGCGCCACCAATCCTGGGTCCTTAAAATCAACTACAACAATGGATCGGGAAGTGGAAACGTTCTGTGGCATCTCGGGTATCAGGGCGACTTTGATCTGACCAACAACGGTGTTCCGACCGACGATCCGAGCCTGTGGTTCTCCTTCCAGCATTTTCCCTCAATCGTCAACCAGAACGGACCGCAAACAACTCTCGCGGTTTGGGACAATGGGGATAACCGGGTTTTGGATGATAGTGGAGATGTTTGCGGGGCAGCGCCCTCTTTTGTTCCCTGCTACTCACGCCCCGCCGTTCTTAACCTTGACGAGGGCGCCATGGTTGCAGATTTGCTCTGGGCGAATCCGCTGCCTTACTTTGGAGTATGGGGTGGAAGCATCAATCAGCTCGGAAATGGCAACGTCGAGTTCGATTTGAATGCTCCCGCCGTCGCACCTGCTCCGAATGTGGCTTCGCAAGTCCAGGAAATTACACAAACTGCTACTCCGCAGGTTGTGTGGCAAATGCAGATTTCACCATCCTCTGCAACGGCCTATCGCGCCTATCGCGTTCCCAGCCTCTATCCCGGGGTGTCCTGGCCGTACTGATTGGATCGAATCGCGCTTACAGGCGCAAAAAAATCGTCCTTGTAGATGTCCGCTCCTCGCGGTAAAAGGGGCGGGCAGTCTTTAGCCATCGCCCCCAGTTGTCTCCATCAACCTCACCGGCCTCCCATGACCATCCTTGTGCTCCTTTTGTAACTTGGCATTCCCCTTCCAATGCCTCTAAAGTCAAGGAACGGCGGGGCAAATGGCCGACTGCCCTTCGGAACCCGGCGTGCATCTAATCAACTAGGAAGCTGGTTTTGGAACCGCTGGAATGAAATTTTTGGGTGTTTTTGGTATGAAGTACACGCATCATCTTCGTGGCTTTTGTGCGCTGGTGCTCGGGGCGATGCTGGCTGCTGCCAGTGGGGTACTGGCCCTCGCCCAGTCCGCTTACGTCAGCCACCCGCCCAGCCAAAACGAATACGTGGTCGCTTCCACTCCTTCTTCTGACGATCCTCAGGCCGGGTCTCTGCTCACTTTTCACAAGCGCGTCGATGAGGTCAATGTCCTTTTCATCGCCACCGACAAGCACGGCAAGTTTGTCCGCGATCTCAACGAAAGCGATTTCACAATTCTCGACGATCACAAGCCTCCGCAATCGATCCTGAATTTCCGCCGCGAAACCGATCTGCCTTTGCACTTGGGTCTGCTCATCGATGTCAGCGGATCGGTGCACAGCCGCTTTGAGTTCGAGCAGGACGCGGCCGTTAATTTCCTTCAGCACACGGTTCGCGCCGGCTTCGACAAAGCCTTCGTCGTCGGCTTCAACCAGCAGAGTCAGACCACGCAGGACTTCACCGACAACGTAACGCTCCTCTCGGCGGGCGTGCATCGCTTGCAGGATGGCGGCGGAACGGCGCTCTACGACGCCATCTATCGCGCGTGCAAAGATAAATTCTTGAAGGATCGCCCAGATCATCCCGCGCGCAAAGCGATCGTAATCGTAAGCGATGGCGAGGATAACCAGAGTGAAGTCTCGCGCGCGCAGGCCATCGAAATGGCGCAGCGCGCCGAAGTCATTATCTATGCCATCTCTACCGACGACAGCGGTTTGATTCTGCGCGGTGACAAAGTCCTCGAACAGCTGGCCTCAGCCACCGGCGGGCGTGCCTTCTTTCCTTTCAAGATGAAAGATATGACGCATTCTTTTGCCGCCATCGAAGACGAACTGCGCAGCCAGTATGTGGTCTCCTACAAACCCGCCGACTTCGACCCCGACGGCCGCTACCGCTCCATCGAAATTTCCGCGCTCAAAAAAGATCTCCAAGTCCGCGCCCGCAAAGGCTACTTCGCCCCGCAGCAATAGTTCGCGTTCCTCCTTCTAGCCCTGTCATCCTGAGCGAAGTGACTGCTTCGCGAACGCGAAGCAGTTACGCAGCCGAAGGATCCCTACCCTTGCTCCCGCCGCATAGACCTGCAGGCATCTCCCCCCCTGCCGCAGGACACGTCACGCCGACCGCGAACCCGTCGCCGTGAAGTTCTGAAGTTCTAAGGAGTCATTGCGAGCGAGCAGTTCTTACACAAAAGGATAGATTTCGTCGCCGATCCAATAATTAGCCAGCAATGTCGCGAACAGAGTTCCCGCGAACCAAAGGAACGGGCGCCAGCGTTGCCACTGCTGCGCAACCGTGGAATGGCCCATCGGAACATCGACGAGGTAAGCGGCGCAGTAACAGACATTCGCCAGCAATGCCAGAACGCTCATTTTCAGCGATGCGGAGAAGTTAAGCGCGGGACGAAAATGCGGCCACGTTAGGCCCACCCAAGCCGCCACTACAGCCATAAGCACAAGATTGTAGAGAATGCGGCGCGGCTCCCAATACCGCGCTGCGTCTCGCAAACGCTGCCCCATGCCATTCGGATCAGTGGCCGTGAGATTAGAGCGGTGGATTGGGTTTCGCGTTTTCACGTCGGCAATTCTCCTCGGCGGCCGCGTTGCTTGTTCCCCCGTAAGGTGGTGCGACAGGAGAGACTCGAACTTCGAGGCACTTTGCGGGCGTGAGCGAAGCGGGAGCCCGCAGCCGAAATCCCGAGACCGTTCTTTGTTCGAGGGATCTGCAAGCTTTTGGTGCGCCCGGAGAGACTCGAACTCCCAACCCTCTGCTCCGAAGGCAGATGCTCTATCCAGTTGAGCTACGGGCGCGCAGGAAACATTTTACGGCAATCGCTCTAACGGCGCACTCCGCCAAACGAGGTCACCCAGGATAAGCAGATTCCTCCACTTCGCTCGCTTTGCTCCGCTCCCGTCGGAATGACAGGGCTCCGATAAGGTATAAAAGGAGCGCTACTCCATCTCAAATCCCAAATAAGTTAAGCCGTCGCTGCGCTCCACTTGCAGCACCACAGGATCGCCTTTTTTCAGCGCGAGCACTGCGCTGCGGAACGCGTCCAGGGAAGTGATGGAAGTGCGGTTGAGCGCGTGGATGACGTCACCGGTTTGCAGGCCGGTATCGGGGGTGATCAAGTCCGCCGCGCGCCCGATGACCACAACTCCGCTGGGAATACGCAGCGAGGAAATCAGATTGCTAACTTCGGGGGTCAGATCGATCGCCAGAATGCCGAGGCGCGGTACGAGACTCTTCTCCGGATCGGCGGCGTCGAAGAGCTGATCCATGGGATCGTGTTGTTCGACGGCAGGCACGTACAGAATTTTCTTCTGCTCGCCACGCATAATCTCCAGCTTGAGCACTTGATCCAAACGGTGAAGGTAGAGCGCGGATGAAAGCTGCGGCAGAGTTTCGATGCGGCGCTCGTCGGCGGTGAGGACGATGTCCTGTACCTGAAGGCCCGCGGCCGCGGCGGGGCCGTCGGGTTTGACGTCGGCGATCACTACGCCCCAATGCTGCGCCAGACGCAGGCCTTCCGCGATCGTGGGAGTAATTTCCTGCGCCACTGCCCCAATCTCCACCTTATGCACATGCCCGTACTTGCGCAGGCTGTGGTAGACAAAATCCACAATGCGCGCCGGGATGGCGAAGCCGAGACCTTCGCTGCCGCCACCCTGGGAAAGAATGAAAGTGTTGATGCCCACGACGTCGCCGTTCATATCGACGAGCGGCCCACCACTATTCCCGGGGTTGATGGGCGCGTCGGTCTGAATGTAGGTCATCGCCTTGTCGGGATCGGCCTGCCGGGCAACGGCGCTCACTACGCCCATCGTAACGGAATTTTGCAGCCCTTCCGGACTTCCGATGGCAAAGACGAGTTGTCCGACGCGCGGACGCTGTTGAGAGAGAAGAGGAAGCGTAGGCAGATCGGTTTCGTCGATCTTGAGCAGGGCGAGGTCGGTTTCCTTGTGAATGCCGATGAGGCGGGCTTCAAGAACGCGGCGTTTACCCAGAGGAACGGCGCGTCCGGTGTCGCTCGGGAGCGGCAAAGCCACACGGATACGCTGCGCGCCTTCGACCACGTGGGCGTTGGTTATGACGTAACCGTTGGGATCAACGATGACGCCGGAACCGACAGCGTGCTGCCGGACAATAAGAGCAGTCTGGGACCGGTTCTCTTCGTGGATGGGCGCGTAGCCGGTCACAAGAATTTGCACCACGGCCGGAGAGACTTTCGCGGCGAGGGCTTCGAGAGCGTCGTTGAACTGCACGAGAGTGCGGGACGAGGCAGATTCATGATCTTCAGGGGCTTTTGTGGCGGGAGTTGGGTTGAGCGGTTTTTGGGACTGCTGGGCCGGAAGAAAGGCGGCTGAGGCCAGGAACAGAGCAGTGAGTTGGACGACGGAGCGTGGCATGAGTGGAATCTCCCATTAGAGAAGAAACTCTTATTTGACGGTATCACGGAGGGGTGGGATGCAAGGGAATGGAGGGCCAAGAAGGCGGTGGAGAGGAGGCGAGCGTGCAGGGGGCGGATACGAATCAGGAGAATCCTCCTACGCCGCTTCTCCGTCGTACCCGAGTGCAGTCGGAGGGTGCGGTTCCGGCTACTCAATGCTGCGGTTGACACTTATTCTCGGACGCCTTAATCCAATTTACCGGGCGACTAATCCCGTTCGGGAGTACGGTGAAGCCATCGCCCTTGGCCTTGTCTAGCTGCTCCTGGGTTAGATTGAACGCTCCGCTGAAGTCTGCGCCGAAGAGCACGGCATTGTCTAGAACGGCATGCTCCATATTCGCCTCTCTCCAGTGGGAACAACGCAGGTCTGCGGAGTTGAACTTTGCATTGGCTGCATAGGCGCCGTCAAAGGTTCCCCAGCCCAGGCGGGAGTGTTCCAGATGGGCATTTGAAATGATAAAGCCTTTCAGCATGGCGTGTTCGAGGAACGCGTTGCGGAAATCCACGAGGGGAAGATTAATACTCCAAGCGTAATAGGGATCGTCCTCTTTGGCTCGAAGCCCTGTATAGTTTCCACATTGCCAGTATTCGTTACATGACTTGGTGCCGTCTGGGTTCGTGGTTTGCCAGGGCCGGCGGCGGAGGTAATCGGTGATTGCACTGAGATCGGGAGAAAGTGGATCGTCATCGCCGCGGTGAGCGCTGTCGTACCATTTTGCGTGAACGCGAGCATAGTTAAACAATATCTCTGTAATGGACCACTCAGAACGCGAATCTTCGTTTGCGACTTGTTCCAAACTGTAGACGGCGGCAACCCTCGCATCCATGTTGTTGTCTTTCGAGAGCAAATCCATGGCCTTGAAGGTGCGGTCGGCCACTTGCCCACGCCTGGTGAGATCGAAACTCTGCGATGCGAGACTGAGATTCTGGGCAGAGAGTCGAAGTGTGTCGTGGGCGAGCCTGGCATTGTCGAAGGTGGCATAGACGGTAACGAAGATGGCGAGGCCGCCGACGATCTGCACCAGGGTTTGACGATAGTCGTTCTCGAGCTCGAGAGGGCCTTTGGTTTCCGCGTTCTGCTTGATGCGTTCGACCTGGCGTTTGGGAAGAATCCAAATGCATAGCCATATTGTGGTGGCGACAAGCCCTGCGAGGGTGCCATTTCCGAGAGAACCGCGAGAGAAGACGGCGATGGCGGCTGCGGCGACCAGCAGCGCCATAGTAATTATCCAGGGAAGCGTCGGGCGAGACGAACTCATGAGGCCTGCCTTTTGAAGGATCGATTTCGGAAGAATTGTAAACCGACGTTCGGCGGGAATGGGGAAAAACTGAGCGAGCATCGCCCATGAGAGACATGGTGTACAGTCATTCCGGTCTGCCCGCGTCACAGAAGCTATTGAGGATTAGAGGTGCTGAAACACGGTATCTTCAACTCAAAGAAAGAACGCGCTGAGGGGCGAAAGAAGCGCGACGCGTTAGGTTACGGCAGTAACTTTGGCGAGGGTTACTTGTGCCTTACTCTGGGTGGCACAGACATAAGTGTGGTGCCGGCATGAATCTAAACTCACTCCTGGTTTGCTCGGACGAGCGCGCGGTGCGCGTACTGCGCAATGTTCTGCAGGAACTGGAAATCAACGTAGAGCAATGCAGCGACTCGGCGAGCGGCGCGAGCAAAATGGCACAGAGCACCTTCGAAGCCATCGTAATTGACAGCAAAGACGATCCCGGCTTTGGGCTGCTGCAAAAGCTCCGTGGGGGCAAACAAAACAATCGATCGGTAGCGATAGCGATTATCGACGCGCGCACAAAGTTGCAGGCGGCGTTCGCATTGGGGGCGAACTTCGTAATCTACGAACCAATCTCGACGGAAAAAGCGAAGTCCAGTTTTCGAGCGGCACGGGCATTGATGAAACGAGAACGGCGGCGGTCGCTGAGGCTGGAAGTGAATATCGCGGCGTACTTTCGCTTTGAAAATGGAGATGGGGAACATGGATCGATCTCTGGGCTGAGCGAGGGCGGGATGTCAGTGCGTTTTGGCGGCTCCGGTGGAAAGAAGAAAGGCGTGGTCAGCTTCTGCTTTGCGCTCCCGGAGACGGCCACGGTGATCGAATCGTGCGGAACGATTGCCTGGCAGGATGCGCGGCGACATGCGGGGATTCAGTTCACGACACTGGCGGAAGGCTCGCGCGAAAGCGTGAAGCAATGGTTGCGAACGCAAAGCGGGGAGAAGCACGATCCGCCGATGGGCTGCACGGTGATGGGGATCAGTTCTGGCGGATGCTTCTTGCGGACGCAGTCGCCGTTCCCGGTCCATACCAAGATTGAGCTGCTGCTGCGAGCGGCGGATCACTCCATCAAGACGGAAGGGAAAGTACGGCTGATGGAGCCGGAGTTCGGCATGGGGATTGAGTTTTTGACGCGGACGGACGAACACAGGAGCCGATTGGAAGAATTAGTGCAGCAGATGATTCTCAAGCCGGAGGCGATTTCTGAGGTTCTGGTTGAGCCGGAAGGAATCGATTGGGAGGAAAACGTTACGGCATCGGCGGAAGAGGCCTCGGGAGCGCCCGAGGACGAGATTGAATGCGATCCGTTACTCGAATTGTTCCGCACTGGAGCCGGCCTGCGCAAGGAAGAACTTATTCTCGAAATCGAGAAATACCAGTCGGCTCCGCGCATAAGCGCGGCGGAAGTGGGTTTGATGGAACAAACAGTACATCAACGGCGGGAGCCGAGAATCGAGGTGTCACTGCCGGTACAACTATGGGGTCAAGGCCAACAGACGCCGGCTGACGCCTCGTTGATTGATGTAAGCCATCGCGGAGCGCGGATTGGGTCCGGTGAATTTCATCCGAAGGTAGGGGAAGTAGTACATCTGGTCTCGGATGGCTGCGACGTGCGCTTTCGGGTGATATGGGTGGGAGATCCGGGAACGCCTCAGGAAGGGCGAATCGGGCTGCAGAGCTTTACGACGGACAACTGAGTCGAAGGTCGGTTTATCACAAGCGATGCGAGCGAACCCAATTCTCGGCGGAATAAATCAAAAACCGCCCTGTCTCCGAGAAGAATTCCGCGAACAACGCGGAGACAGGAGCGGGCACCCGCGCAGGGTGTGAATCGGGAAATGCCGCGGATGTTATGAATGCCGCTGAAGATTATGCGGCGGCCGGGATCACGAGTTTTTGGCCGGGCTTGATTTTGTTGGGGTCTTCGATCTGGTTGGCTTTCGCGATGGTTCGTACTTGTTGGCATCGCCGTAAAACTGCTTGCTGATTTTCGAAAGGCTGTCGCCGGGTTGGACGGTGTAGCTTTGTTGCGCTGCGGCACCTGCACTCTGGCGGGTGGTTGCATTCGCAGTTGTTGCATTCGCATTGGACGCGCTGTTTTGATCGACTTCAATCTCATGCTTGAGGGTCGGAGAAGTTGGCGTCCACGGATTTAATGGCATCCCATACCTGGTTCTTGCTCTGCTCGTTCGGCATGGTGGCTTTTAGGAAAAGCTGGTTGCCGTCGAGGTTGACGTTCTGCAGCTGGCCGCCCTCTTTTTGAATCGCATCGATGACGGGTTGATATTTTTGCTTAAGCTGATCGAGATTTGCCATGGGAGTCTCCTCAAGAAGTATGAATTTTGGGTGTTGGGTCAAGGATAGTGCCATGGCAGTTTCGTCAATCGGCTCGACGGGGTAAAGATTGAAGGGATGTCTGTAGGTGGCGCGCGTCACGGTTGAGGTCCGAGGCACAAGGGCGAAAAGCAGCAGGTCCCTCCACTGCGCTCGCTATCGCTTCGCTTCGGTCGGGATGACAGAGTTTTCAATGGGTTTTGATTCAATCTGCGCAGGGGGAATCTAGGTTCTACCCTTAACTAACTCATAATCAGGCTTTTATCAGGCTGGCATCCGTGATATAACCGCCCCTGAGCAAGAATTGTGGCCGATTTGGCTGCCAGGAGCGTATTTTGATGGTAGTGGCCCGCTCTGTACAGGGAAATGGGTCTGGCCTGGATGGATCGAATCACGAAGAATCAGGCCATAAACGAGGAGGCACTGTGTCCGAAGCGCGGACCGGAAAAAGATTTCCGCTGGAATTGCCGATCAAGATACATAAAGAGGGATCGAGCGGCGACGCCAAAGGAACCACTGGAGATTTGAGTGCGGCTGGCGTTTATATACGCGCCGACGCATCGCTGGAGGTTGGTTCTCCCGTGGAATTCGAAATCACGCTGCCGCCCGATGTTACTGGCAGCCAGGAGAACGTGAAAATCGCCTGCAAGGGCCGTGTCGTGCGCAGCGATCCCACCGGCGCCAGCCCAGATGGCAAGGGCGTGGCTTGCGTGATCGATTCGTACGAGTTCGTAAGGAACTCGTAGGTTTTTGGAGTGCGTGAGAGCTTGAGGCAATAGAGCTTAAGGCAATGAGGAAGCGAGCCAAACGCGCGATTTTGGCATCGCAAAGAACGCGATGCTTCGCGCGGCTCGAGTAGATCCTTGGCGGCGCGAAGAACGCTTGCTCAGGATGACAATAGCCAATTTTGGAGCGCAGACAACATGCTCAAACTGATACTGGCGGATAACCAGGCAATCTTCCGGGCGGGCATCGCCAAGGTGCTGGCGGTGGAAGACGAGATGCGCATTGTGGCGCAGGCTCAGACTCCGGAGCAGATGTTCATGGCTCTGGATAAATTTCGCGCCGCAGTCTTAGTGGTGGCGGCGGGATTTCACAACGATTTTGCCTCCATCGTACAGGCCGCGAATCGCGCCAAGACTCGCGTGGTTGTTCTGGCCGACACCGGCGAGAGCGCGCAACGGCACATGGCGAACGGCGCCCACGGCGTGGTCTACCGCAATGTAACCAGCGCGGCACTGGTCGATTGCGTCCGCAAAGTGGCGCGCGGCGAAACCTGGGTGCAGGATGTCGCCGTGCCCAGTGAGCTCACCGAAAACGATATGGTCGGATTGCGCGTGCGCGACCGCCTTACCGCGAAAGAGCTTCGCATTGTCGCTCTGATCGTGCAGGGCTACAAGAATAAAGAGATTGCCACACAACTGGGAACGACCGAGCAGGTCATCAAGAATTATTTGCGCAACGTCTATGACAAGATCGGCGTATCAGACCGGCTGGAACTGGCGCTGTTCACCATCCACCACCGGATTCTGAACGAGGCCGCCGCCGCGACCACGCAGGGAGCAATACCACAGCCTCCGGCGGGCGTAATGCCGTAGGGATTGTTTTCGAATCAGAGCCGCCCTCAACTGGGCGGCTTTTTTATTTGGAGAAGCCGCGAAAAAAAACAACTTCTTTAACACAGGGGACACAGAGGGGCAAAGGGTAGAGCGGAATTTTCGATGGGCCGAATGGGCGTATCGTTCGTTCGACATCGGGCATTTAGTCTTCATGGAATTTAGAACGCTGGGACACTCTGGTTTGAAGGTGCCAGTCCTGAGTTTTGGCACCGGTACGTTTGGTGGCGGCAACGATTTTTTTCGCGCGTGGGGTTCGACGGATGTGGCGGAGGCGAAGCGTCTTGTCGACATCTGCCTCGAAGCCGGGGTTAATCTCTTCGATACCGCCGACATCTATTCCGACGGACTCTCCGAGAAGATTTTGGGGAAGGCGATTGCAGGCCGCCGCGACGAAGTTTTGATTTCGACGAAAGCCACGTTCCGCATGATCTGGGATCGTCGCGCCATCATCTGATACGGGCTTGCGAGGCCAGCCTGCGCCGGCTGGGCACCGACTACATCGACATCTATCACCTCCACGGATTCGACGCGCTTACCCCCGTGGAGGAAGTGTTGAGCACGCTGAATCAGTTGGTGGTGAGCGGCAAGGTGCGGTACATCGCGTGCTCCAACTTTTCGGGATGGCATCTGATGAAGTCGCTGGATGTATCCGATAAGTTCGGCTGGCCGCGATATGTGGGACACCAGGTTTATTACTCGCTGATCGGACGCGAGTACGAGTGGGAACTGATGCCGCTGGCGTTGGATCAGGAAGTGGGCGCGCTGGTCTGGAGTCCGCTGGGATGGGGACGCCTGACGGGCAAAGTTCGTCGTGGGAAGCCATTGCCGGCAGAGAGCCGTTTGCACAAAACCGCGGAGATGGGCCCGCAGGTGGCGGATGAAGATTTATACAAGGTGGTGGATGCGCTGGATGAAATCGCCGCAGAGACCGGAAAGAGCGTGACACAAGTGGCGTTGAACTGGCTACTGCAGCGGCCATCGATTTCAACGGTAATTTTTGGCGCGCGCAACGAAGAACAGTTGCGGCAGAATTTGGGCGCGACGGGATGGAGTTTATCGAGCGAGCAGGTTGCAAGGCTGGATCGGGCCAGCGATGTGACGCCAGTGTATCCGTATTGGCACCAGCGGCAGTTTGTGGAGAGAAATCCGTGGCCGGGGCTTCGAGCCATGGCAGAGCGGCGAACAACTTCGTCTTTCCCCACGACGACGGGAGCCAAGTGATCGACTTCCGCGGCGCGTGGAAGAAGATGTTCGCGGACGCCGGAGTCGAGACGCGCAAGCTGCACGACATGCGGAGGAGCGCGGTACGCAACGCGATCCGCAGGGGCGTTGACCGCGACACAGTGAAAAAGACGAGCGGCCATCTAACCCATGACGTGTTTCCCGCTACAATATTCAGGCGGTGGACGACCTGCGGGACGCGGCCGAGAAGATCGAACAGAGCGCGGCCATATCCGCGCGACCGCTACTAAAACCGCAACTGCGAGAGAAGCACCCACCGAAGCGAGCCTATCTCTTTCGTGTAGAATGGCTTGAAAGTTTTAGGCCGGGATGGCGGAACTGGCAGACGCAGCGGACTCAAAATCCTCTAAAAAACTCTCATCCAATCATATCTAGTTGTAAACAATAATTTTATTGACATCACTTCGAAGCCGGAATAACTTCACATTCATTACACATTTTCGAGTTCCCGCGCCACTTCGAACGAGGAGCGAAAATGACCGAACACCACACGATTCTGGGCGGCAAGGTCCACGTCTACAAACGCCCGAACAGCAGCCTCTGGCAATGCTCAAGCTTTTTTGCGGGCAGGAATCGCCGCACCAGCACGAAGGAAGACAGTCTCTCCAGGGCCAAGGAAATCGCTGAGGATTGGTACCTCCAACTCCGCGGAAAACTCCGCGACGGAGAGATCAAGAGCGAAAAGACCTTCCGCGAAGTGTCTGAGCACTACCTGCACGAGTTCGACATCATGACGCAGGGAGAACGCAACCAAAAATACGTGGAAGGCCAGCACTGGCGGTCTGAAGGACGTCTAATTCCTTTCTTCGGGAACCTGGGCATCTCCGAGATTACCTCTGGAAAGATCCAGGAATACCGACTTCACAGACACCAAGAAGCTCTTAAGGAATTTGGCAAACCACCAGGCCATAGCACGATGCACCAAGAGATCGTGACCCTGCGCCAAACCTTAAAAACGGCATTGTTCAACGGATGGCTGGATCGTCTTCCGGACTTCTCTGAGCGATACCGGAAATCGCCAAAAATTTCGCACCGTGCATGGTTCTCGCTAAAGGAATACAAACAACTCTACGAAGCGACACGGACCCGTGCGCAAGAGCCGAAGAAACGGGGCTTCAAATGGGAGGCAGAACAGCTTCACGACTATGTTCTCTTTGCCGTTAATACTGGACTGCGGCCCGACGAGGCCTGGCGCCTTCAGTTCCGTGATGTCACGATCGTTTTCGACGAAAATTTAAGAAAGACAATCCTTGAGATCGAAGTTCGAGGAAAGCGTGGGACTGGATATTGCAAGAGTATGCCCGGTGCGGTGTTGCCTTTTAAGCGACTTCGAAGCCGGCTCCGCCCGGCGCGTGTTTATGGCGCGAACGCGCCCACAGAAACCCCCGAGACACCTGCAGTTCCGAACGGAGAATGGCGCACTCCCGAACCTACGGACCTAATTTTCCCCAAGTGGCAGCGCGAGCTCTTTAA
>Ga0182024_10007072_pt1 | contig 24350 bp, 23 predicted proteins | sample P32metaG_FD_120480 | JGI IMG/M metagenome (GOLD analysis project Ga0182024, IMG submission 120480) | Permafrost microbial communities from Stordalen Mire, Sweden - P3-2 metaG (Illumina Assembly) | ecosystem: Environmental > Terrestrial > Soil > Wetlands > Permafrost | place: Sweden: Stordalen...
CAGTTTGCATTCAAAGTGGGGCAGACCCCCTGGTCTGCAGCCGACGCCCTCGTCGGCTTGCTTGGTTTGGATAGAGCTGAATTCGTTGGCGACCGGCGGGTCCAGGGGGACCCGCGCAGACCAAGGGGTCTGCCCCACGATCTCAGTCCAATTCCCGGCCTTGGGAAAACTAAGTGACATTGCGCACTTTTGCGTGCCGTGTTGGCAATCGTGCCAACTCGCCCGCGCGAGCCCCGAAACCGTTCACACGATTGTGAACGCAGCACGCCGAGCGCGTGCGCCACAGTTGTCCCGTACCTACCGTTCGGCTTGACCGTAGGCCCAATCCAGCCACGGCAGCAGCGCTTGGATGTCGGACGTTTCAACCGTGGCTCCACCCCAAATTCGCAGGCCCACCGGCGCATCGCGATAAGCCCCAATGTCATAGGCGACGCCCTCTTTCTCTAGGCTCGCCACGATGGACTTGACGTGCGCGTTCTGGTCCTCGGCAGAGAGCGACGTGAACACGGGGTCCTTGATCTTGAGGCAAATGGAAGTGCTGGATCGCACGGATTTGTCTTCCGCCAGGAACGCGGCCCAAGAGGACTGCGCGACCCAGTCTTCGATACACTTCAGGTTCGCTTTGGACCGGGCGATGAGCGCCGGCAAACCGCCGATCGATTCAGCCCACTTCAAGCCGTCCAGAGCATCCTCCACGCACAACATCGAGGGCGTGTTGATGGTCTCACCCTGGAAGATTCCCCCAATTAATTTCCCCGGCTTTCCCGCCTCAGCCTTGGTCATTTGAAAAATCTTCGGCAACGGGCGATTCGGACTGAACCCTTCGAGTCGCTGAACCGCTCTTGGACTGAGCGCGATCATGCCATGCGCGCCTTCCCCGCCCAGCACCTTTTGCCAGGACCAGGTGACCACGTCGAGCTTGTCCCAGGGAATCTCCATCGCAAAAACCGCCGAGGTGGCGTCGCAGATGGTAAGACCAGGCCGGTCCGCAGCGATCCAATAGCCGTTTGGAATCCGCACGCCTGATGTGGTTCCGTTCCAGGCGAAGACCACATCACGGGCCCAGTCCACTTTATCGAGATCGGGAAGCTTGCCGTAATCGGCCTTCAACACGCGAAGGTCTTTCAACTGAAGCTGGTTCTTGCAGTCGGCGGCCCAGCCGCTGCTGAAACTTTCCCAAGCCAGGACGTCGACGCCGCGTTCCCCGAGCAGCGACCACAGCGCCATTTCAACCGCGCCAGTATCGGAAGCAGGGACGATGCCGAGTTGATATGCATCGGGAATGCCCAGAATCTTTCTGCTGCGCTGGATCACGCCGGCGAGTTTATCCTTGCCGATTTTTGCGCGGTGCGAGCGTCCGAGCGCCGCATCTTTGAGAGCGTCGAGGGTCCAGCCTGGGCGCTTTGCGCAGGGTCCAGAGGAGAAACAAGGGTTGTTAGGAATGCGAGTGGGTTTCATTTACTTGTGCAATTCCGTCGGCGGCGGAGGCGGGGGCGCTCCAAACGGAGGCGGCGGGGCAGCCGCGGCAGGCATCGGCGTCTTTCCATCCAACTCGAAGACGAAGAGCAACGGCGGAGTGTCGTTCTTTGCGTTCGCCGCAGCCGGGCCCATCGGCGAACGGCCGAGCCCGCCCATCAGCGCGACATACTGTTTTCCATCGATCTCATACGTAATGGGCGGCCCCATGCCGGTGCGGCCGGTCTGAAGTTCAAACAGTTTCTCGCCCTTGTCGGCGCTGTAAGCCAGCAACCGGCCATCATTGATCACCTGGAAGGCCAGGTTGCCGGCCGTTGTCACCACGCCGCCGCCGATGCCGCCGCCTCCAGGCGTGCGCCAAACCAGTTTCTGATTCACGGGATCCCAAGCTTCCAGCACGCCGCGTTCCTTGTCCAAAGGTTCTGGTCCGATGAAGGGCAAGGAGTTCGGACGTGGGGTTAGAAACCCGGGCGCGAGGCCCGTGTCGCCGTACGGAGCGTAGATCACTTTGTCGCCGGCGGCGTAGGTCCAGCTTCCGTAGGTCGTCGGAATGTAGACCAGGCCCGTCGCGGGGCTAAAGGACATTGGCGCCCAGTTGTGCGCGCCGCCCGCAGTCGGGAAAATGGTCACCGGCTCTTTATCGTAGAAGGCGCCCGGGTTGATCAATGGGCGGCCCGACTTGTCGAAGCCACGAGTCCAGTTCACCTGCGTGTAAGCTTGACCGGAGATAAATTCGCCGGTGATGCGGTCCAGCACATAGAAGATGCCGTCCTTCGACGCCTGCATCAGCACTTTGCGCGGCCGGCCATTGATGGTCAGGTCGGCGAGTGTCAACTGCTGAACGGTGTCGTAATCCCAGTTGTCATTGGGGACGGCCTGATAGTGCCACTTGAGCTCGCCGGTGGATACTTTGACGGCAAGAATGGAGGCGGTGTAGAGGTTGTCCACGTTTTGCGCGCCGCGAAATTTCTGCACCCAGGGTTCGGCGTTGCCGGTGCCGACGTAAATCAGGTCGGCTTCCGGGTCATAAGCCATGCCATCCCAGACCGATCCGCCACCGCCCATTTTGTAGAAATCGCCGCCCCAGGTCTTCGCCGCTTTGCGCATCGCCTCATTTTCGTAGCCGTCGGCGGGATTGCCGGGGACGGTGTAGAAGCGCCAGGCGCGGCGGCCGCTTTCGGCGTCATAGGCGTCGAAGAAGCCGCGAATAGGATGGTCTCCACCGGAGACGCCAATCATGACCTTGCCGTTGGCGACGCGCGGAGCCATGGTGATTGTGTAATAGTCCTGCGGAAAGGCTACGCGCGATTCCCAGATCACTTTGCCGCTAAGAGCGTTCAAAGCTTCCAGCCGGCCATCGATGATGGGAGCAAAGATCATGCCGTTATAGATCGCCAGGCCGCGGTTGACGATGCCGCAGCAGACCTTGGGACGGACCGCCTGCTGATTCACCTCCGGGTCCCAGCGCCAGAGTTCTTTACCGGTGCGGGCATCCAGCGCGAACACGACGCTCCAATTGGTGATGCCGTAGATGGTGTTGTTCCAAACCAGCGGGGTGCCTTCCTGATTGCCGCCGCCGGCACCGAGCGCGTAGGTCCAAGAGAGGCCAAGCCGGTTGACGTTGGAAGTATCGATCTGGCGCAAGGGACTAAAGCGCGTCTCGCTCAGGGACCGCCCATAGCTCAGCCAGTCGCCCTGGAGCGCGTCCTGGGGCGTGCCAACGTTCTTCAATACCTTCGCATCCACGTTTGCGCGCGGGGCTGGTTGTTGCGCGTGAATCGCCAGGACGCCGGCAGCCGTAAGAATGGCGAGCGCGGTCCCTGCACGTGCAGCGATCCCCTGGCGTTTTAACGTACCCATGAGCAATCTCCTTCGAGCGGTCGCCTGCTTCGAATCGACAGGTGATAATTTGACCCTGCGGAAACGGGAAGTGAGCTTCATCCAGGCTATCAAATGAACGGGCGCCGAGGGTGAGGAGCGTTGTTCCGTTCGCTGTAAGTGGCTGTGAGCACAGGAGAGCCGATTCTGAGCCGCGCCCAGAGGAAGCGGCGTTTTCGAGTTTTTCAGCAGCCTGTAAGGAAACGTCCATGAGTTCATCCAGCCCCGATCGGTTCACCTCGGACTGACGCCGCGGCGATTGCCGACCGATTCGTTGGGTCGGCGATGAACGCGGTTCGCCACGCATTTCGCGCGCAACCCCTCGCTGCGGCCCAGCGGAACTTCAACGGCCATGCGGCGAACGGTAGACGTAACTTCGACCGCGGCGAACTTGTTGAGATACGAATACGCTTCATTCCGGCTCAGAAGCAAGACTGGACGACGCCCCCCCAGGCTCAGGCAAAGATGCCCACCCAACTTCACGATTTCCATGCCTACGCGATGATCGGTCCTAAGACGCGGTCAGTTCGCGAGCATATGCAGAACCACAATCGCTAATATTCCCGCAGAGAGGAGCGTCGTCCCGGCGACGAAGAGCGTAGCGAGGGGAGCCGGGATCATAGCGAGCCGCGCGGAGTGCGGCAGTTCGACGTCATGATTCCAGCGGCGTAGCAGGGTGGCACAGCCGGTGACGAGAACGGCAAACGGCAGACCAAGCAGCAGCAACCATAGCGTCCACGTCCGCGCCGAATACCACATCACGATCCGCTGAGCGACGTGCGCCAGGTCGTATTGCGGTGCATTGCCCACGGCGACGAGAACGGCTTTCATGAAGAGTGCGGCAGGAAGGATGAGCGCCAGTTGCATTGCGGCGATGAAGCGTGTGAGGGTATGCATGCCAGCTTTATAACACCAAGTACACATCGCCGCAAGGCGTTGATGCCCCACCGACGGGTCGGGCCGAATCTCAAGCTGACCCACTACCGACACCCAACGTGGCGTGAATAAAACGTCACTATGCGACATGACGGTAGTGGGCCTATTTGAAATCGGCATGTCTTGACGGTCCTCCCGATTCGTGCAACGCTTGAGGTGTATGCCAAAGCGGACACGCAAGACTCCAAAACTTGATACAGTTCAGAACGCTCGGCGCGTTTTCATCGAAGCCACGGAAACCACGGAACTTACAATCGTTCAGAAGGTCATGCGCGAGATGGGCGCGAAGGGCGGAAAGATCGGTGGCAAGCGAAGGCTTGAAACCATGACAGACGACCAGCGCACGCGCAGCGCCCGAAAAGCTGCCAAAGCGCGCTGGTCGAAGGCCAAGAAAGCCTAACAAAAGCGTGCTTCTCAGCACTTTTCTGTTGACTATGCGAAAGCGCTGTCGTATAGTTGAATCATGGCAAACGTACTCAGTATCGCAAAGCAGACGGCGATCATCACGGCGCTGGTAGAAGGCTGCTCCGTTCGCTCTACGGCGCGCATGACTGGCCTGTCTAAAGGCGCTGTGCTGCGTACTCTCGTAAAGGTCGGCAAAGCTTGCCAGGAGTATCAAGACGCGACCATTCGCAACGTGAAAGCGAAGCGCGTACAGGTCGATGAGATTTGGCCTTGCTGCTATGCGAAGCAAAAGAACGTGACGCAGGAAATCTGGGATCGCGTTGGCTATGCCGGAGACGTTTGGACCTTCACCGCGATTGATGCGGACACGAAGCTTGTAATTAGCTGGGCCGTAGGCCGGAGGGACGCGGGGTGTGCGGCGGACTTCCTTCAGGATGTTGCCGGACGTTTGGCGAATCGAATCCAATTGACCACGGACGGACACAGGATGTACTTGACTGCCGTTCCTGACGCCTTCGGTAACCGGATCGACTTCGCTCAACTCCACAAAGATTTATGGCAACGATCCCGAAGGACAGACTCGCTACAGCCCCGCGCAATGTCTTGGCGCCAAGCGCGTGGAAGTCATCGGCAACCCGGCTGAGGAGCACATCTCTACGAGCTACGTGGAGCGGCAGAATCTCAACATGAGAATGCAGATGCGCCGGTTTACTCGCCTCACGAACGCGTTCAGCAAGAAGCTGGACAACCACATCGCGATGATTGCGCTGTTTCACATGCACTACAACTTCGGGCGCGTGCATCAGACGTTGCGTGTTACTCCAGCGATGGAAGCAGAGATCAGTAAGCATGCGTGGTCGATTCAGGAGATTGTCTCTCTTCGTCAATCCATGGCTATCGCGGCGTAACTTCCTCGAGACGGTAGCCGATCAAAAACTCCAAGTTTCCGCTTTTGACTTTGCTTCCATTTGCTTTGTGTGCGGGAATGCCGAGGCGGACCAAGGTGTTGACTAACTCATCCCTGTAATGACTCGCTGAATCATTATCTGTCGTTGTAGCCACAAAGACACCCGCGAATTCCTTGGGAAAGCCCGTCTTGATTGAAGGGGTTTGTTGATCATCAAGAAGGTGCCCCTTGAATAACGGCATGAACTCGACTGCGTATGAGTTTCCGTCAGCGCTTCCCAGGACTGATCCAATGGTTATGAGAACCGATGGCGGCAACGTATCGACAAAGGCGGTTATGCCCGCTTTCTGCGTGTCGATGAGCGTTCGAAAGGGCGGGGCGTCACAACCCTTCGCCGTATTTCCAACACCCCCATTCTGCACAACTGAACACGGTCCAGCAGAGATCCTCCCTGCCAATCCATTCCCGATACCACTAACCTGATCACTGCCGCCTGGGGTGCTCGTTTTCCCATCACCCGCCGCTTTCTTAGATTGTTTGGGAAACGTTGTCGAGGTGTTATGCAGCTCCGATCCCCTTAACCAGACAACGCTATATGGGATTCCGGGGCAGTTATGGTCGTTAAGCTCATAACCGACATCTGTAAATCTCTCAACTTGTAATGGGGATCCGGACGCTTTTAAGCTTTGCGGAAACGGCTTGTTCCGAGCCACGACTATCGCCTTATTCTCTGCAAATCTAAACTCTAATTCTTCCGGCATCCAACCGGGCATCGCCATGCTGACTTCGTAGATTGCCTTGGTTCCATGCGTGGTAAATTCTCGAATTGTTGCCCCGCTAGCGGAACTCCCACGGGTTACCTGTACAGTGGCGGCGTCGCTGGCAGGAATACTCTCGGTGGTTCCTTGGGCGGAGGAGGCTAAGCCAGTTCCTGCGGATTTCCCTGGTTTCATTGCTGCTCCGCATGGCGGTGGATCATCTTCAGTGACGGCGATCCGCTGCTCCGAATCGTGGCGGCCATTGCTCTCGATCCGCCCGCGAAGATACCATCCAAATCCGCCAACAACACCTATCAGCAACAGCGCCGTGCCAGCGCTAAAAATGCGCCGCTTCGTGAATACTCGTGGCCAATGTCCATGGAGAACTAACACAGCGCCGAGGACCAAGACCGTCCACATCACGGGAGCGGTAGAAAACTTCCACGCGATGAAGAGGGCTATCAACGCAATGCCCCACGACACAATGAGAGAGCGTTTAGTGTCAGACGACATCGGCGGGTTAGTGCTATCGTGCATTGCCCCATTGTCCCACATGCACATCCGCTTTCGCATGTCAATGCCAAAGCGCTGTGGGAATCTCAAACGGACCCACTAACGACATGACGCAACATCACGCAGCACGAGGCGCACCAGTTCTGGATTGGGAGGAGGCGGTGAGCGCGGGTCCGGAGGTCTGTGGCGGGATGAGGTCTGTGGCGGGATAAGGATACGACCTGGGCCGCCTAGCGTCGCGCGAGCTTAACCCAGAGAGGACGGATCTCCTTTTCTTGAGGGAATTTCCCCGACCCTCGCGCGGTCCTCGATTTGTCATTTCCTTCTGCCTTTTCCCGCCAATCACTTACCCCTCCGCTTCCCTCCGGCGCGCCATCCTCCACGATATTCTGGTCCCGATGCCGTCGCAAACAATCATTCCGGGTAATTGCCGTATCTCTGGCTTTGATTCGCCGAATTTCCAGAACAATGCGTCAGCCGCGCGCAAAAAACACCCTGATGCGCCGACTCCCTCTGAATCAATGACTTCCAACCGATTTTGCGCATCGCCTCGTTCGCGCGCAATAACTGTTGTCAGACCGAACCGAGCCGCGACCGGTAGCGGAGACGACGCCCGAAGCCAGTTCGAAACCGGCCAACTCAGTACGCACAACACGGCGCTACACTAAAAGACAAGAGGCAACATGCGTTTCGTCGTTACTTTCGCTCTGCTCACGGGCGCGGCCTTTGGCGCCACGCTCACCGATCCCGACCCCTCCCAAATCGATAGCATCATCGCGAAGTTCGCCGCCAAGGAAGCCGCGTTCGCCAAGGCGAGGAGCAACTTCACCTATCGCCAGACCGCGAAAGTGGAGACGCTCGACGACGGCGGAGGCATCACCGGTAAGTGGGAAGAGGTAACCGACATCGTCTTCTCTCCCGAAGGCGCCCGCATCGAAAGGGTGACCTACGCTCCGCCCAACACGCTCACCGCGATCTCGCTCGATCCGGGCGACATCCAGGATCTTCGCCAGGTGCAGCCCTTCGTGCTTACCACCGACGAGGTGCCGAAATATTACATTCGCTACCTCGGCCGCGAGCAGCTGGACGAGATCGCCTGCTACACGTTTGCCGTCAAACCGAAAAAAATGGAGCCGGGCCAGCGCTATTTCGAGGGGATCGTCTGGGTGGACGATCGCGACTTGCAAATCGTGAAGAGCTACGGCCGGGGCGAAGGCGCGAAGCAAAACGCGGATCATCAATATGCGAAGTTTGAAACGTATCGCGAGCAGGTGGACGGGAAATTCTGGTTCCCCACCTACACCATCGCGAACGCGACGCTGCACTTCCGCGACAACGATCAGCGCATCAAAATGACCGTCAAGTACGAGGACTACAAACAGTTCAAGAGCGACGTCAAGATCAAGTACGACGTGGACGATCCGAAGACGACGACGCCCACTGCGCCGCCGACCAAGCCGTAACTCAACAGATCGTGAAGCTCCCGATTGACGATCTCCTGCCGTCAATCCGCGAGGCGCTTCTTCGTTCTCCCAACCTGGTAATTGAGGCCCCGGCGGGCGCGGGGAAAACTACGCGCGTTCCGCCGGCATTGCTGGACATCGTGCGCGGACAAGTGCTGGTGCTGGAGCCGCGCCGTCTGGCCGCGCGATTGGCGGCTCGCCGCGTAGCGCACGAACTTGGCGAAAAGCTGGGCGAAACGGTCGGCTATCAGGTTCGCTTCGAAGAGGTCGCGGGTGCGCGCACACGCCTTCGATTCCTCACCGAAGGCATTCTCACGCGGCGTTTGATCTCCGATCCGCTGCTCGCCGGCGTGGATGCCGTGGTCCTAGACGAATTTCACGAACGCCATTTGGAAACCGATCTCGCGCTGGCGTTGCTGCGCCGCTTGCAGCGCACCAGGCGGCCGGATTTATTGATCGTCGTGATGTCGGCGACGCTCGACGCCGCGCCCATCGCTGCCTACCTTGGCGCGTGTCCGATCCTTCGTTCCGAAGGCCGGCTCTTCGAGCTTTCCATCGCGCATCGGTCCTACTCCGCACTGCCGCTCGAAAAGCAGGTAGCGTCCGCGCTGGAGACGCTGATCGAGCAATCTCCGTCGGGCGACGTCCTCGTCTTCCTTCCGGGCGCTGCTGAGATTCGTAAGGCCCACCGGGAATGCCAACCGCTAGCCACCAGCCACAATCTCCTTGTCCTGCCCCTCTACGGCGACTTGTCCGCCGCCGAGCAGGATCGCGCCGTCTCCCCAGCCCCGCAACGCAAGGTGATTCTGTCGACCAATGTCGCCGAGAGCTCCATCACCGTGGAAGGCGTAACGGCCGTAATCGATAGCGGATTGGCGCGGATTGCGAGCGATTCACCGTGGTCGGGATTGCCGACGCTCGAAGTGGCGCGCATCGGCAAGGCGTCGGCAACCCAGCGTGCGGGACGTGCGGCGCGTACCGCGCCCGGCCGGGTAATCCGTCTCTATACCCTCGACGATTTTCATCGGCGGCGCGATCAAGATCCACCGGAGATTCTCCGGCGCGAGTTGTCTGAGCTGTGCCTGACGCTACGCGCCGTGGGAGTCACGGACCCGCTGCAGATGGACTGGCTTGACGCTCCGCCCGCAGCCGCTGTTGCTCGCGCGGAGGACTTGCTTGAGCGGCTAGGTGTGACGGACGACCGTGCGCGGAAAATGGCGCGCTACCCGCTGCATCCACGTTTAGCGCGGCTGGTGATGGACGCTCAAGAACGCGGCGCGGCCGAAGAAGGTTGCCGGGCCGCAGCGGCGCTCAGCTCGGGCGCGCGCGAGCCATCGTGCGATTTGATGCACCTCATCGACTCGCCCTTCGATCCCGTTACCCAACGGCACTTCGAGCAGATTCGTCGCATCGTCCGGCCCGCAATCCTTCCGAGCCGTGACCGGAGGGAGCGGTCGCTCGCGCTTTCAATCCTTACAGCCTTCCCCGATCGTGTAGCGCGCCGGCGCAAAGACAATCAACTGCTTTTGGCCTCTGGAGGTTCGGCGGCACTGCAGTGCGAAGCGCGTACCGAGTTTCTGGTGGCCGTCGACATCGAAGATCGCAGCGAACACGCACTTCCGCTGGTGCGCCTTTATTGCGCAATTGAGCCGGCGTGGCTGCTCGATCTGTTCCCCGATCACGTCAAAGAGCGCGCGGGCGTCGAGTGGAATCGGACGGCGCAACGCGTGGAAGCGGTGAGCGCGCTGCTCTACGAAAATCTCGTGATCGAAGAAACGCGCAGCAGTGCGCCCGATCCGGAGCAGGCCGCGGGTCTCCTTGCCGAGCGGGCGCTCGAAGCTGGAATCGAGCATTTTGTAGATCGCGGCGAGCTTCAGCAATTCCTGGCCCGCGTTGCGTTCGCGTCCGAACACGCATCTATGACGAAATTCGACCTGGATTCAGGCTTCCGCGAAATCTGCAGCGGTCTGAAAAGCTTTGCCGAGTTGAAAATCGCCGGGGCATCGTTGATCCCCGCGCTGGAGCAGCGCATCGGCGCCAGGTTGCTCAATGAAATCGCGCCCACCCGCGTCCGCCTGCCGAACGGCCGCCAGACGAAAGTGAATTACGACACTGGCAAGCCGCCGTGGATCGCCTCACGCCTGCAGGATTTCTTCGGTCTGCGCGAGACGCCTCGCATCGCCAACGGAAAGGTCGCGCTGGTGGTGCACCTGCTCGCGCCAAACAAGCGCCCCGTGCAAACCACCACCGACCTTGCCGGTTTTTGGCAGCGTCTTTATCCGCAAGTGCGGCGCGAGTTGAGCCGCCGCTATCCCAAGCACGCCTGGCCTGAAGACCCGTATTCTTCCCGCGTAAACTGAATTTATGCGCCGCGCCGTTGCAGCACTCTTCTTATTTGGAATTTCGTTCGGCTACGTTGAAGCCGCCGTCGTCGTCTATCTTCGCGCGCTTTACGACCCCATCCGCGCCCGGCTGCATCCGGAACGCGGCCCTCACGATTTGTTTCCGCTGATTACGCCACAGCAATTGGCAGATGCTGGCCCTGAGAATCCGCGGCGTCTGGCGATCGAGATCGGCCGCGAGGCGGCCACCATGGTCATGCTCGGCGCCGTAGCGCTAGCCGTCGCGCGCAATCTGCACGAATGGATCGCAGCCTTCGCCATCGCCTTCGGAGTGTGGGACATCAGCTTCTATGCGTTCCTGAAGGTGATGATTCATTGGCCTGAGTCGCTGAGCGCCTGGGATATTTTGTTCTTGATTCCGCTGCCCTGGGTGGGTCCCATTTGGGCGCCGGTGATGGTGGCGCTCTCCATGATCGTCTGCGGCTTGATTTCTTTGCGGGCCGGCGGCGTGCGCGGCCGGCTTCCGCACTGGAGCGGAGTTTTGGGCGGCGCGGTGGTCATCATAGTCGCCTTCGTGTGGGATTTCCGGAACACCACGGCCGGAGGATTCCCGAACCCGTTCAACTGGCCGCTGTTTCTGGCAGGCGAAGCCATCGGTCTGAGCGCGTTCCTGGCTGCGGCGTTCGCGCGGCGCAATGCCAACGCGGTATAACAACATCATGTCCTCGACGACGCAGCTCCTCATCGTATCGGCTCTCTCGTTCAGCCAGCTTGTAGCGCAGCCCAGAACTTTTCCTCAGCCACCACCTGCAAAGGATGTCACCGTCACGGCGATCCCAGGCATCATCGACGCCGGCGCGAAGTGGAAACTGGTTTGGCAAGGCAACGAAAACGCCGACGGCATCGTGGGATTCAAAGAAGGTCTGCTGTTCGCGCAGGAGCAGACCAATCACGTCAACATGCTCGATAAGCACGACAAGTTCTCCGTGTTCCTGTCGAACGGTCACGGCCCCGGCGCGGTAACGATCGGTCCGAAGGGCCGCATCATCGTAGACGAGCGAACCTGTACCGATCCCGGCGGCCACATGGGCGGTAAGCCGGCCGATTGCACCGAGCCGACCGGCGTCGCCGCCCTCACGCCCGAGCGCAAGGTGCTTGCGAATAGCTTTATGGGCATGGGACTCGGCCGCGTGAACGACCTGATCGCCGACAAAAAAGGCGGCGTCTACTTCACCACCAACACCGGCAGCGGCGTGTTTTACATCAGGCCCAGCGGCGAGGTGATCGGCATCGGCGAGAAAATTCGCAGCAACGGCATCAATCTCAGCCCGGATGAGAAAACTCTCTACGTCACCAACGGTCCGGTGATCATGGCTTTCGATGTGCAGCCCGATGGCTCCGTCAAGAATCAACGCGAGTTCGGCAAACTCGAGGGTGGCGGAAACGGCGACGGAATGGCCATCGACGCAGCGGGCCGCATCTTCGACACCGCCAACGGCATTCAGGTGTTCAGCCCCGAAGGAAAATATCTCGGGATGATTCCCACCCCCCGCACCGTGATCAGCGTCGCATTCTCCGGCCCCGGCAAGAAGACGCTCTACGCCGCCTGTATCGGCGCGCTGGACGCCAACGGCCAGGAAATCAAAACTCCAGACGGCGTACGGAATACCGCCATGAGCGTTTACAAAATTCAAACGCTCACGCAAGGGTTCAAAGGCCGCGCGAAGTAAGGCGTAGCAAATACGCCTTTGCGGAATCCGCCAGCGTGACCACTGCCGCGCCCAGCATGATGACGTCTTTTACGATCAGCCGGCCCGTTCCGGACAGATACGGGAAGCCGTGCGCCGAATCTCCCAGAGCAGGCACCCAGGCTTCGGGCGTGGTGACAAGAAACGAGAGCGTCGTACACGCCATCAGGATGAGCAGGAAACTTCCAACTGCGGCGAGTTGCGGCAGCACGGGATGCAGTGCGATCAGTACTCCGATCGAAACGATCAGCAGTCCCAGACCGACCGCGAACGGGTACGTGCCGTTCGATTCGTGCCACTGCCGGTGTGCGGGATTCAGCTCCCCTTCCTTGTTCATATAGGGCCGATACTCTGGCGCCGGGTGATGATAAAAGAAGCTCATAAGCGGGCTATTGGCAACCAGCGGTACGATGCCGTCGGCCTCGTATTGGACGAACTTCAGGGCTCCAATCCAAACCAGTACAATGACCAGCGCCAAGCGCAAAAGGCCCATGCCGAAGCGGTCTAAGCCGGCCGCCCAGGAGTAAATGCGCTGAATTGCCCCGGCGTTCGCCACTTCGTTATCGGATGCGTGAATCATGATTGTCTCCTTTACAAACCAATCATGCGCCGAATCTCGATACGCTAAGTCACCGAAAGTATCGATAAGATATCCTGGAGTATCGTAGTCTTGGGCAAATGGATCCGCTATCTCCCCTCTTCGCTCAATTCGCGCTGTCCGCCCGCGTCTTCTATTCCGGCCGTTTGTGCGGCGCTTCCGGAGATCACGCGACGAACGATGCCGGACACCTGCACGTTCTGCGCCGCGGCATTTTGAAAGTGACGCAGCCGAATGCCAAAACGATGGTGATCCGTAAACCGAGTGTATTGTTCTATCCCCGGCCTGGCCGCCATCGCTTCCGGGCCGATGAAAAAACCGGCGCTGAAATCGTTTGCGCCACCATCCAGTTTGGCGCCGGGATGTTAAACCCCTTGGTGCTGGCGCTCCCAGCAGTCTTGGTTGTGGCTCTCGAAGACCTCCCGGAACTTGCCCCTACCGTGGATCTGCTCTTCACGGAAGCGTTTGGCGAGCGTCCCGGCCGGCAGACCGCCGTGGACCGTCTCGCCGAGTATTTCCTGGTGCTCCTGTTGCGCGCCGCCATGCAAGAACGGTTGGTGAAAGGAGGAGTGTTGCTGGGACTCGCCGATCCTCGATTGGCGAAGGCCATCGTTAAAATCCACGCGCACCCGGAGCGCGCCTGGTCGCTGGAGGAACTTGCCAAGGCGGCTGGCATGTCGCGGGCGCGTTTTGCGGTGCATTTTCGCAAGGTCGTCGGCGTCACCCCGTTCCACTATCTGGCGGACTGGCGCATTGGCGTGGCACAAACATTGCTTAAGCGCGGCAGGCCTCTCAAAATGGTGGCGCCGTCGGTGGGCTATTTGAGTTCGACCGCCTTGACCCGCGCGTTCATCCATAGGGTGGGAGTGTCGCCTACCGAGTGGATGTCGCGCGTATAATTCCACTATGCGCTCGATAATCGTCGCTCTCGCATCCGCAACCCTGCTGCTGGCCGCCGATGTGGCCCAGGAAGGCGCGCGCTGGTGGTCGCACATCCAGGTTCTGGCCGACGACAACATGGAAGGCCGCAACACGGGCAGCCCCGCTCATCGCCGCGCGGCTCAGTTCGTCGCCGGTGAGTTCGAGCGCGCCGGCCTCAAGCCCGCGGGCACTTCCGGCTACTTCCAAACCGTGCATCTCGACGTTCGATCCATCGACGAGCCGGCCTCCAATCTTGCACTGGTGCGCGACGGCAAAGCCATCCCGATGACGCTTGGCGAGGATGCGTCGTTTAACTTGCGCGCCGATCTTGCGCCCCACGTGGATGCTCCCGCCGTCTTCGTCGGCCACGGACTCGTCATTCCCGAACTGCACATCGACGAGCTCGCCGGTCTCGATCTGAAAGGCAAGATTGCGGTCTTTCTGAATGGCGGTCCCAGTTCCATTCCGAGCGCAGTCAAGGCTCATTATTCCTCCGCCGGCGAGCGCTGGAAAGCCTTCCAAAAAGCCGGTGTCATCGGCATGGCCTCGATTGCGAATCCGAAGTCGATGGATATCCCGTGGGATCGCGCGAAATTGGCCCGGCTCAATCCAACCATGAGCATCGCCGATAAAAAGCTGGTCGAGTCGGAGGGCGTGCAGTTTTCCATCACCGTGAATCCCGCTCATGCGGAGAAGATTTTCGCAGCGTCCGGACACACCTTCGCTGAGATGTTGCAACTGGCCGACGCCGATCGACCTTTGCCAACCTTCCCTTTGAACGTGGCCTTTCGATCCAACGTCAAGTTGGGCCATTCGCAGGTAGAATCGCAGAACGTGGTGGCGGTACGCCCGGGCAGCGATCCAAAACTGAAGAACGAATATGTCGTCTACAGCGCGCACCTGGACCATTTGGGCGTTGGGCAGCCGATTAACGGCGACCGTATTTACAATGGCGCGATGGACGACGCTTCCGGCATCGCGTCGTTAATTGAGATCGCGACGATGATGAAAGAGCAGGATCTTCATCTGAAACGCAGCGTGATTTTCATCGCCGTCACTGGCGAGGAGAAGGGCGAGCTGGGTTCTACCTTTTTCGCTAGTAATCCAACCGTGCCGAAGAATAGCATCGTCGCGGACATCAATATGGATATGTATCTGCCGCTGTTCCCATTGAAATATCTGGAAGTGCAAGGCCTGGCTGAATCGACGCTCGGCGACGACATTCGCGCCGCGTGCAAAAAGGCGGGTGTCGAGGTGCAGGCGGATAAGGAGCCGGATCGCAATCTGTTCATCCGCAGCGATCAGTACAGTTTCGTTAAACAAGGAGTGCCTGCGCTGGCCTTCAAGTTCGGCTACCTCCCGGGTTCGCCCCAAGAGACGGTGGCCAAGGATTGGTTGAAGTACCGCTACCACGCGCCCTCCGACGATCTCAACCAACCCGTGGACAAACCCGCGGCCGCTGAGTTCAACCGCATCTTGCTCGATGTAGGCGAACGCGTGGCCGACGCCACCGATCGTCCGCACTGGAACGAGAACAGCTTCTTCAAGCGCTTCGCCGCGGGCCACTAACACGTTCACGAACGACGGGTGAAAACGATATACTTTGTGACTGAGGAGATTTGCAATGGCCGACGATACAAAAGATCCCAAAAGCAATGACGAGCCGCGCGACCTGCCGCGGCGAGACTTCGTAGCGATGTCCGTGGCCGCGGCGGGTTTCGCCGCTGCAGGTTCAGCTGTCGGCGCGGCATCGGTGGTTGAGACCGATGTCGAAATCAAGACGCCCGATGGCACTTGCGACGCCGCCTTCATTCATCCGGCCGGAGGTTCCCACCCCGGCGTTCTGATATGGACCGACGCCTTCGGTTTACGGCCCTCCATGCGCGAAATGGGCAAGCACCTCGCCGCTCAGGGATATTCCGTGCTGGTGCCGAATCCCTTTTATCGCGTGGGCAAGGCTCCTTTCTGGACGGATGCCTCCACCGTCAACTTCCAGGCCGACCGAGCTAAGATTATGCCGCTGATGGCGTCGGTGAACGCGCCCGGCAACGCGGAGAAAGACGCGGTCGCTTACATCGCCTTCCTGGATGCTCAAAAACAGGTCAACAAGTCTAAGAAAATCGGCACTCAGGGCTACTGCATGGGAGGAGCGTTGGTGATGCGGACAGCCGCCACCCTGCCGGATCGCGTAGGCGCCGGCGGCTCGTTCCACGGCGGCGGCCTGGTTACCGACAAGCCCGACAGTCCGCATCTGCTCGCGCCGAAGATCAAGGCGAAAATGTATTTCGGTATCGCGATGAGCGACGACAAGCAGCAACCGGACGCGAAGGATAAACTCAAAGAAGCGTTCATCGCCGCCGGAAATCCCGCCGAGATCGAAGTATATGGGGACGCGTATCATGGCTGGTGCGTGTCGGACATGCCGAAGCAGGCGGATGGCGCGCCCACCTATAACAAGCCGGATGCCGAGAAAGCGTGGGCCAAGCTTACGGCGTTGTACAAGGGATCGCTGGCTTAACTCGAGCCACACCGCTCCCTATGGTCGCGGCTCGGAATCCGCACTCCGCGACCACAGGGAGCGAAACATCACGGCGTCGCCGGAAAAGCTTTTTGATAAAAGTCCGACATCGCGCCGTGCAAACCGTCCAGGCAGCTCTTCTTGGTGTAGAGCATGTGCCCGGCGTCGCAATACGTCAAGCCGATGTGATTGCTTAGCCCCGGCTCCAGACCAATGTGGTTCACCGTGTATTCGGTCGCAAAAAACGGCGTGGCCAGATCGTAATAGCCGTTCGCGATCATCACCCTCAGGCTCGGGTTCTGCGTCATGGCCTGGCGCAGCATCTCGGCTACGTTCACGTAGCGGTTCTGGAAGCGGTCATAGTTCCAGGGCTGCACTTTGCCCGTCAGCACCTGATACGGCGAGTCGCTGTCATACTTCAACTCCGCGCGCACGTAATCGTTAAACATCGCCGTGAAGACACCTAGCACGGAGGCATAGCTGGGATCGTATTCCGGCGACTCGCCCGCCGCATCGATGTCCTCACCCTCCAGCCGGCTGTCGTAGCGGCCCACGGTCTTTCGCTGGTCGCGCAACAGTTCTTTGGTAAAGCGCTCTTCCGGCACGCGCAGGTTCGATTCTTCCACGTACTGCTCCGGCAGTCCGGTCAGACGCGCCAGCTCCCTTACCGCGGTCATCCGCTCGGACGCGGTCAGCTTGTCGCCCTTCATCAACGCTGCGCTGTATTCGTTGCCCGCGAATCGCCGCGCTTCGCCCAGAGCTTTCTCCAGGTCTCCCTGCAGGTCTTTAGGGAGCTTCTTGTGGTACCACGCGGCGGCCGTGTAGCTCGGCAAGAACAACGCGTAAGGCAAGTCGTTCCCATGATTAAATGAAATGGTCTCGAAATTGAGCACCGACGAAATCAACGTGATGCCATTCAGATAAATTCCGTCGTTATCCAGCAAGTACTGCGAAAGCGCCGCCGAGCGAGTGGTCCCGTAGCTTTCCCCTGCCAGGAACTTGGGTGATCGCCATCGCTCCGCGCGCGTGAGATAAAGCCGGATGAACTCGCCAACGGATTCCAGATCGCCCTGGAAACCGTGAAATTGCGTATCTTTTTCGCCAGGCGCCGCGCGGCTGAAGCCCGTGGTCACCGGGTCGACAAACACCAGATCGGTGAACTCGAGCGCAGTGTCGTCGTTGTCCACCAGACGATAAGGCGGCTTAGGCTGCTGGCCGTCCGGTCCCATGTCCACGCGCTTCGGCCCCAGAGCTCCCATGTGCAACCAGACCGATGAAGACCCCGGGCCGCCGTTGAAGGCGAATGTGATCGGCCGCTTTGCGGCGTCCTGCGCGTCATCGCGCGTGTAAGCCACATAAAACATGCTGGCCCAAGGCTTATCGTCTTTCTTGAGGATTAACGTGCCGGCGGTAGCGGTGTAGGCCAGTGTCTTTCCATTGATCTGAATCGAGTGGTTGGACTTGGAAGTTCTCTCAACCAGAGGCGGAGTTGGCGCGGTAGCCGGAGGCGCTTCTTTCTCCGCATCATGCGCGGCGGGTCGCGGATGCTCTTGCGCATATAACCCCGGAATCGTCAACAAAATCGCAACTGCGGCCAGCCTCATGAATCGTTTTCCTTGTGTTCATGGTAACGTGAATCCAAAGTCCTCCATGCTTTTGCCGTTCCTGCACAAGATCGCCGCCGGCGAGGATCTATCGGCCAGCGAAGCTCACGAAGCGATGCTTATTATTCTGAGCGGCGCCACCACTACGCCACAGATATCCGCGTTCCTGATGGGCCTGCGGATGAAAGGCGAGACTCCCGAGGAACTGCTGGGCTTCGCGCGCGCTATGCGCGAGAAGACCCTTCGAATCGACGCCTGCGTGGAACCCGAGCCTCTGCTCGACACCTGCGGCACTGGCGGCGGCGCCGGCTCTACGTTTAACATTTCCACCGTGGCGGCCTTTGTGGTGGCGGGCGCTGGCGCACGCGTGGCCAAGCACGGCAATCGCTCGTTTGCGTCACAGTGCGGAAGCGCCGATATTCTGGAACAGTTGGGCGTTGAAGTGTCCCAGCCGCCCGAGCGAGTGGCGCAAGCCATCCGCGAAATCGGAATTGGATTTCTCTTCGCTCCTCTGCTTCACCCGGCCATGAAGCACGCGCAGCCCGCGCGCGTGGAGCTCAAGATGCGCACGGTGTTCAACCTGCTCGGCCCTCTCACCAATCCGGCGGGCGCCACGCGGCAACTGATCGGCGCGCCTTCCGCCCACACTGCCGAACTGCTAGCCAATGCACTGGCGGGACTCGGCCCCGAACGGGCGTTCGTAGTTCACGGAGGTGGCCCCGACAAAGCCGGCTTAGACGAAGTCACCACCACCGGAACAACACTTGTTTTCGAGATCACCGGCAGCGATGTGCGTTCTTTCCACTGGACGCCCGCCGACTTCGGCGTTGAGCAGGCTTCGATCGAAGATCTGCGCGGCGGCGATCGCGCCCGCAATTCCGAAATCGCCACGGCGGTTTTGAAAGGTCAGGCCGGCGCTCAGCGAGACATCGTGCTGGTGAACAGCGCCGCCGCGCTGATCGTCTCGGGAATCGCCGATAGCCCGCTCGCTGCCATGGAACGCGCCGCCCACTCCATCGATTCCGGCGCGGCTTGGACGAAGTTGCGGAAGCTCGCCGAGTTTAGCCGCGGCTGAGAACGTAATCGGCCAGTTGCAGCATATTGTCCACCACCAGATCCGGCGGCTCGTCCACGAACGTTTCCGGCTGAAACCCGTACGACACGCCGCAAGCCCTGACTCCAGCATTGCGGGCTGTTCGAATGTCCACATGGCTGTCGCCCACCATGATGGTGCGCTCACGCGCCGCGCCGCTCTCGCCCAGCAGCGTTTCGATGCCGATGGGATCGGGCTTCTTTTGCTCGAAGCTGTTCCCTCCGTAAACCTGGAAGAAATGTTGTGTCAGCCCCAACCCCTCCACAATCGCCCGGCTGAACCGTACCGGTTTGTTGGTGAGCACGGCCATCTTCGCTCCACCCGCGAGCAAGTGGTCCAGCGCCTCCCGCACGCCCGGGTAGAGCCGGGTATTGTCGAGCATGTGGGCGCGGTAATAGCTCAGAAAATATTCCAGCGCCCGAGCGACGTCCGCTTCGCTCGCCTCCGCGCCCAGCGCGCGGCGCATCAATACCGGCGCGCCATTGCCGACATAAGACGAAACGAGCTCTTCGGAAATCGGTTCCAGATTCATCAGCGCGCGGGCGGCGTTGACGGAATGCACCAGGTCGAGCTTGGAGTCGATCAGAGTCCCATCCAGATCGAAAATTAACAGGTTCATTCGTGCCGCAACTCCGCCGGCTTGCGCTTGTTATCCGCGGACCAAACCGCCTTCACTTTGTCTTTTGTGGCGTAAAACTGATCTTTCATCTCGCGCGGCGTCAGGGCCGCCAGCACATCGGAAACGTCGATCACATACGGCAGCAGCTTGGAATCGATCACCGACGGAGGGGGCGGCGACGGGGCGAACGCTAACAGGACGGTCACCATCGCAGCGGCGATCACAAAACCCCGCACCACGCCAAAGGCGCCGCCCAGCAGCCGGTCCAGCCACGACAGGCCGACCCATTTGAAAAGCTTCGCCAGGATGCGGCCCACGATCGCGCCCACGATGAGAACCCCCGCCAGGATCACGAAGAATCCGATCAGATTTGCGATCGCACGCGAACTGACGTAATCGATCACGTACGCAGCTACGATCCCATAGAACCAGAAGCCGCAAAACATCCCCAGGATCATCGCGGCAAATCCCACTCCCACGCGCGCGAATCCAGCCGAAAAACCGGCCAGCACCGAACTGCCGATCACCAGCACCAAGAGCAGATCGATCCAATTCAAAGCGACTTCCCCGTCAGCACGCGATACGCCTCGCGATATTTTTCGCTGGTTCGCTCCATCACGTCGGGCGGCAAAGCCGGCGCCGGGGGCCGTTTGTCCCAATGAATGGATTCCAGGTAGTCGCGCACATATTGCTTGTCGAACGAGGCTTGCGGACCGCCCGGTCGATAGCTCGCGCGCGGCCAAAAGCGCGACGAATCGGGCGTCAGCACTTCATCCGCCAGCACCAATCGATCCTTCTGAACACCCCCGGCATTTTGAATACCCCCGGCGAAACCGAATTCGAATTTGGTATCGGCGATGATAATGCCCCGCGTCTCGGCATACTGCGCCGCGCGCCGGTAGATCGCGAGCGTCAGATCGCGGAGTTGGGCCGCTAGCGGCTCGCCGATTTGCCGCGCCACGGTCTCAAACGAGATGTTCTCGTCGTGCCCGGATTGAGCCTTCGAAGCCGGCGTGAAGATGGGCTCGAGAAGCTGGCCACTCTCGCTCAGCCCGGCGGGCAACTCAATGCCGCAGATGCGCCCGTCGCGCCGGTAATCCTTCCAACCCGACCCGGAAACATAACCCCGCGCCACGCACTCCACTTCCACCATTTTGGCCCGGTGAACCAACATCGACCGGCCTTCCAGTTGATCCCGATACGGGTGGAACTCAGGCGGATAATCGCCGACATCCGCCGAGACCAAATGATTCGGAACGATGTCCCGCAGTTGTTCCAGCCAGAACAGCGTCATGGCCGTAAGCACCCGCCCCTTATCGCGAATCGGCGTCGGAAGGACGTAGTCGAATGCCGAGAGGCGATCGGTGGCGACGATCACCAGGTGTTCGCCGGCCGCATACACGTCGCGTACTTTGCCACGGGCGTAGCGCTCCACGGTGGGCAAATTGGTTTCGAAGATTGGAGCCAGTCGTTTGGGAGTCAAACTCTACTGGTATCACGACCGACACATTTTTTCTACGAGGCGACTTAAAAGTGACATCCGTCCCCCGTAAGTTTTTCCGTGTTACCTGTCTGTGAATTCACGCCGAATCAGGTTCTTAGCCGCCTCCGCAAGTGGCTTCGAGCGTGCTGTTCCCTTCACGAAGGAGAACTATCCCCTATGAATTGGGACAGAATCGAAGGCAACTGGAAACAGGTGAAGGGCAAGGCCCGTGAACAGTGGGGCAAGCTTACTGACAGTGACTGGGACCAGATCGGCGGGAAGAAAGACCAGTTGGTCGGCCGCATCCAAGAACGCTACGGCATCTCCAAGGATGAAGCGCAGAAACAAGCCGATGCCTGGGCTCAGGCACAATCCGATGTCGCGCAGCACGACCTGCACAAGCAGCATCAGCACGACAAAGAAACCGTAAAGCGCTAGCCGAACCGAACTAGCCGCTTCTGAATCGGACCCCTAGATCCGAAAAGAGCCGCCTACCACACCCGTTTTCGTGTGGGGGCGGCTTTTTACTTATGCGTTCTAAGTGTTCCCCCTGTACATCCCTAGTGTTTTCCCCATGGCTCTCCTAGTCGTGTGCTGCTTATACTAAGGAAGTTGCGTCTCTCTATCCTGATCCCTGTCTATAACGAGCGCACCATGGTGGAGCGAAGCCTCGCTCAGGTTTTGAACGCCCCCCTCCCGGAGAACCTGGAGCGGGAGCTGATCATCGTCGATGATTGCTCCACCGATGGCACCTCGGAAATCCTGGACCGCTTAGCCGCCGAGGAGCCCTGCATCCGGCTGATTCGCAAGAAAGTGAACGAGGGCAAGGGCGCCGCCGTCCGCACTGCCATTGGCGAAGCTCAAGGCGACTTCTGCCTGGTTCAGGACGCCGATCTTGAATACGACCCTTCCGAGTACCCCACCCTGCTCCGTCCATTGCTGACCGGCCACGCCGACGCCGTGTTCGGCTCGCGCTATCTGGTTCGCGAGCAGACCCGCATCTTGCCGTTCTGGCATTCGATGATCAACAAGACCTTGACGCTGCTGTCCAACATGTTCTGCAACCTGAACCTCACCGACATGGAGACCTGCTACAAAGTCTTCCGAACGGATCTGCTTAAGAGCATTCCCATCCGGTCGAACCGGTTCGGTTTCGAGCCTGAGATCACCATGAAATGCGCCAAGCGCAAGCTGCGCATTTACGAAGTCCCCATCAGTTACCATGGCCGCACTTACGAAGAAGGCAAGAAGATCGGCTGGAAGGACGGCGTTAAAGCCCTGGGCGTGATTCTGCACTTCTGGCTCATCGACGATCTGTACGTGGAACCGTACGGCCGCGCTTTCTTGAACAACCTCACCGGGACGCCTCAATATCTGAACTGGCTGGCTCGCGTTTTGCGGCCCAGCCTGGGCGACACGGTGCTCGAACTGGGCTCCGGCATCGGGAACATCGCCAGTCACCTGATGGGCCGCCGGTTGCACTATGTGGCCGCCGAAAAGGATGCGCTGTATTTACACGCCCTCCGCAACCGATTCCTGCGAACGCCCAACGTTGAAGTGCTTCAGCTCGACCCGGAGTGCCCCAACGATTATGAGCGTGCAGGCGGCCCCTTCGATACAGTCCTCTGCGTAAATGTTTTGGAGTACGTGGAAGATCCCGCCGTGGTGATCCAGGCGGCGGCCGGCGTTTTGAAGCCCGGCGGCTCGCTCATCGTTCTTGCGCCCCAGAGCCCGGCCCTGTTCGGAACTCTCGACCAGGCATTGGGACATCGCCGCCGTTTCTCGCAGGCGCAGCTCCGCACATTATTTGAACAACACGGTTTCATCGTTCAAAACATACGTCCACTGAACAGGATTGGCACCGTGGGCTGGTGGTTGTACGGCAAGCTGCTCCACCGCAAAAGGATTAACAAGGTGATGCTGAAGATCTTCGATAAGACGGTGTGGATCTGGCGGCATCTGGACGGTGTGCTGCCATGGCCTGCCCTGTCGCTGGTGGCCGTCGCAACCAAGCAGGCAGACTAATCGAAAGCAGACTAATCGGGATATGACACGCTACATCGTCACCGGCGGCGCCGGATTCATCGGATCGACGCTAGTTCGCGCCTTGCTGGCCCGCGGCGATAGCCAGGTCCGCGTCATCGACAATCTTCTTACCGGCCACGAATCGAACCTCGCGGAAGTGCGCGGGCAAATTGAGTGGGACTCCTCCGACATTCGCGACGCTGGGGCCATGCAGTCCGCCGTTCGTGGGGCCGACGTGGTATTTCACCTGGCCGCCATTCCTTCCGTTCCACGTTCCATCCAGGACCCGGTTCCATCGCACGAAGTGAACATCGACGGCGCCTTCAACGTTTTCCGCGCTTCGGTCGACGCCAAGGTCCGGCGAGTGGTGTACGCGGCTTCCTCATCGGCTTACGGCGACACCGAGGAGCTCCCCAAAGTGGAGACCATGCTTCCGCGCCCCAAGTCCCCGTATGCGGTGCAAAAACTCATGGGCGAGCAGTATGCCAGCGTGTTTCACTCGTGCTTCGGACTCGAAACCGTCTCGCTTCGATTCTTCAACGTCTATGGCCAGCGGCAGGATCCATCGAGTCCTTACTCGGGTGTGCTCTCGTTATTCCTAAAAGCCTTGATCGAGCGCCGCTCACCCACCATCTTCGGTGACGGCGAGCAGACCAGAGATTTCACCTATGTCGATGACGTGGCCGCGCTGTGCGTGAAGGCGTCGGCCGTTCCCGGAGTGGCGGGCAACATGTACAACGCCGGAAACGGAGACCGATACTCGCTCAATACCGTATGGGATCTGCTGCAAAAGATCGAGGGCGTCGTTTTACCCGCGCTCTACGGTCCTCCCCGCGCGGGCGATGTCCGCGATTCGCAAGCCGACACCACCGCGGCTTGCCGCGATCTGGGCCACGATCCGCAATACTCGCTCGAAGACGGCCTGCGCCGGACGTTGGCCTGGTATCGCGCACAATAGTGTCCTGTGCCAAATGTGTGGGGCGGGCGCCCTCGCCCGCGCCGGACCCCCTGGTCCGGCTCTGAATAGGGCCGACGGGGGCGTCGGCCGCGGGCGAGGGCGCCC
>Ga0182024_10007073_pt1 | contig 24349 bp, 23 predicted proteins | sample P32metaG_FD_120480 | JGI IMG/M metagenome (GOLD analysis project Ga0182024, IMG submission 120480) | Permafrost microbial communities from Stordalen Mire, Sweden - P3-2 metaG (Illumina Assembly) | ecosystem: Environmental > Terrestrial > Soil > Wetlands > Permafrost | place: Sweden: Stordalen...
AAATTATACATTTCCCTCAAAAAATGAGGGCAACTATAAATAATGTCTACCGGCACGATACCATCCTTGAGAATGAAACGGTCGCTGTAAATATCTTTTAAAAAAAGATTAAGCACTTTAAGTCTTTGTGCAATCCCTTTTTCAATAAAGCCCCACTCTGAAGCGGTGATGATACGCGGAATAATGTCGAATGGAAAAATTTTTTCAATCCCTTCTCCGCTGTTATAAACAGTGAATGTAATTCCCTGGCTCATGAAAAGGCTGCGTGCCAGTTCTTCTTTCTTGTTCAGTTCCTCAACAGTCAGCTGCTGCATGAAACTAACAATGCCCTGGTATTGTTCCCTTACCCCGGCATCGCTGTACATTTCATCCCATGTATTTGCATCCACATAATATGTGTCTAGCAACTCGCTGGCTTGCATGGCTTCGCTCTTTAAATATTGGGAAATTAATGGCAGGTAATCCTTAGTACAATAAATATAATTGTAAAAATCTACATTTGGTAAACGATCTTCATGAATTGCGCCGCCCTGATCCCTGCCAGATATGCTTCAACCAGGTTCCCTGCCAAGCTTATGCAGGTGCTCGGCGATAAAACGATCATTCGCCATACCTATGATAATACGGTAGCCACTGGCCTCTTCGACCAGGTGCTCGTAGTGACCGACAGCGATATTATTTATAATGAAATAACGGCTCATGGAGGCAAGGCGAAAATGAGCCGCAAATCCCATGAAAGTGGAAGTGACCGCATCGCAGAAGCCGTTGAATCTATGGACCTGGATATAGCCGTGAACGTGCAGGGAGACGAACCTTTTGTACAAAGGGCCCCACTGCAGAAACTGTTACAGGTATTCAAGGATGATGAAAAGCAGAAGATCCAGGTCGCTTCCCTCATGCAGGTAATAAAAAACAAAAACAATATCGAAGATGCCAATTTTGTTAAAGTGGCCGTGGACATACACATGAATTCTCTTTTTTTCAGTAGAAGCGTGATCCCATATCCTCGCAATGCGCCTGCCCAAATTTCTTATTTCGAACATATTGGGGTATATGCATTTCGAAAACAAGCCCTGCTGAATTTTACCAAATGGCCGATCACTCCCCTGGAAGCAACCGAAAAAATTGAATGCCTTCGATACCTGGAACATGGCGTTCCAATCAGGATGGTGCTCACCGAATACATGGGCATTGAAATAGATACCCCTGAAGATCTCCAGAAAGCCAAACAACTATTGGAAATAAAAAAATAATCCCAATCCTCAAATGATGGAAGATCCTTGGAAACAATTAACTACTTATTGGATCAATGCGAATAAATCTGAGCAATATGAATCAATCACTATGGGGCATTGACCTCGGCGGAACAAAAATTGAAGGTGTCATTTTGAAAAGCGAAGAGGAGCCTGTGCCCCTGGTAAGAACGAGGATAGATACCGAAGCTTCCAAAGGATACGATCACGTGCTCGGTCAGATCGGAAAGCTGATAAAAAAAATGATTGCCGAATCTAAACAGATTCCTTCAAGCATTGGGTTTGGAACGCCGGGCATCCTCGATCCCGTTTCGCAAACGCTTAAAAATTCCAATACAACCGTATTGAATGGCATGCCTGTAAAAAAGGATCTGGAAGAACAATTACAATTGGCGGTAATCCTGGCCAATGATGCGAATTGTTTTGCACTTGCAGAAGCAACCTGGGGAGCCGTAAGAAAAAAAGTTCCCGGTGCACGAATGGTCTTTGGTATTATCCTGGGCACGGGCGTAGGGGGCGGAATTGTAATGGATGGAAAAATATGGAACGGTCACCATGGCATTGCAGGGGAATGGGGACATAATTTTCTGGATGAGTCTGGCGGTCCCTGTTATTGTGGAAAAATTGGCTGTGTGGAGAAAGTGCTTTCCGGTCCTTCGCTTCAAAAATACTACGAAGGCCTTACCGGAGTTAAAAAATCGCTCAAGGAAATTGTTGCCCTTCGGAATCAGGACGCTGCAGCGCAGCAAACCATCAGCCGTCTTGCTCATTTTTTCGGAAAAGCAGTTTCGGTAATTACCAATAGTCTGGATCCGGATATCATAGTGGTTGGCGGCGGGGTTGGAAATATAGATGAGATATACACCGAAGGTGTTGTCTCACTGAATAATTTCATCTTTAATAATTATTGCAGCGTCCCGGTAATCAGGCCGGATCTTGGAGATAGCGCCGGAGTTTTTGGAGCAGCTGCGCTCACTAATTCCAGCCTTCAGTGAAAGCGGATAACTTTGCATTCCAAAATTGAAAATCCATGAAGTTCAGAAATTTTAAAATGGTCGGCTATGTTGTGTATGGCAGGGGAAGCTTTAATCAACTGGACGAAATCCTAAAACCTCACCGTAAAGAAAAAAAACCAATGATCTTCCTGGTGGATCATTTTTTTGAGAACAAACCATTGGCAGCGAGGATCCCTTTGCAGGGTAATGATAAGATCCTCTTTGTGGATGTGAATGATGAACCGAAGACAAAACAGGTTGACAAGCTGGCTGCCCAGCTTAAAGAGGAATTCGGATCCGTAAGCGGTTTGATCGGTATTGGCGGTGGCTCAGCGATGGATCTTGCCAAAGCAGTCGCCTTGATGATGAACAATCCGGGCTCTTCGGCAGATTACCAGGGATGGGACCTGGTGAAATTTCCCGGCGTATACAAGTCTGGCATTCCGACCCTGAGCGGGACTGGGGCCGAAGTATCCAGGACTACAGTGCTAACCGGTCCGACACGCAAACTGGGCATGAATTCCGATTTTACACCATTCGACCAGATAGTTCTTGACCCGGAACTCACCGCTAACGCACCAGTGAATCAGCGCTTTTATACGGGAATGGACTGCTACATACATTGCATCGAAAGCCTCACCGGCACATTTCTTAATGAATTCAGCAGGTCGTACGGAGAAAAAGCCCTCAGCCTTTGCGAGGAGGTATTCCTCGGTTCCGGGCCATGGACACCACAACACGACGATAAGCTCATGATGGCTTCTTACGCCGGGGGGATGAGTATTGCCTATTCGCAGGTAGGTATTGCCCACGCGGTAAGCTATGGTCTGGGATACCTGCTGGGAACCAGGCATGGAGTAGGTAATTGCATTGTCTTTGATAAACTGGAAACCTATTATCCCGAGGGCGTAAGGGAATTTAAGAAGATGGTAGAAAAGAACCGGATTGAAATACCACAGCATATTACCAAAGGGCTTACAGACGCCCAATTCGATACCATGATCCAGGTTGCTCTCGGAATGAAACCCTTGTGGGAGAATGCTTTAGGCCCTAACTGGGAACAGATCATGACCAGGGAAAAGTTAAGGGCGCTTTATGAGGAATTATGAGGAACAGTGAATCCGGAAGGAAGGGTTGACGGTTGGCGCAACATTCGAAGCTTGGTTAGGCGTTCAGCCCAGAGCATTCAACATTAACTTATGTGTTTATTAATCTACATAATCTTAAATTTGATACCAAACGGGATAACTGCCTTTTAATTAGATGTTAAGCACCAAAAAAATAGTTGCCTGATTGAAAATCCGGCACTAATTTTGTTCCCCATTTAGGCTTATCGGCATCCCATTCCGTACAAACGCACCTGATTCCTTTTTTTATTCTAAGAAATTCAAAAGCAATATGCGGATCGCGTGTATTTTAATGGCTCATAAAGACCCTCAGCAAATTGAGCGTCTGATAAAAAAGTTTGAGCATTTCCCATTCGATTTTCATATCCATCTCGATAAAAAAACAGACCTTAAGCCTTTTCTTTATCTCGCAGAAATTCCTCATGTACAATTTGTTCATCATCGCATTAAAGTCAGATGGGCTTCCTTTAGTTTCCTTGATGCGGTTCTGGGATCCATCAAAGAAGTTTTGAATAGTGGCAGGCATTATGATTTTATCAGTGTCATGAGCGGTCAGGATTATCCCATCAAACCGGTCAGCGCAATTTATTCTTCTCTGGAAAAAAGCCGGGGAAAGAATTTCATTTGTTATGAAGAAAGGGACGAATGGTGGAGTCACGCTATTACCCGTATCAATAAATATCACTTTACAAATTTTGGATTCCGGGGAAGATACAGGCTGCAGTTTTTCCTCAATACATTCCTTCCGCGGAGAAAATTTCCTCTTCCATATATTCTGTACGGAGGTCCAAGAGCAATGTGTATGACGCTGGGAACAGACTGTGCGAAATACGTGGTGGATTTTATTGATTCAAACAAAAGGTTGCGTCGCTTTATAAAGTTTACCTGGGGCCCCGATGAATTCCTTATTCCCACGCTCATCATGAATTCCCGGTTCCGCAATTCGGTTGTAAATAATAATTTTTATTACATCGACTGGTCACGGGGCGGCCCTAATCCGAAAACACTTACAGTGGAAGACTATGAAGTGCTGCGGTCTTCAGATAAAATGCTCGCCCGTAAATTTGATATCGTTGAAGATGCGGCGATACTCGATATGTTGGATAGTACGAAATTTGCGGGATGAATGCGCAATTTGAGAATTTGAAAATGGCCTGTGCAAAAGCAAGTTCAGGAAGGCTAAGGATTCAAATGGATCAAATGAGAAAGCATTTTCAAATTATCTCATTCCCATTACTTCAGCGTCCCAAACACCCTCTCATCCACCCGAACAGGGTATTTCTTTTCTAATTCGGCGATCCATTTGTTTTCCAGGTCATTCTGATAATCGTTAATAACCATTCCGCGTGCATCTTCGAACGTTCTGGGTTCGGGGTTTGGATATTTCCTGATTATGTAAGCAAATTGTACCGTCTTGTCATTATTGGAAACCATGCTGGTAAAATGATGATCATCCACATTTTCGTTTCCGGGTAATTGTTTGGTTTCAAAACGGCCTGAGTCGGCCTGAACCTGGTTCCCAAGACTGTCCACCTGGCTATGCCAGTTTTCTATCCCAGGCTCCAGATCTTTTAGCAATTTCTCTGCCGCAGCCCTGTTGCCGGCATTGAACATAATGGCATCCGCACTGGAATTCCACCGGTAATTGCGGGAATGTGATGAATAATAATTCAGGAGTCCCGCAGTATCTGCCGCTGCCTTTTCCCAAACATTTTTTTGCATGATCTCAAATAATAAATTACCATCTCTGAATTCATTTATCTGGTAGGCAAATGTCTTATTATAATTCTCCAGATGCGCCTTGTAATAATCAAAAGCAACAGTTTGCCGATACTGATCTAATAATTCAGGATTGGTTTTCCCATTCAGGATCGAAGGAACATGACTGATCGTTTTGCGATAGCTCACCCAGTCTGCGACTGTAATTGTTTTGCCGGGAAAACGAAACAGGACGCTGTACAAATTCAGGTCAGGATAGCGAGGTTCTTTTTTACCCAGCAGCATGCTGTCAGTAATTACAAATAAGCGATCTCCGCCCGGAACATTTTGCTTGAATCCTGTTTCCTTTAAGATAGTTTGCAGCAATTCTTTTTTTGAGACTTCTATCCTCGGATCGGCCTGCACCCGGTCCTTCAATGCATCCATTGTTTTTTTATCCCGACTTGCAGAAATCGGAATTTTTGCAATCCGTTTCAGGATATGATATCCGAAACTGGTTGCGAAGGGCTCGCAGACATCTCCGTCTTTTTTGAGTGCAAAGGCGGTCTGTTCAAATTCAGATTCATATTTCCCGATCCCAAATTCAGGCAATATACCGTCAAGCTGATATGATAAATTGTCTCCGCTGAATTTCCGGGCAAGCGCTCCGAAATCGGATCCCGACCGGATTGCCTGGTAAAGTGAATCAGCTCTGCGGCGGGTGTCGGCCTTTTCCGCATCATTGGCCTGATATGGAAAAATCAGCAGGATCTGGGCAACCCGCAAACGACCTTCTGCAGGCCTTTCTGCCGTTTTCTTGAGGATAATATAACCGTCACCTGTTCTGAAAATAGGAGAATATCTCCCAACGGGCGTCCGGTAAGCCTGGTTTTCAATGGAATAAGGCAGACCAAAAACAGTTATGAACCCAATATCACCTCGGTTCGTCTTAATAAAAGGATCTTCTGAATAGGCCAGTGCGGTTTCCTCAAAATTTTTATTTTTTTTAAGCGCGGTCAGGGCTTCATTTATTTTGTGCCATGCTTTGAGGGTATCTGCGGGTTTGGCTGTTTTCGGGGCCAGAACAAATATGTAAGAAATCCGAATGTCTTTTTGACTCCTGAGAAAAGCCTCCTCAACCATACGGTTAAGGCTGGTTTCGTCATTGCTGTATTGATCCGCGATCTGACTGCGGAAATTCTCCAATTCGGTCACCTGTCCGGGCAAAGTATCCATCTTGCTGTCATATGCTGCCTGAACCTTCAGCCGGTAACGGATATATAGTTCAAGGTATTCGCGGTAAGACTTTTCTGTTGCTTTGGTCTTCGTATTGTTTTTGGAGTAGGCCTTCAGGAATTCATCACGGCTGATCCGGTGATCGCCATAACGCGCGAGGGTTTGACCGAAAAATGATTTAGAGCAGGTTAGCAGGAAGATAGAGAGGACAACATTCTTCATATCATGAATTGACCTTTTTCAATTTGAGGCTGATGACCTCATCTAGTTGTTGGTAGGTAAGTTTTTTAGCGATGATCCGTTTGTCCTTATCCAGCAGGTAAAGAACCGGAGTCTGATAAACATCATATAACTGGCGGTAGTCAGCGTGACCGGCAGATGCTTCTGCGTCGTGCTGGGCAGTTGTCTGATAAACGTTTATCCAATCCTTCAAATTGTGGTCGCGGATAAAATTGAGCCAGTTGTCCTTCCCGCCATCCACCATGACCCCGACTACTTTCACTCCCTCATTCTTCCATTTAGCCTGGTAAATAGAGTCCACTTTTGGAACAGTTTCTTTACAATGGCTGCAGGTAGGATCCCAAAAGCAAATCAATATAAAATCTGCCTTTATATTATAGAGTGATTGCAGTTTTCCCAGCGTATCGGTCAATTCCAGCCCGGGCGCAGGTTCGCCCAGCAAATTTGCCATCAGGCTATATGCGCGGTCATCCACGAATTTGCGGTATTTCTCCGTGAAGAAATCGGCCTGGCCGGTATTTATATATTTTTCAAAAATGTGCACAAACACAGCATCCTGCCCCATGTATTCGGGACTAATATATTTCTGCACAAAATGGATCAGCAGGTATTTGAACATTTCCTTGTTGGTGCGGGAATACAGGAGCATATGGTCTATTTCGCGATCGATCGAATCGGGATCAGGCGAAACAAGGTCCTTGTAATACCGGTCCAGTTTTGGTTCAAACACCGGAGTCCGGATCAATCGTTCGTCAGTGAATGAAATATTGTCCCAGTAATGTTCCTTGAAATACCTGTAAGCAAAACCACTGTCGGACTTCCCGTTCGCAAGAACAGGTGCGTGAGGAACCACGGGTTCTTTAAGCGCCAGCAAAAGTGCGCCCAACAGTGAAGAAGAATCTTTATTCTCCACTTTTTCCCTATACGATTTTATTTCATCTCCGGCATTCCGGATTTTCTGTTGCAGGGCAAGGGAATCCTTTTTAGATTTTGTTTGAGATAACTGGGATTGCCAGGCCGTTATTTCCCTGCCCCTGCTGTTCATGAAGCCGGTATATTCCTGGAAAGCACTATTTTCCGGCGAGTCGGTAAAAACAATGCTTTCCGGAATTTTGGCCGTGTCTGCAGACACAGTGAATTGTTGTTTCCGGCCGATCAGTAATTCGAAAAGGATCACTTTTTTGGGGGAGACGATAAAATAAACACCTTCAGGTAATTTATCCTTCCCTTTAAAATCACCTGCCGAGTTCCCGTCCAGCACAATGGAATCGGCAACCGCTTTTATTTTCCCATAATGGTATCCGAGGTATACTATACTATTGGCAAAAGGCTTCAGAACAAGGTGTATGGCATAGCCCTGCGAAAAGCAGGTATGGGCCAGGACCAATAAAGTGAATGGTAAAAAGGCTCTTTTAAACGGGAGGTTGATCATAGGAATGCTAAATTAAGATAATCCTACATTTGCCGCCGTGGGAAAAAAGAAAAATATTGTTATAGAAAACCTTAAGATCACCGGATATGCTGCCGAAGGAAAGAGCCTGGCCAGGCATGAAGGGAAGGTGATCTTTGTGGACCTGGCAGTTCCGGGAGATGTAGTTACGGTAAGGCTGACCAGGGATAAAAAGGACTGGGCAGAGGGTCATGTTCTTTCGTTTACTGAATATGCGGCAGACAGGGTAATACCTTTTTGCTCCCATTTCGGAATTTGCGGCGGTTGCCAATGGCAGATGCTTCCCTATGGCAAACAGCTGGAATATAAGCAGGACCAGGTTTGGCAAAGCCTGAAACGGATCGGAAAGATGGATCTGCCGGAAATGATGCCCATTCTGGGGGCGCAGCAGACCACGGGCTACCGGAATAAAATTGAATATACTTTCTCGAACCGGAGATATCTCCTAAGGGAAGAATTGCAGGATCCGGAAATCTCTGCGATCCAGGATGCCGCAGGCTTTCATGCGCGTGGAATTTTTGATAAAGTAGTGGACGTTGATACCTGCTTTCTGCAGGAGGAACCGACCAATTTTCTCCGAAAGGAGATTAAACAATGGGCGATAGCGCATAAAGTCTCTTTTTATGATATACTCCGCCATGAGGGCTTTCTCCGCACGATGCAGGTAAGGCTTTGCCGGACAGGCGAGCTGATGGTCAATATCGTTTTTGGGTATTTCGATGAAACCCTGGTAAACCGCCTTTTGACTTATATTATGGAGCAGTTCCCGTCCATCACCACCCTGCTGTATACCATCAATCCAAAAAGAAATGATAGTTTGACCGGCCTCAGGCCGATCGTTTTTCATGGCAAGGGATATGTGGTGGAAAAACTGGAGCGGTTTTCCTTTAAGGTCGGACCGAAATCTTTTTTCCAGACCAATACCGCCCAGGCGGAGCGTATGTACCAGGCAATACGAAATCTTGCCGGCCTGTCCGGGAAGGAAACCGTATATGATCTTTATTGCGGAACAGGTAGTATCGGCATTTTTCTTAGTGATCATGCGAGCAGGGTGATCGGGGTTGAACTCGTGCCGGAAGCTATTTCCGATGCAAAGGAAAATGCTGCACTCAATCAAGTCGGCCACGCTGATTTCTTTACCGGGGATGTAAGCGAATTGTGTAACGACTCATTTTTCCAAACGCATGGCAGGCCGGATGTTATTATCACCGATCCGCCGCGTATAGGGATGACGGAAAAACTCATAAACAAAATGCTGGACATCGCAGCTGAAAAAATTGTGTATGTGAGCTGTAATCCGGCTACCCAGGCCCGTGACCTGCAGCTCCTGTCACACAAGTATCATGTTGCTGCCATACAACCTGTGGATATGTTCCCGCATACTCATCATATTGAAAATGTGACCGGACTTTTTTTAAAGCACTAACTTGCAGCGTAATTGCAGATGAAATATGACCGAATTCCGACCGGGAAGCTTTCAGGTTATTCCCACCGTAATCAAGAACCTGATCATCATTAATGTACTTGTTTTTCTTGCTCAAAAAGTTTTTGAGAACAATCCAAGTTTCAGCATTGAAAATCTCTTCGCGCTGCATGATGTCCGTTCCGTTTATTTCCGACCTCATCAGTTAGTCACCTACATGTTCATGCACGGCGGCATTTCGCATATTTTTTGGAATATGCTGATCCTGTGGATGTTTGGAAGTATCCTTGAAAATTTCTGGGGACCCAGGCGTTTCCTGATTTTCTATATGGTCTGCGGGGTCGGAGCTGCCGTCCTGCATTTGCTGGTATTGTACCATGAACTGACTCCATTGTGGCAGGAGTTAGCTACTTTGCCTTACCACCAGCAGGAAATTATTAAGTATTCGAATCCCGAGCTGAATTCAGCAACGCTTGGGGCGTCCGGGGCAATCTTCGGCTGCATGGTGGCATTTGGTTTACTTTTCCCCAATAGCCTTTTATACCTGTATTTCTTTTTCCCTATAAAAGCCAAATGGGCAGTCCTTGGCTATGTGTGTATTGAATTATTTATGGGTATTAGAAATACGGCTGGCGATAATGTGGCCCACTGGGCTCATTTGGGCGGGGGCCTCGTTGGTCTTTTATTGGTATTTTACTGGAAAAAAACAGATAGAAGGAATTTTTACTGAACCCATATCAATTCCAACTGTTAATAAAACAGTCCTGTCCTCAGACCGTTAATATCTGCAGTAACTTACATTGAAGACCCATGGATGTGAAAGAAGACAACTTCCGGAAAAGAATGAACCTGGGCCAGGAGGGAAATGCTCTTATCCAGCTCCTGATCCTCAATGCAGTTTTATTTGTCATCCTGAAATTTATATACGTTGTTTATCTGGTGAGTAATGCACTGGTTCCCGAGTATTACACGCGTGTGTATAGTTGGTTTGCCCTGCCCGCTGCACCGGGAAAAATTGTTATGCGGCCCTGGACCCTGATCAGTTATATGTTTTCAGATCATGAAGTCTTCCGGTTTATTTCCAATATGTTCTGGCTTTGGAGTTTCGGTTATATTTTGCAGGACCTTACAGGAAACAGAAAAATTATTCCAATTTATCTTTACGGAGGGCTGACCGGAGCCATTTTGTTCGTGCTCTGCCATCTTATTTTTCCTGATCTCCGGGGAAAAATCGATCTGGATACGCTTTCAGGTGCAAATTGTGCCATCGCAGCCGTAGCCATAGCAACGACCACGGTTTCCCCCGATTACAGGATCTTCCCCATGATCAATGGTGGCATTCCCCTTTGGGTACTGACCCTGATATTTTTGCTGATCAATTTTTCCAGTATTGGCTATGGAGATACGGGATCCTATACCGCCAATGCGGGCGCGGCGGGAATCGGGTATTTGTTTATTTATCAATTACGAAGAGGAAGAGATGCAAGCGTCTGGATAAGCCAGTTTTTCGACTGGCTTAACGATCTTTTCAATCCGGATAAAAAGAAAAAAACCAGGCGGAAAGATGAGTTCTACTATCATGTGGCCGGTACCCAGCCTTATAAAAAAATACCCAACATCACGCAAAAAAGGATTGATGAGATCCTGGACAAAATAAATCAACAGGGATATCGCTATCTAACCAGCGAAGAAAAAGAAATTCTGAAGCGGGCCGCAGAAGAGGAAGATTTGTAACTTGAGCCGACCATGGCATCCCTGCGGAAATTTACCAAACGTTTCGTCATTCTGCTGAATATTGTTATTGCCCTGTTGTTCCTGATCACATGCTGCAATGCCTTTCTTCATCCGGATAAATGGTGGTTTATTTCACTGCTCGCCTTTTTTTTCCCATTATTCCTTATTATTTTATTGATTTTTTTGTTTTTCTGGCTATTTATTTCTCCCAGATGGTTGCTCATTTCCCTGATATCCCTGATCATTGGCTGGAAGAATATTCATGCTTTCTTCGGAATGAACCCTTCCAGAAAAGATTTTGCCCACAAACAGGAAAATTCAATCCGTATCATGACCTGGAACGTGCGACGCTGGGACGAGTTCATTACAAAAAAGACGGGCGCTTCCGGTCACCGGCTGCACATGTTGGATCTGGTAAACAATCAGCAAGCCGATCTGCTTTGCTTTCAGGAATTCTATGAGCCGGATGATTCAGCAATTTCCAATATCAGATACATCCGCGATAAGATGCATTTCCCTTATTATTTTTTTTCCCACGATTACCACAACAGAATAAGTAAATATTCAACAGGCGTAGTTATTTTTTCAAAATATCCGTTCCTGAGAAATGCGAGGCAAACTTTTATTCCGGATACTACCGGCAGCACAGAAAGCCTCATCGAAGCGGATATTTTCGTGAATGGAAAACGCATCAGAATATACACGACGCATTTGCAGTCGGTACTTTTCAAGCCCAAGGATTTCCGTGATGTAGAGATCATCCGAAATGCAAAAGACAGCCTGTTGCAGGCCTCGCGTTCGCTGGCAAAAAAATTGAAATTCGCGTTGAGTCTGCGGGGATACCAGGCGGATACGGTGAGAAGACATTTGGATGCGAGTCCTTACCCTGTCATTATCTGCGGGGATTTCAATGATGTGCCGAATTCCTATACTTATTTTCATATCAAGGGCAATCGCCAGGATGCTTTCATTTCCGGTTCCTTCGGCATCGGAAGAACTTATATTCATATTTCTCCCACTTTACGTATTGATTATATTTTTCCTGACAAATCTTTTAAAGTTTTGCAATGCTCAAAAATAGTATCTCCATTTTCCGATCACCATGCGGTGTTGGCCGACCTTCAGCTACAGGACCCAAAGCGATAAATGTTTATATTTGGGCGAAGGCATGAGCAACTTAAAAGTTTATAATTCTTACAGCAGGCAAAAAGAGGAATTTGTGCCGTTAACCCCGCATCATGTTGGAATGTATGTATGCGGACCTACGGTTAGCGGGGAAAGCCACCTCGGTCATGCCCGGGGTTTTATCACCTTTGATGTGATCTACAGATATCTTTTATACCTGGGTTATAAAGTGCGGTACGTCAGGAATATCACTGATGCGGGCCATTTTGAAGAAGAAGGAAGAGCAGCGGAAGACAAGATCTCCAAAAAAGCAGTGATCGAGAAAATGGAGCCCATGGAATTGGTGCAGAAATACAGCAATCTCTTTCATTGGGCTATGCACCAGTTCAATAATTTAGATCCAAGTATTGAGCCTACTGCCACAGGACATATCGTGGAACAGATTGAAATGATTAAACAGATCATTGCTGCCGGATATGCCTATGTGGTGAATGGTTCCGTTTATTTTGATGTAAAAAAATATGCTGGAAAATATCCTTATGGGAAACTCAGCGGCCGAAAGCTGGATGAATTGCTGGAAACAACGCGGGATCTCGAAAGCCAGGAAGAAAAACGCAACCGTCAGGATTTTGCTCTGTGGAAGGTTGCACCACCAGACCATATCATGCGCTGGACCAGCCCCTGGGGAGAGGGATTCCCCGGTTGGCATATTGAATGCTCTGCGATGAGCACAAAATATCTCGGACCTGAATTTGATATTCATGGAGGCGGGATGGACCTGATGTTTCCGCACCATGAAAGTGAAATTGCCCAAAGCACCATTTGTAATCACCATGTGCCCGCCAGATATTGGTTGCACAACAATATGATTACCATCAATGGCAAAAAAATGGGTAAGAGTTATAATAATGTGATCCGGCTTACAGATATGTTTTCCGGTAACAGTCCCTTGCTTACCCAGGCCTACCACCCGATGACCATCCGGTTTTTCATTTTGCAAACCCATTACCGTAGTACACTTGATTTTGGTAATGAGGCTTTGCAGGCCGCGGAAAAAGGGCTCCGGCGCTTATGGGATTCTTACCAGGAACTCCGGAAGATGACCAGTGATCCCCGAAAAGAAATTAATGCCCAGCTCGAAACCCAGTTCAATTCTTTATGCCGTGAATTTGATGATTTCATGAACGATGATTTCAATACAGCCAAGGTTCTGGCCAATATGTTTAACCTCGTCAACCATATCAATTCTTTTCGGAGCGGTGACCTGGAAAAGACAACCCTTTCCCCCGAAACCTTGTCTTATGTTAAGAACCAGTTCAAAAACTTTCTGGAAGACGTAATGGGGCTGAAGGATGAAAATGGGCAGGAATCCGAACGTCTTCAGGGGATCATGGACCTGGTTATCGATATCCGGAAGGACGCCAGGTCTAAAAAGGACTACCAGACCTCGGACAGAATCCGGAAGCAGTTGCTGGAGATCGGGATCCTCCTCAAAGACGAAAAAGACGGGCGGGTGAGCTTTACACTGGAATAAAAATTATCTGATCAGCATACCGAAATTCCTTTTTTTACGTATAGCAGGCAGGGACACTTAAAAGAGGCCCAATAAACTGAAACAGTATAGCGTATGAGCACATTTTCCGGCAACAGGTATATCTTATTTCTACTGATCGCAGCTGGAATTTTCTCCGGGTGGGCATGCAATAAAAACTCGGCAAAAAGCGTAGATTTTAAAACGTCCACCATTTCCTATATCCTGGCCAATGGCAGCAATACAACACTTTTTGAATCTGCCGTTAAACAGGCAGGATTGGATTCTACATTTAGCGGGGCAGGACCATTTACCGTTTTTGTCCCCACAAATGATGCGTTGAACCAGGCCGGCATCACCCAGAGCGTAATTAATAGCACGAATCCTGTCGCCTCAAAGAACTTCGTGCTCTATCATACTATCGCAGGTGTGGCCATGACCTCCTCTTCCCTTATCGGGACAAAGGAACTGAAAGTGGTGATGGCCAATGGAGATTCTGTTTTTATCACAGGAGATTCCAATGCGATATGGGTAAACGGTGTCCCCGTGATCGCGGTGGATCTGATTGCAGCCAATGGCGTGCTGCACGCCTTGCAGGGCATACTAATTCCTCCGGCAAATAACTTACTGCAACTGATAAATGCAGATACATCCCTTAGTTTTCTTTCCAATGCACTCCAGCTGGCGACGACTGTACCCGATAGTTTAACTAAGGATCTTAGTTCCGGCGGACCTTATACTTTTTTTGCTCCTGATAACGATGCCTTCAGAAAACTAGGATATAATTCACCGCAGGACCTGAATACGGTAAATCCTGATTCCTTAAGGTTATTTATCGCGTCGAACCTGGTTCCCCAGCGTTTATTTACATATGATATTTCCGACAGCAGCACCCTTCTGACCGTAAACGACAGTACCCTTTATTTTAATTTAACCGGCATCGCGGCCCAGGTTCAATTAAAAGGCCATAGTTATTTCTCTAATGTAGTTTCAGCAAATCAAATGGCAATCAATGGCGTATTGTTTAAGGTGGATGAAATATTGGTTTACTAATTGACTTAAATTACGGGCATGCCATCAGCAGCATTTCCCTATGTTTCCCATCTGTCGAAAGACAAAAAACTAGCAAAATTACTTGCGCAACAGGAATCCGTTAAGCTGGGTAACCGCACGCAGGTCTATCTTCATTTATGCAGTTCCATCATGAGCCAACAACTTTCCACCAAGGTGGCTGCCGTGATCCGAAAACGGTTTATGAAATTATATTCCGGTAAACCTACTCCGCAAAAAATATTGGATACATCATACGAAATACTGCGCGGTGTCGGTTTGTCCGGTGCAAAAGCAAACTATATTCAAAACGTAGCCAGGTTTGCCCTCGAGCATGGCATGGATCACAAAGTGCTGCGCAAAATGGATAATGAAGAGCTGATTGAACACTTCACCCAAATTAAGGGCGTAGGCAGATGGACAGCAGAAATGCTGTTGATGTTTACCCTTGGCAGGGAAGATATTTTTGCAGCGGATGACCTCGGAATCCAAAACGCTATGATAAAGATTTACAAGCTGGATAAAGCAGACAAGAAAAAGCTGAGAGAAGATATGCTAAGGATTTCCGCAAAATGGGCACCGTACAGGACCTTTGCCTGCGTTCATTTATGGCGCTTTAAGGATAATACCCCTCTAACCGCATGAGCCGCCCGGTTTAGGCAACCCTTTACCTCTATTCCCGTATCATTAAAACAGAGCCGGGGTGAAAATTAATCTCCGATAGGTCAATTAAAGTATCTTGCGAAAAGGTAACTTGCAAGCTATTCATTATTAAAAAAAGCAAAATGAAAATTAGTAGATTGATCCTCATCCTGAACGCCGTTATTGTGATGGGTATGATTGGCTGCAGCAAAAAAGGGGATCAGGGACCTGCAGGTCCGGTCGGTCCGGCGGGCCCCGACAGTGTGGTGTATTCGCAGTGGATAATCCTCAACAGTACCTATAATGCGGATGACACCTTATTTGAAGATACCCTTTCTGCTCCTTCAATAACCCAGAGTATACTGGACAGCGGAGTGATACTTACCTATGTTAACTTCCAGGCAAGCAATGGCACCTATCATGTTCTTCCGGTTTCTTCCCTGAATTACTTAATGTCTGAAGATTATTCGCTGGGGCAGATCAATATTATTGCAACATCCGATGTAACCGGTTTGCCATATAGATATGTAACGATTCCCGGTTCCAAAATTGTAGGCAACAAGACCACGGGTTCTATTCAGGGACATTCGATACAGGAATTGAAAACACTGCCACTCCCAGAGGTTCAGAAAATAGTCGGGACGGGTGGAAATTAATAAACAAAAAAATTAAGGAACCGGCAACATCTCTGCCGGTTTTTATTTTGCACTGCCAGCGTAGTTTTCTTATACAGGCAGCAATTTATTTGTCATACCTTCTTAATACATCCAGTACATAAGGATCTTCATGCGTGGCCGTATCGGATAGTGGTTTACCAAAAAAATGGGTTTCATATTCGTTGCGGTAAACGCCGTTAGCTTCCGTCCGGGCAAAGGCTTTTCTGTTTAAGGAAGTATAAGTCATATAAACCATGGATACTGTGCCGAATGCCGTATACACAACAAGCAAAAGGGAAGCTATTAACCTGAATGCTTTATTTTCCTGAAAGCTTGTTTGTGCAATCACTGCTGCCATCAACGGAATCACAGGTACCCAAAACCTCGGATCATAAAAGGGCCACGCGAACATGAGGATCAGGTAGAAAAAAAGATAGGCCTTCACGATAAAGGGAATCCTGTTTCTTTTGATGAAACAGATATAAATAAATCCTGCAAAGCAGATCACTCCGGCAAGTAGAAATATTCCAATGCCCCAGGGAGAAGGTAAGTAGCTTGATGCTTTTATAGAAGAAGTATTGATAAAAAGTTCGCCCCATTCCAAAAAATGCCATTTCAATATCCGGGAAAAATGAAGACCTTCCTGGAACTGTTTGGACATCACTCCGGTATAATGGTTGAGTCCAAGCTGTTTTGAAAAAATCAAAATGGCGATCATACACAGCGCGAGTATTGCTACGAGGATTTTGTTTCTGCTGATCAGTTCCAACAGTTGCCTCCGGAATTCCCAGATCAGTCCGAGGCATAAAGCAGCCAGTAATGCGACACCGACCGTTCGCGTGAGAAAAGCCAGGGCTGCGAAAAGAAAAGCCATCAGCAGGTTGATGATCTTTTTATTTTTTGCATATTGGTAAAAGGCAAAAATGGATGCCAGCGAAAAAAAGAGGTATTGTAGTTCAGACAAAGGATGGTCAACAAATTTAATCACCGTCCAGTTGAGCAATACGAGTACGAATAAGAATAACGGAGAATGGATATAAGCAAAGACTTTTCTAACAAAATATAATCCACCCAGCAAATAAATACAATTGATAAATATGATGGAGAATGATCTTAAGATACCAAGTTTGGACAGCGCCAACAATAAGGCGGTGTATCCGAAAGGAAGATAATCCGCCCGGTCTGCAGTTGGGGGGCAATTATTTTCCAAACAATCCTTGATGGCGAAATAGCGGAGCATATCCACATGAATCCGCAATGGGCTGAAGCAATTGATAAAAAACAGAACAGCCAGCACATAAACCGCCCACTTCAGCAGCCAGGTGTTCCGGTGGCCCGGAAGCGAATAAGCAGTGGATCTTATCATGATTTCAGCTTGACGCGTTTACAGCCACTACAATCACGGAAAGACCGGAAGCATGCGCCACCAGTTGATCCAGAATGCGGAAGGCGGGGACCAGTTGATTGAATAACTTCAATTGGCCACGGGGAATGATTTTTTTCTTTAGCACGGAACCCGAATACCACCAACCCAGAATTCCACCGAAATTAAAATAATTCGCCCTTATAACGGTTAATCCTGCTCCAGACAATAACCTGGAAACTGTTTTTTTATTATATCTTCTGTAATGACCAAGTTCCTCGTCAAAGCGATTAAAAAGCAATTGACCGGCCGGGACCAGGATAATCAATTTTCCGCCTGGTCTTAATAAATTTTTGGCATTTTTTACTGCGCGTTCGTCACTTTCTATGTGCTCAACTACGTTCAGCGCAATTACGGTATCGAAGCGGTGAAGCATTTCCGGAAATCGGGAATCAAAATCAGACAGGGAAAGATCAAACTGATAAACGCCCCGCAAGTGGGGATTTGCGGCATATTTTTTTTCCAGGAAATGACAATATTCAATTCGCAGGTCACTTAGATAAACCCACTCATTCTTTTCCATGAGTAACCCGGATATATTGCCGATGCCACTGCCGACCTCCAATACTTCTCCTTTACAAAAAGAGGAAATCTGAGCAAATAGCCATTGGTTAAATGCAGGAGCCTCTGCGAAAAGTTCTAGTGTTTCTCGTCCGGAAGGATCAGTTTGTTTTCCGATTCCAGAAGGCATCAGCTGAAGAGGTTATATTTCAAAATACAATAGATGGCCCGAAATCCGTCTTTCCATCCGATCTTTTTACCCTCCTGATACGTACGGCCGTAATAAGAGATACCTACTTCGTATATCCGGATTTCAGGTATGCGCGCCAGTTTGGCCGTTATCTCGGGCTCAAATCCAAACCGTTTTTCTTTCAGTGAAATATTTTGAATGATGGGTGTTTTACAAAGCTTATAACAGGTTTCCATATCGGTAAGATTCAGGTTGGTTAGCATATTGCTCAACCGGGTAAGCATTTTATTTCCGATGGAATGCCAGTAGAAAAGTATCCTGTGCGGGTTTCCGCCAAGAAAACGAGAACCGAAAACGACATCGGCCGAACCGCGGATGACTGGTTTAAGCAACTTATTCAATTCTTCCGGATCGTATTCCAGATCTGCATCCTGGATCACCAGGTATTCACCAGTGGCTTTTTTTATTCCCGTATGAATGGCCGCTCCTTTACCCTGATTCACTTCGTGTTTAACATATTGAATATTCATGTGGGGATGCAGATTCCGGTATTCCAATAAAACTTCTTCTGTATTATCGGTCGAGCAATCATTCACCAGGATCAATTCTTTCTCAATGCCATTGATCAGGACCACTTCATCCACCCTGTTAAGGATCATATGAATTGTCCTTGCCTCGTTGTATGCAGGGATTATGATTGAAAGCTTCTTAAAATTCTCCATACCGCTTTGAAGGTTTAATTGGCTAATCCAGGACCGGATTTTAAGGGGCAGATTGGAAGCTTTAGCGGAAAACTAACGCTAGCTTCATAATATTCAATGAATTGAGTCGCTAAAATAGGCTTTAGTCATGGATTCTGCAAGCAGGCTCCAAATATAATTTGAAGGGAAAAATACCCGCTTTCAATTCAGTGTTTAGCCCTCAGAACAGCCGGGTTTATACCGTTTTGTTTATTTCGGGCGCCAGCCTTGATCCCCTGACAATGAAGAGAAGTTGATATTAGTATTGCGCGCAGGGTCATTAGCTTAAACAGTTGAAATAAAAAAAGCTGCTTCGTGCGAAGGAGCTTTTTTTATTCCTGGAAAAATTATATATCCTTTCTCCATCACGATTTCTTTTCATCATATTTTTTCTGTGCTTCCTGCGCTTTATGGAAATCCAGCACAACGCCATTGATGCAAAAGCGTAGTCCGGTTGGAGGCGGTCCATCATTAAATACATGGCCCAGGTGTGATTTGCACTTGCCGCACATTACTTCAGTTCTTTCCATTCCATAAGTATCATCTTTTGCATAAATGATGCTCGTCTTGCTAATGGGTTCATAAAAACTCGGCCAGCCGCATCCGGAATCGAATTTTGTATCACTTTTAAATAAAGCGTTTCCGCAAACAGCACAATAATAGGTACCAATTTCCTTGGATGTCTCATACTTGCTGGAATATGGCCGCTCGGTTCCTTTTTGCCTGGCAACATAATAAACATCTGAAGGAAGTGTTTTTTTCCACTCTGCGTCCGTGCGATTTACACCGGACGTATCGGAGCCTGTTTTTGAAGCGTCCATACTGGCAATTTTATTTTTGTTTGAAGTCTGCGAATAGCATTCCTGAAAAAGAAATGCCAGCATCAAAATTCCGGAAGTTTTTAAGATTTTAATCATGGCTTGCATATTAATAACAAATGTACGTAGCTGCGGTTCGGCCGGTTTGTCCTCAACCTGAAAACAGCCCTCTATATTATTTCATTTATATGTGAAAATCGCTTTTAATCAATCATTCCTGCAAGGAAAAGGCTTCTTTGTTAAAGGAATTATAAGAATGCTGCACTATATTTGTTTCTAAGCTAGTTATCATGTTCAACCTGATTCTCTTTGGTCCTCCGGGAAGTGGCAAGGGTACGCAATCTGAAAAGCTGATCGCAAAATTCGGCTTAAGGCATCTCAGTACGGGCGACATCCTGAGAAGTGAGATAAGGAACGGCACGGCTCTCGGACTCGAAGCTAAAAGTCTGATGGATCAGGGACAGCTTGTTCCGGATGCGGTTGTCATTGGTATGATACGTTCAGCACTTGAGCATAATCCGGAAGCCAGGGGATTCCTGTTTGATGGCTTTCCCCGCACCAATGCACAGGCAGATGCGCTCGATGCACTGCTTGCCGAAAAAAAGACCGCCATCAATATTGTCCTTGCGCTTCAGGTTTCCAAGTCAGAACTGGTAAAAAGATTGCTGAATCGCGGGCTCACTTCGGGCCGCACCGACGACGTGAATGAAGCCATCATCGGCTCACGCATCGAAGAATACGAAAGAAAGACTGCGGCCGTAGCGGATCATTATAAAAAGGTCAATAAAGTAGTCTACATCCCCGGTGAAGGGTCTGTCGAAGAAATTTTTCGGAAGTTATGTGATGAGATAGATGAGAAATTAAAAAGTAAAAATTAAAAAGTAAAAAAGGGAGCTGGCAATACCGGCTCCCTTTTTTACTTTTTACTTTTTAATTAATCCTCCAATTCCCTCCTCTTCAACTCCCTTTCAACACGCACGGATATCCGGATACTGACTTCGTATAAAAGGATCAAGGGAAGGGCCACGATCGTCTGGCTCATCCAGTCTGGTGATGGTGTTATTACCGCAGCCACAAATAAAATGGCTACATAAGCATATTTTCGGTAGTTGCGCAAGAAAGCAGGTGTGATCAGGCCAATATGCGTAAGCACATAACTGATCAACGGGAGCTGGAAGGCAATCCCCGAGCCGATGAGAATGTCCAGCAGGTTATCCAGGTAATCATCGAGTGTGGGCCGGGTAATAAGCATGCCGGAGACGCCCAGTTTATAATTGGAAAGAAAACTAAAAGTGAAAGGCGCCAACAGGAAATACCCGAATGCTATGCCAAGAAGGAAAAAGAATGTGACAAAAAATATGGAACCCCGCGTGCTCTTGATTTCCCTGGCAGATAATGCAGGTCTTACAAACCGCCATAGTTCCCAAAATATGTATGGAAAAGCAACGATGAATCCGCAAACGCAGGCGATGGTAATACTCGAAATGAACTGCGAACCGAAGGCAGTTGTCTGCAATTGCACATTGGCGGCCTGGAGACAAAGCGTATCCCCGATATGGAGAAAATGACTCAGCTTACAAAGACCGATGACCGACAAAAAGTCCTTTTTCAAGGGACCCATGATAATGTGTTCAAAAAGCCAGTCAATCTTAAGAAATGCTAAAACGGCAAGAATTACAATCGCCAATACCGATCTTACAATATGCCAGCGCAATGCCTCGAGATGTTCGATGAAGGACATTTCCGACTGGCCGGGGGTTCTGTTAAAAAAATTCAACGCCATATATCACTTGTGCTATTTATAAAAGCCCCGCAAAGGTAGTTTGAAAAAGACTTATGCTGAAACGTTGTCTGAAGTTCTCAGGAAAAGGCCGAAAAGGCCCGGTTTACTTAAGCAGCTTCATTTTAACCATTTCTATACGGGTATCGCTTACACTGAGAATCTCGAACTCATAGTCGTCAATAATAATATGCTCTTTCAGGCGTGGTATCGCTTCATGTCGGTTGATGATGAAGCCGGAAAGGGTTTCAGATTCATTTTCAGGAAATTCCATGCCGTATTTTTCGTTCAGGTAATCCAGTTCCAGGCGACCTGCGAAAATAAATTCCTCATTGGATAATTTCTTTTCCTCAAATTCTTCTGTATCATACTCATCCCGGATCTCGCCAAATATTTCTTCAAGCAGGTCTTCCATCGTCACAATGCCAGCCGTGCCACCGAATTCATCCACCACCCACGCGATGCTTTTCCTTTCCCTGCTGAACTTGCTGATCAGGTCCGTTGCGCTCATGCTCTCGGGAACAGCCGGAATGGGAAGCAATATTTCCCTTATCAACAAAGGCCCCTTGAAAAGATCCAGCTGATGAATATAGCCCTGGACATGGTCAATATTTCCGTCATACACGACCAGCTTGCTTAGTTTGCTGCTCACGAATTTTTTCCGTGCTTCGTCAATTGAAAACCTGACATCAATGCCTTCTATTTCCTTTCTCGGGATCAGGCATTCCCTGACTTTCACTTTCGGAAGGGAAAGCGCCGCTTCAAAAAGTTCCGTATTCAACTCCTGTTGTGGCTCGTCGCCTTCACCGGTTTGCCGGAAGAAATTGCCGAGGTCGGCTTTGGCAAAGAGATCCTTGCCTTCCTCTATCCGAACATTGAAAACATATTTCAGGATCCATTCAGAAACGCCCGTAAAAAAACGCGAAACGGGATAGAGCAGGTTGTAAAAAAATTTACTGATGGACGCGAAAAAATCCAGCAGGCTGTCAGCTTTTGCACGAAATAATGCTTTAGGAATCAGTTCTCCGAAAAAGAGGATAAATATTGTCGAGGTGAATGTTTCAAACAGGAGCCGGAAGATATCCACCCAGGCCTGGGGGACCACCGTCTTTTTTATTATGAAATCCCATAATGGTGAAAGGGTTTCGCCAACTAGAAGTCCGAATACCACCAGGAAAATATTGAATCCGATGAGGATGGCGCTGATAAACCGGGAAGGATGATCAAGCAGGCGGGATAGCAGTATACTTCGGCTGAGTCCTTGTTTTTTTTTCAACTCAATCGTCAGTCGGTTCGCATTGGCAAAAGCGATCTCAATGCCGGCGAAAAAAATAATCATCACCCAGGCTATGATGATCCAGACGAGGGTATTGGTATTGATCATGCAAATACGAATATAGCTGGAAAAACTCAGAATTTACGGCTGTTACCCGGGTACTCCCTGCTGCTTAAACAAGGCGGAAATGATCAAGCCGGCTTCATGACAGGCCCTGTCCAGGCTGTCATTTATGATGATGTGGTCGAAATGACTTCGGAATGAAATTTCATAAGCTGCTTTGTTTAGCCGGTCCTGCAGGGCCTCCGGTGATTCAGTAGCGCGGAGTTCAAGCCGGCGTTTCAATTCTTCAATGGAAGGCGGCTGGACAAAAATGGAGAGTGACCGTTCCAGATATTGTTCCTGAACATGGATGGCTCCTTTTACATCTATATCCAGAATGGGTATTTTATGCATGGCTTTGATCCGTTGAATTTCCGTTTTGAGGGTGCCATAATATTTTCCCTCATATACCATTTCCCATTCAATGAATTCGTCGTTCTGAATTTTTCTGTGAAATTCCTCCAGGCTCATAAAATAATAATCCACCCCATTGATCTCATCGGAACGTTGCGGACGCGTGGCCGCAGAAACGGAGAACGCGAGTTGAGGAAAGCGCTGCAGCAGGTAACGCGTGATGGAAGTTTTGCCTGCGCCGGATGGTGCCGTGATGATGATCAGCATCGGATCTGAAATTTTATGCTTGAACGCTTATACTCTTTTTATGGACGCTCCCAACCGGTTGAACCGTTCGTCAATATATTGGTAACCCCGGTCAATCTGATCGATATTCTGGATAATGCTTTTTCCCTCGGCACTCATGGCAGCAATAAGCAATGAAACACCGGCACGAATATCCGGACTGCTCATCGTGATACCACGCAAGCGGTGTGCTCTGCCAAGGCCAATCACTGCAGCCCTGTGCGGATCGCAAAGAATGATCTGTGCGCCCATGTCCAGCAGCTTGTCCACGAAGAACAACCTACTCTCAAACATTTTCTGGTGAATGAGCACGCTGCCTTTTGCCTGGGTAGCAACCACCAGCATCACGCTCAGCAGGTCGGGAGTAAGTCCGGGCCAGGGATGATCGTAGATGGTGAGCACAGAGCCGTCCAGGTAGGTTTGAATTTCATAAAGATCCTGAGCAGGAACATGAATATCGTCACCCGAGATTTCAAGCCTGATTCCCAGCTGTCTGAATTTGTCAGGGATCACACCAAGATTTGGAAGGCTCACCTCTTTTATCAGAATATCACTTTGCGTCATGGCGGCCATCCCGATAAAAGAGCCGATCTCAATCATATCCGGAAGCACCCGGTGTGCAGTTCCCGATAGTGGCTGCACACCTTCTATTTCAAGTAAATTACTTCCTATCCCGGTGATCCTTGCGCCCATGCCGTTGAGCATATGGCATAGCTGCTG
>Ga0182024_10007074_pt1 | contig 24348 bp, 27 predicted proteins | sample P32metaG_FD_120480 | JGI IMG/M metagenome (GOLD analysis project Ga0182024, IMG submission 120480) | Permafrost microbial communities from Stordalen Mire, Sweden - P3-2 metaG (Illumina Assembly) | ecosystem: Environmental > Terrestrial > Soil > Wetlands > Permafrost | place: Sweden: Stordalen...
ACGGAACGCGCGGCGTCCCAGACGTTTCCTACAACGCCAATCCCGGAACCGGATACGCAATCTACGATTCCATCCGAATCAGCGGCTACAGCGGTTGGTTTCAAGTAGGCGGCACCAGCGCCGCGTCGCCGCAGTGGGCTGCACTAATCGCCATCACCAATTCGCAGCGCGTCGCAGCCCGCAAAGCAAACTTGAGTGCCACCGGCACTTCCGTGTACGCCGTGGGAAAATCGAGCCTCGGCACTAATTTTCACCCGGTCACCACTGGCACCAATGGTTCCTGCGGCACAATGTGCGATGCCCACGCCGGATACGATTACGTTACCGGTCTCGGCACGCCGCAATCCAAGGTGTTGATCCCAGCCCTAGCCGCCCGACCGTAATCAACTTGCCTTAGTCTCGGATGCGAGCCGCCTAGCTCCCTTCTCGGCGGCTCGCTTTTCGATCTCCCAGCGCTTCCTCCGCGCGGCGTAACAATTAGCCTACCCCACTCCCTAGCTCTTTTTAATTGCGAAACACCGCTCCTTCGCCGTCCTCTCAGAATCCGCCACGGTAGTGTATAGTTTTTTCAGGCGCGGCCATTCCAAAAGCCAGTTTTGCTGCAGGCCACATCGATTCGCCTCGCCACAGGTCTATCCCAAATGAAGCCACATTTGCAGGTCATGAAATTCGGCGGCACATCGGTGGGCGACGCTTCCTGCATCGCGCGCGTCGCCGAAATTGTCGCCAAAGCCTCGCGCGTAGGCCCCCTCGTAGTCGTGGTCTCCGCAATGAGTGGCGTCACCAATCGCCTGATCGAAGCCGCCACGTGTTCGGAGACAGGCGATCGCGAGCGCGCCACTGAGCTGCTGGAGATTTTGCGCGAGCAGCATTTCGAAGCGCTGAAAATCCTGATTCAGAATCCGGAAACAAGAAATTTGATCGCCTTGGGCATCGAAGAACTTCTGCGCGAAGCGCAGCGCCTCTGTGAAGGCACCGCACTCATCCACGAACTCACCGTGCGCACTCTCGATTCCGTTTCCAGTCTCGGCGAGCGGCTTTCCGCGCCTTTGGTCGCGGGCGCCCTAAGCGAACGCGGCGTCCGCGGCGAAGCCATCGAAGCCACCGGATTGATCGTCACCGATTCCTATCACGGCGCCGCCGAACCTTTAATGGAGCCCACGCAAATCCGTTGCGAGGCGCGCCTCCGCCCGTTGCTGCAGCAAGGAATCGTTCCGGTGGTCACCGGATTTATCGGCGCGACGGCCGAAGGCGTGCTCACAACGTTAGGCCGCGGTGGCTCCGACTATTCCGCCACCATTCTCGGCGGCGCGCTCGACGCGGACGAAGTGATCATCTGGACCGACGTGAACGGTGTACTGACCGCCGATCCGCGCCTCGTTCCCGACGCGCGCACGATTCCCGAAATTTCCTATCGTGAGGCCGCGGAGCTCGCACATTTCGGCGCCAAGGTCCTGCATCCCAAGACGCTGCGCGCCGTCACGCAATCCGGCATCCCCGTGTGGATTCGCAACACCTTCGAGCCCGAGCATCCCGGCACAAAAATCACGCCGCAGGGCCGTAGTTCCAGCGCCGGCGTGAAAGCGCTCACCGCCATTCGCGACGTTTCGCTCATCGCCGTCGGAGGGCCGGGAATTGTCGGCCTGCCCGACGTGGTCGGCCGCACATTTTCCACCACCTCCAACGTGCGCGCAAACGTGCTGCTGATCTCGCAGTCGTCTTCGCAGAACGATATTTGCTTTATCGTATTTTCTTCCGATGCCAAACGCACCGTGGATGCGCTGCGCCAGCAATTCGCGCAGGACTTAATGCATCAGAAAGTCGAGCACATCACCTTGGACCCCAACATCGCCATCGTCGCCGTGGTCGGCGAAAATATGCGCGGCACCGTGGGCATGGCTGGACGCACCTTCAGCGTGCTCGGCCGCGAAAATATAAATATAATCGCCATTGCCCAGGGCTCGTCGGAAACCAACATTTCATTCGTCGTGTCCAGCCAAGACATGAAGAAAGCGCTGCTGGCCGTGCACCGGGAATTTGCCCTGGACACGCGCAATTCGCAGGAAACATCATCCGCCTCGAAATGAGCGACGCCATCGCAAAAACCGCGCAGAAGGCCGGCACGACGGCCGTGCAACGTTGCATCGTGCCTGCATGCGCGGCGGTGTTTGGGATCCGCGAACAGATTTACGTGTGTCCGCGTTGCGGTGGCCCGCTGGAAATCGAAATCCCGCTCGAGCTGCTGAAAGCTGTTCCGGATCTTCGCGAGCGCTGGCGCGCGCGCGCCGCTTCGCACGATCCGCGCGACCGCAGCGGCGTGTGGCGTTACCGCGAACTACTGCCGTTTGATGACGATGCGCCGGTCGTCACCCTTTTTGAAGGCAACACACCGCTATACGACGCTCCGCGCTCCGCGAAATACGCAGGCCTCACCGCGTTGCGTCTGAAACATCAGGGCTGCAATCCCACCGCATCTTTTAAAGACACGGGCATGACGACGGCCGTCACCCAAGCGAAATTGCTCGGCGCGCGAACCGTCGTCTGCGCCAGTACCGGCAACACCGCCGCAAGCCTCGCCGCATACGCCGCGCGCGCGGAACTGCAATGCGCGATTTTGCTGCCGCAAGGCCAGATCAGCCCCGCGAAGCTCGCGCAGAGCATGGATTACGGCGCCATCATTTGCGAGATCGCCGGAAATTTCGACGATTGCATGAGACTGATTTCAGAGCTGGCCGATGTGCCCTCGATTTACATCGCGAATTCCGTCAACCCTTTTCGCATCGAAGGGCAGAAGACCGTGGCCTTCGAGCTTCTCGCACAGTGCGACTGGCGCGTGCCGGACCATGTGGTCGTTCCCGGCGGAAACATGGGGAATAGTTCGGCGCTCGGAAAAGGTTTCGACGAAATGCGGCGCCTCGGATTGATCGATCGCTTGCCGAAGATCAGCATCATTCAAGCCGAAGGCTCCGCTCCGCTCGCGCATTTGTTTGCCGGCCTGAAATCACCCCAAATCGCCGAGGACGCAGCATTTCCGGACGAGATCGCGCCGGTCGGGAATCCGCACACGCTCGCCACCGCCATAAAAATTGGCGCTCCGGTTTCCTGGAAGAAAGCATTGCGCGCCGTCCTGCGCACGCACGGAAACATTATTACCGTCACCGAACAGGAAATCGCCGACGCCAAAGCCATCATCGGCCGCGACGGCATCGGCTGCGAGCCGGCTTCCGCAACCACCGTGGCAGGCATCCGCAAACTCGCCGCTGCCGGAAAAATTCATGCAGGCGAATCCGTATTCGCGGTCTTGACCGGCCACGTCCTGAAAGATCCCGACTACGTGAGCAACTATCATCGCGGCACTCTTTCATTTGAAACCGTGACGGAACAAGGAGCTGCGAAGTCCGTGCCGATTGTCGGTGCTTTTCGCAACGCGCCCGAAAAAGTTGCCGCAACCAAGGAAGCCATTCTGAAAAGTCTGGAGAGCCGCCGCTAAAGCAGGGAATTCTGGCGGACGAAGAGAGAAGAACCGTTAGCAGATTGCGGTACGAATTGACTTTCAGGGGGTCGGAGCTTTAGCTCCGACAATAAGTGCCCACGGCAAATGGGCTTTAGCCCCCGAGGAAAAGGTTTTGAGCATTTTCTGCAACCTGTCAAGGTTTCCCAAGAGATTGCACGAGCATCCATGAAAAAGTCCACGCCCCGCTCGTACGAAGTGCGAGTCCCCGCATCCAGCGCCAATCTCGGGGCGGGCTTCGATTGCTTCGGCCTGGCGCTTGAGCTGTTTCTCACGGTGCGCGCGACGGTGCAGTCCGGCCCGAGCGCTCGTAGCGAAGCCCGCACTCGCGGCGTTGATGGCAGCGAGTCTCTACCGAGCGCGCCGGAAGAAAATCTGATCCTGCGCGCCATGCAGCACGCGGCACAGCGCCACGGCCTGCGATTGCCGCCGGTTCATCTCGCGGTGCAGAATCAAATTCCAATCGCCGGAGGCTTGGGAAGCAGCGCCGCGGCGATCGTCGCCGGCACCGCGCTGGGCTTTGCGGTCTGCGGGAAAATATTGACGGAAGAAAACGCGCTGCGCCTCGCCGCTGAAATGGAACAGCACGCCGACAACGTGGGAGCCGCGCTGCTCGGAGGCCTGGTTGTCTCATTTGTTGGCGCAGATGGCAACGTCATCGCCCTGCGTAAAAACTGGCCGAAGCAAATCCGCGTCGTCGCAGTGACGCCGAAAATGACGCTGCAGACAGCCACTTCCCGCGCGGCCTTGCCGCAAACAGTCGAACACGCCGCCGCCGTGCACAACCTCCAACGCTCCGCGCTATTTCTCGCTGCTTTGGATGACCGGCGTTACGAATTGTTGTGGGACGCGATGCAAGATCGGCTGCATCAATCCTATCGCCACGCGCTGATTCCCGGACTCGCGGAAGTCCTCGCGATTCCCCGCATGCCTGGACTTCTGGGCGTCGCTCTCAGCGGTGCCGGGCCCACGGTGATCGCACTCGCCACCAAGAATTTCGTGCAAATCGGAAAAGCGATCGCCGGCCACTTCGAACGCCGCGGCCTATCCTCTACTGTCCGCAAATTAGCTGTGGCTCAGCAGGGAATACGCTTGGCCGAAAAACCGCTCGCGAAAAAATAGCCTGCGCCGGTGTGAAATGCAGTCCGGCGCAGAGCAGGATCACTTCACAAACGTCAAACCGTGCGGCACAAAGTGCGGGAACACGTAGGCATACAGCATCACGATCACGCCCACGATCGAACCCAGCGCAATCGAATGCCAAAAGACAAATCGAAAAATAATCCCTTCGTTGCCCACTTGTTCGGTCGCTGACGTAGCAATCGTGATGGACTGCGCGTCCACCATTTTCCCCATCACGCCGCCCGCGCTATTCGCCGCGCACATCAGAATTGGATCAATCCCCAATTGTTGCGCGGTGATCCGCTGCAAACTGCCGAACAGCGCGTTCGAAGAAGTATCGCTTCCGGTCAAAGCCACGCCCAGCCATCCCAGAAACGTTCCGAAAAATGGATAAAGCCATCCGGTGCGTGTGAACGCCAGTCCCAACACCGCATCCAGCCCGGAGTAGCGCGTCACGTATCCCAAACCCAGCATGAACGAAATCGCGATCATCGCCAGACGCATGCGCACCAACGTGCGCCAAAATATTTTCATCAATCGCAATGGGCCCACACCCAGCAAGAATCCGGAGGCAATCGCAGCCAGGAAGCAGCCGCTGCCCGTCGCCGATAGCCAGTTGAAATCGTAACGCGCCTGTTCCGGAGTGGGCTTGCTCACCACCGGCGCCGCGCGCGTGATGGCGTTGTGCAGATACGGCCAATTCCATCCGGGATTGCCCGGCCGCACTTTGCCGTCTGCCTGGATCACAATATATGCGGGCGTAGTTGCTTTGTTCATGGCCAGTTTCACCGAGGGCAGTCCCCACGCCAGGACGAAAAGCGAAAGCACTGCGAACGGCATCCACGCCTTGGCCACCGTCCAGAACGGATACTTGCGCGGCGCCACATATCCGTCGAATTCCTTCGCGTTCCACTCACCGCCCATATCGTCGGCAACTTTACCAGCCACCTCCACGGGTTTCGCGCCTTCCCGATCGTAATCGAATCGCCAGATTTTTTTCGGCTTCCAAAAATGCAGGAACAGCACGGTGCACAGGATGGATACCACGCCCGCCGCGATGTCCACCAGGTTGCTGTCACGATAGTTTGACCATAGATACTGCGTGCCCGCGAAAGAAATCCCCACCACCAGAATTGCCGGGAGCACTTCGAAAGTTTCCGACCAGCCCACCATTGTGCGCACCAGCCAGAACGGCACGATCACCGCCGTAAACGGCAGAATGCGCCCGATCATCGCGCTCAGATCGGATTCTGGCAGACCCGTAACCAGCGCAAGCGCATGCACCGGAGTTCCGATGGCGCCCCACGCCACCGGCGCGGTGTTCGCGATCAAGTTCAACGCCGCGGCGTGAAACGGCCGGAATCCCAGCCCGATCATAAACGCACCCGCGATCGCCACCGGCGCGCCGAATCCCGCCGCTCCTTCGATGAATGAGCCAAAGCAAAATGCTACCAGCAGCACCTGCAGCCTGCGGTCCGGGGTAATTCCCGCGATCGATTCCTTCATGATCTCGAACTGCCCGGTCTCCACCGAAATGTCGTAGAGATAAACCGCCGCCAGCACGATCCACGCAATTTTCAGAATTCCGTACGCCACGCCGTAGGCAAAGGCCGAGGCCGCCAGCACCGCCGGCATTTTGAAAACCAAAGTCGCGAGCATCACCGCCGTAAACGCACCCGCAATCGCGCACCAATGCGGCTTCACTTTCAGCCCGGCCAGAAGGGTGAAGAGAACCAGGATCGGAAGAGCTGCGATCAGCGTCGAGACCCACCAGATCCCGGCGGGATCATAAACTTGCGTCCAACTCATACCAGCCCCCTTGGAGCAGCCTGCGTTCGTTACCGGAGCCGACTTTGTGGACGTTCCATATCCCGAGGCTGAAATTTTGTCAAGAAATGGAATCGCGAAATGGACAGAGAGAACCTGCGAGGCGAAGATTGCGGAAGGTTACGCTCGAGCCTTTCTTCTCAGCAGCCATACGCACGCACAACCTGCCATCAGCATCAGAAAATCGGAAGGTTCTGGAGTGCTGATTACCGGAGGTGGAGGCGGTGGTGGTGGAACGAGCGGAGGTGGCAGCGGGCCCGTGGGTATTCCCGGAGAGGATGGCATTCCGCCGATTGGGAAAAACGGCGGAACGATCGGTATGAAGATGGATCCAGCCGGCTGCTGCGGCACTACGATCGTGGTCGTCGGCGGCGGGCCGATCGGCACTTCAGAAGCGGACTCAACAGCAGCCAAAAGCCCGCCATCCGCCGGAATTTCCATTGCTTCCGGCGACGGCTCATTGTTTAGCACCGGCCCCACGGGAGCCTCCGAAATGCGGTTTCCGCAGCGAGTTCTCGCCATGTGCTCGCCATCGGTTACCACCGTCTCTCCCGCGGGCAGATTCAGCCTGTTCTTCGTCCAGAAAATTCGGCTGCCGACGCGATAGGAGACGAACACCGCGCGCGTTTCTTTCAACTGCGTCACGCGCACCTCACGCAGATCAAAATCCGAATAGTGCTGGGCCACCACTTCGTCGTGCGCCACAGCGTTCCGCAATTCGGGCGAATTCCTCACTCCGCCAGGAATCACGGAGTACGGATAAAGGATGCGGTCCGTCTTGTTTAATTTCGGAGTTGGCGCAAACCAATCGCTGTCGGTAGGAGCTTGTTTTAACGCTGCGGAGACGTTCCCATCGGTAGAACTACGATGTGCGTAGCCATAGTTGTACGGAAGTACGACCGATACAAGTACGCTTTCCAGAAACAGGACCGCCAACGCTCCCAAGCGACGGCGATCAATTTTTCCGGCGAATTTCGCCGCGATTGTCCAGCCCTTCCCCATTTCCCCTTTTTACGGTCCGGCAATCCCCGTTGCGGATGGTCTTCCCAGCAGTCCCAGTACGCAATCCCCCTGCCAACTAGCCCACCACGAGGCGCACAAGTAGACCTATTTGTGGCCTCGAACTCCATGTAAACAAAGGGGAAGTGCTCGAAACGGCGCAGAAATTTTCCACTGGGACAGCCGCTTAGGGGAATTGTGAGAAGAACGTTTCCTGTAAATGGTACTAACGTTCCAGCGGGCGCAGCAAAAACCCAATCAAACCGGGCCACAAAGAGACGGTGTCCAAACGCTGTCCAAAATCCGGGGCGAACTCTGCATCGCTCCCGAATTTCCACAGCTCGTACGCAAAACTACGAGCTTGCAGGGCGGGCAGGCGGGCATCCTTCGCGGCGCATTTCCCCGGGGACGCCAAAAAATGAAAAAACGGTGCAAGCTGTGGATGGCAGACTGGCGCGACGCAGACGGAGTGCGCCATCGTAAAGGCTTCAAAACGCAGCGCAGCGCGGGAGCTTTCGCCCGCCGAATGAAGGAGGCAGCCGACACAGCAAAAAAAGCCCCAGCCTCGCGAGTGCGAAAAAGCTCGCCGAGGCGTGGCTCAAATCGCTCAAACCGGCGCACCATCGCGACGTAGCGGTGCGCGACTTCCTAACCCAGGTCGGCTCGCTCACACTCGACGAGCTCACCGCAAACCACGGCAACACGGTGATCGAAGGCTGGCGCAGCCGTGGCCTCAGCACGCACACCATCTGCACCAGGCGGAAGTACCTGAAAAACCTCCTACGCCACCTCACCGACTGCGGCGCGCCGCGCAGCCTCGCAGAGCGCCTCACAAAAACCAAAACGCCAAGACCACGCCAGACCATCGCAACATCCGAAGAACTAAAAGCCCTCTCGGGCACCGCGACCGGATGGCTCGCCGTCTGGCTCGAAATCACCGCTGGCCACGGCCTGCGCTTCAGCGAAGCACAGCGCCTCGCCGACATACACTTCGACGCCGGACAGCAAACCATCAAATTCCCAACCAAGGGCGGCGAAACCAACGAACTCCCGGCAACCGCCGCGCTGCAAGAATTCTTCTACAACGCACCGCCGACCACCGACGCCCACGAACCGCTGATCGAGCGATACGCTGGGCACAAACTCTCCATCTTCCTCATCCGAAAAGCGTGGCGAAAGCTACTCGCAAAAGCCGGATGCAACCCAAACCTCCGCCCCCACGACCTACGCCGAACGCTCGCGGTCCGCAGCATGGACAGCACGAACGATATGCGGGTCGCGCAGCACGTCCTCGGGCACCAAAGCCTACAAACCACCGCCCTCTACCTCGCGCACCGCGACCCCGGCAAAATCCGCCCGCTACTAGAGGAACTACGCAAGTGGACACCAGCCGCAGGCACGAGGCCTCAGTGAGCGAAAAGGAGCGCACAGGATGAGCAGAAAACACAACCCCGGCGAGCCGCCGCCAGAAATGCGGCGGCCCATCCTGATTCGCGGGCGGTGGACACCAGCCGCCGCCGTCATCGGCGAAGACGTGACGCCGCGCACCAGGTCGCCAGAGGAGCCGAAGGAAATCACCGACTCCCTCTGGCACCGCATCGCGGAAATCCGCGCACTCGGCGAAGAAGACCGCAGCTACGACGTCCGCGCCGCCATCATCCTCACGCTGCAAACCGCAGGCTTCACCGAAGACGAGCTCATCGAGCGCGGCATCATCGCCCCGCCGCCAGCTCCAAACCCTTCCGCGCTGAAAGGCGCGCGCAGGTAGCCCAACAAAAAAGGAGAAAGCATGTGGACACCAGCACCGTTCCACCGACCAAGTACGACGAGGTGCACCGCGCCGTCCGCGAAATCATGGACACCGTCTCAGCGCACGTCAGGCTACGCGCCGAAGAGCTACAAATCGCACCAGAGGCGTTGCTGAGACACCTCATCGCACGCGCAGAGAAAGGATTGCTCCCGGACCGCCGCCACCCACCCGGCACCGGAAGCTAGCGCCGCAAAATTCCGGCGCGGTGGGGATAGGACACCGCGCCGGATGGCGCTGCAAACAGCAGCAGAGGCCGCGCAGGGCGCGCAGCCAGGTGCCCCGCAGTTAACCACGAGCCAATTCACCGCCGCAATACCCTCGGGATCCCCCGCGTGTCGAAAACCACAACAGCTAGCGCTGGCGTGCAGACCAACCACCACCTATAGTGGTAACCGGCTCCCATCAGGCCAAAACGACAAAAAAAGGGGACCCCCAACCATGACGCGCCGCACGCGTGTCCGCAGGCACATTTCCGCGCGAAAAAAGCAAGCGCGGCGATCGCACGCGCCACCGAAAGAGTCAACGGTCGCCGAGCTACGCGGCGTCTTCGACGACCTCACGCAACAAATGATGCTCACGCTGTCCAACGCGAAAGTCGCACAAACCCTCGCGCGCACAGAGCTAATCAAAACCGCGCAAATGCTGCTACCGAAAGCACGCACGCTCGCAGAGCGCGGAAGACCGCGCCTCCTCGCCGTCATCGCCAAAATCATCCTCGATCGCCACCTGCAATTCGCCCCCAACACACAGAAGCTCCAAGAAAAAATCGCTCGCATGGAACGCGAGCTGAAAGCCGCAGGCCCCGTCCAGTGAAAAAAACCCACGCCGAGCGCAACGAGCAGGCCCGCATTCGCACGGTGTCCTACTTTCGCGTGCCCGCGCACGCCGCCGCGCAATCGGCGCGGCAAAAAGCACGCCGCGCCGCAGACCCCGAAGGCGAAAGAGCGAAAGGCCGCGCACGGCAAAATCGCCGCGCACAAAAACTCGCGTTCTTCACCAGGGCGGCGAACGCGCTACGACTCGAGGAAATTTCAGAGTACGAGCAACGCGGATTCGCGATCGTAACGGCCCGCCAGCTCGCGCGCCCGCTCTTCATCTTCGAGCTGCACGGCACCAGAAAATTTGAAAGCTGGCCAGCGCCCGTACTTGCGGGCGCACGTGAAGAGGTGCACTGATGAGCCAACAATTTGAGGAAGCGAAGGTCCTGCAGGCGTGGCAGGGAATCATCGAGCGCGAAGCGAAAGCGGTAGAGCTGCGCGTCGAACGCCTCGCGCGAAAACTCTGCTGCGCAAAACACCTGCTCATGGACGCACTCACCATCGAACTCACGGGCCGATTCATCGGCAGAGAACGCGAGCGACGCCGCACCGAAGCCGCAATCCTCGCGAAGCAGAAAACGCAGTGAAACCCGGCGCCGGATGGTTCACGCGCTGGAAGCGCGATCGGCGCGCGCCTGTACTTGCAGGCGCACGTGAAAAAGACCCGCTCGCCACGCCGCAGTCACCGCTCACTCAGCTCACCGGCGACGAGCTCGCCGCCGCGATCGAGGAAGAGCAGCGCCGCGCCAGGTCCGCAGCTCCATCGCCGCGCCGCTCCGCGCTAGCCGCCAGTGCGGTGGCCGACGCGGGCGCGCAAAATCACGCGCCGCAGCGGCCACCAAAGGCGCAGGCCGCTTCGCGTCCTGCAAAAAAGCAAAAGCAAAAATAGCCAGGTCCCCCAGCATCACGCCGCCTCGTCTGACGCAGCAGAAACCCTCCCAGCGCGAAATTTTTCGCTGACGCCGCAGCAAACCTCGCCCCGGTAACGCGATGCCGCAACTTCAGCGGCATGCGCGTCCGGTGTGGTGTCCTCGGTGACGCCAACGCAAACCGGGCGGGCGCTCTCGCGCCCTTCCCATTCCATGCGGTTCAGCGGCCGCAGCAGTTTTTTCGCCGCGAAAAACGTCGCGTCGAAAAAAACTGCGCGCCCGCTGGTCATCTCCTCGCCCCCCGGCCCGGCGCAAAGCGCTCCGCGCCGCTGCGCTCCGCACGCGCCGGGCCGGCCCCCTGCCCGTGCGCGCGAAAAAATCGTCGCGCTCCCGGTCAGGGGGCTTGCGGCCCACAAGGAAAAAACGGTTGGTCAGCGGTGATCGAAAAATCGGTTGGTCGGTGCGCGGCGGAATGCGCGTGCGACGCGCCGCGATGATTCCGCGTCGCGCCGCGCGCAAGAAAACCACCACCAACCCCGAACCGCGCCACGGCAAATCCATCCACTGCATGTCCCACGTGCCAAACCCTTTTCTGGGCGGGGGTTTTGCACGTGGGACACCAATGCAAAACCGAAAGCGAAAGCATCCGGCTCCGCGACGCGCAGGGCCATCGCCGCCCCGCCATCCCGCGCGGGCGGGCACGGTGTCCGCAGGCTCATCGCCTGCGGCCAGCCGCGCAGGGAAAAGCTCTGCGCGGCAGCCTGTGCCCGCAACGCGCTCCTTCGGCGGCGCGGCTCAGGCCCCATCCGCGCCAGCTCGTAGCTCCGCGATCGGCGCGACCGCAACCGCAACGGCCGCGAGCTCGCGCTTTGCCCCGCAAAGCAGCCTCGCTCGATCGAGGAAAAGCCAGGTCCATCGTTGGCGTCCGCGCTACGGGCCACTTCCGTTATCGTGGACACACTCTGTCCAAAATGTGTGGACAGAGTCGTCCGCACGCGCTATAACCACCACTACCGGCTGTGCTTCCTCAGACCTCGCGGGCCAATCTGCGGTACATATACTCCCGAAGTATAATGCGCGCGCTCGGAGGCGCTGCTTGTGGAATCCGAAGCCATGACGAGGGGAAGGATTGTGATGCGCACGATCCGTGCGGGAATTTTTGTTCTCGTCGCGCTGCTGGTGGTGATCATAGTGTTGGTGGTGACGATCGGCGCGTTCCTGCCGCAGCAGCACATTTCCACTTGCGCCGCTCGCTTCCGCCAGCCGCCCGACGCGATTTGGCAGGTGATTACGGATCACGCGAAATTTCCGGCATGGCGCAAGGATGTGACGCGCGTCGAGATGCTGCCGCCAGTCAACGGCAAACCATCGTGGCGCGAATTTGACAGTCATGGGGGATCGATTCCTTACGAAGTGATGGTGATGGTGCCGCCCAGAGCTCTAGTGGTGCGCATCGCCGATCCGAAGCTGCCTTTTGGCGGGACGTGGACGTACGAAATCTCGTCGGTGAAGGACGGCAGCTCGCTCGTGCGCATCACCGAGGCCGGCGAAATCTATAATCCGATATTCCGTTTCGCCGCGCGCTTCGTGTTCGGTTATTCGCGGACGCAGGAAGAATACCTTCAGGCGCTGGGTGCGAAATTCGGCCAGGCCGTCACGATTGAAAAATGACGACGCGAAAAATGACTACCATGCGAAAAGTGGCGAAGGCGCGGAAAAGTTCAGCGAAGGCTCGCGCGCCGGAGCGCGATTATTCGCATCGGCTGCTGATTGACAAGCTGGGAGTGAAGCCGGGGCAGAAGATCGCGGTGCTTGGAGTGGAGAGCGCGGAATTTCTGACGGAGTTGGCGGCGCGCGTTTCGGAGTATTCGCGCGGGAAGCGCGTTGCTGGAGCCGACCTGATTTTCTTTTCGACGGAGGCGGTTGCGGACCTCGCGCAGTTGAAATCGCTCGGGCGCTCGATTCAGAAAAACGGCGCGATTTGGGCGGTGTACCCAAAAGGTCAAAAGTACATCCGTGAGATTGACGTGATCACCGCGGGAAAAGCCGCGGGGCTTACCGACAATAAAGTTTGCAGCTTCTCCAGCACGCATACGGCTTTGCGTTTTTGCATTCCTGTTGCGAAGCGTTGATTTTTCGCGCAGCGGCGACGAGGATGGCCGTCAAATGACGACTTCGTGGTATGTGGCGCAGGCTGGAATTTGGCGCTTGGGATTATCGCGGTCGTAGAAAACGGCGACGCGCATGCCTTCAAAGAGTTTTTGCGTGTAGTCGAAGCCGAGTCCCTTATGCGTGGCGCCTTGAAAATCCTTGAATTCGTATTCGATGGATGATGTGCTTTTGTCGCCTCTCCACTGCCGCACCACCGTCGCCAGAGCGACTTCGCCATTCTCCAGCAAATCGCATTCGCGTACTTGCGCGCGCCACATCGTGAAAGGAAGAAGCAGCAGTAGCGCGACGATGGCGGCGATGAGCCAATCGCCGGGTGTAAAGACGGCGAGGGAAAGCTTGCGCGCCCAAACCGTGTACAGATGCAGGCCGAAGATTGCTGCAAAACCCAGAACCGCCGCGAGCGCCAGCGACAAACTGACGCGTCCGCGCATGGCCATGCGGATTTCGCGCGGGCGCGAAGTCCTGAGCAGAGCCTGTTGTTGCGCGCTCGGTTCGATGGCCGCGCTAGATTTACCCGTGACCGACGCTGACGGCGCGAATGAATTGTTGGGCACGGTGGCGGCGCGCATCGCCGGCGCGGGAAGCGACTGCAACCTCGCGAGGCTTCGCCGCGAGACGAAGTAGTTGATGAGAATCCCGATCGCGGGGAAAACGGTGAAGATCGCGATCTGATACGGATTGCGGAAATGCCAAAAGTGGACCATGAAAAAAACGAAGCCGCCCATCATGAAGATGCCGACAGGCGTGGAAACAAGGCCCGACCGGACATTGACGATGGCCGCGTCGCGATTCCAGCCGCAATTGGGGCAATAGGGTTTATTGCCCGCGAAACGGGTGGCGCCATGGCAGAGAGGACAGGGCGGTGCAACCATATAAAATGGTAGCGTAATTTTTCGCCGCGGCAAGCGCGTACGGCTATCATGTTTCCATGGCGACAAGCCTTGAGGTGCGCGGACTGACGGTGGAGCTACCGACGCCGGGCGGGTGGGTGCGGCCGGTGAACGACGTGTCGTTCACGCTGGGGGAAGGCGAGACGCTGGGGATTGTTGGGGAATCGGGATCGGGCAAGACGATGCTTTCGCTGGCGCTGATGGGGCTGGAACCGCACGGCGCGCGGCACACGGGCGAAGCGTGGTTGAATTTGCGCGGCGGTGGCAAGAATGGCGGCGCGCCGCATGGGAATCGCGGCGGACGCGGCGACGCCGGTGCACAACCGGTGGCGCAAGCGGCGCGCGAAAATTTGCTGGCGATTTCGCAGAACGAAATGCGGGCGCTGCGCGGGCGCGAGATTGCGATGATTTTTCAGGAGCCGATGACGGCGCTGAATCCGGTGCTGCGCATCGGCGCGCAAGTGGAAGAAGCCATTCGTGTGCACGAACCGCGCGCTGGAGAAAGTGAAATCCATCGGCGCGCGCTGGAAGCTTTGGAGCGCGCGGCCTTGTCCGATCCCGCGCGGCGCGCGCGGCAATATCCGCATCAGCTTTCGGGTGGATTGCGCCAGCGGGTGATGATCGCCATGGCGCTGGCCGCAGGGCCGAGCGTCCTGATTGCGGACGAGCCGACTACGGCGCTCGACGTGACGGTACAGAAACAAATTCTGGAGCTGCTTGGGAAATTGCGGCGCGAGCTGCAGCTTTCGATGCTTTTCATCACGCACGATCTGGGAGTCGTGGCGCAAGTTGCCGGGCGCATCGCGGTGATGTACGCCGGACGCATCGTGGAAGAAGGGCCGGTCGAAGAAGTACTGCGCGCGCCGCGGCATCCTTATACGGAGGGGCTGCTGCGGGCGGCGCCACGATTGACCCGCGAAAAGCTGGTGCCGATTCCCGGCACGGTTCCGTCACTGGACGCGCTGCCGCCCGGTTGCGCGTTCGCGCCGCGTTGCCCTCATCGCGTGGCGGAGTGCGATGCGGCGGTTCCGGAATTGCGCGCGGTAAACAAAAATCACGAGGCGAGGTGTATTCTCGTTCCATGAGCGCGACGAACAAATCGCCGAACGGGCCGCCGAATCAAGCGAGCGTGAGCGACGACGAACTGAAAGCGCTGGTGCGTGAGCGGTTCACGAAAACCGCTCAAGTTTTCGGCGATTACGCCGTCGCGGAACGCGTGGCCGAAGCCGAATTACTGGCGCGATTGGTCGCGGCTGGTCCCGAGGACGTGGCCGTGGATCTTGCTTGCGGCCCGGGAACGCTTGCGCTGCGATTTGCGAAGCACGTGTGCTGGATGTGCGCTTACGACCTGACACCGGCGATTTTGTTGCGAGCGCGTCAGAGCGCCGCGCAACACGGCGTGCTCGATAAGCTTGGTTTTGCGATCGGCGACGCGCAAACGCTGCCGTTTGCGGATGGCTCGCTAGACCTGGCGGTGACGAGTTACAGCCTGCATCACATTTCCGATCCGGCGCGGGTGATTCACGAAATGGCGCGGGTGGTGAAGCGCGGCGGCCGCGTGGGATTGATTGACATTATCGTGCCGGAAGATCCGAAAGTGCGCGAGCTGAATCACCGCATCGAATGGATTCGCGATCATTCGCACTGCCGTTCGCTGACGCTGGGGGAATTCCAGGCGATGTTGAATGACGCCGGCCTGCGGATCACGGCGACGGAAACCAGGGAGCATCCGCGGGTGTTCGAGCACTGGATGCACGTGGCGGGCTGGAGAGCGAGCGATGCGGAATTTATCGAGGCGAGGCGACTGATGGTTTCGTCCATGGCGGACGACGGAGCGAATTTTCATCCGCGGTTTGAGCCCGCGGACGTCTGCCAACCCGGCGCGGAGCCCTGCCTGTACATGATCAACACCGGAATCCAAATCGCCGCCGAGAAAATGTAGGAATGCCGGGCGAAATTCTTCTCGAGGCGCGCACGCTGAGCAAATCGTATTCCGTTTCCACCGGCGCGTTCACGCAATCGGCGCGGCTGGCGCTTGCGGTGGATGGCGTGAGCTTCGCGCTGGAGCGCGGCGAGACGCTGGGGATCGTCGGGGAATCCGGATGCGGGAAGACGACTTTGGCGCGCATGCTGATGCGGCTGGTGGAACCCGATTCTGGTGAAATTATTTTTCGCGGCGAGGATTGGCTGGGGGCGCGCGGCGCTGCGTTGCGTTCGCTGCGGCGGCGGATGCAGATGGTGTTTCAGGACCCCATCGCTTCGCTGAATCCGCGCATGCGGGTGGGGAGCATTGTGGGCGAGCCGCTGGCCATTCACGAGCCGCAGCTTTCTGGCGATGAACGCGGTGCGCGGACGGCGGAAATTCTTGAGGCTGTTGGGCTGGGCCGCGACGCCGTGACGCGTTACCCGCACGAATTTTCCGGCGGGCAGAGGCAGCGGATCGGAATCGCGCGCGCGTTGATTCTGCGGCCGGAGCTGGTGATTGCGGACGAGCCGGTATCGGCGCTGGACGTTTCGGTGGGCGCGCAAATTCTGGAATTGCTGGCGCGTTTGCAGCGGGAATTTTCGCTTACGTTGATGCTGATTTCGCACAGTTTGCCGGTGGTGGCGCAGCTGGCATCGCGCGTGGCGGTGATGCAGATGGGGCGGATTGTGGAGATTGGTGCGGCGGAGCAGGTTTTGCAGGCGCCGCAGCATCCTTATACGCAGGCGTTGCTTGCGGCTGTGCCGGAAATTCCTGAGTGAGTTTCGTACGATAGGAACGGGCGGCAATTCGTCGGCAAACGTGTTAATTGCGCTTGGTCTACGCGAGGCAAGCCTCGGTTACGAAAGCGGCGGCCCTCGATCCGGCGCTGCCGGATCTCAGGATGAATCGCGCTGCAGCGCGATTCACAAGCTCCCGCACTCCAAGATGGGTTCGGAGTGCTTGCAGACTTGCTCGCAATCTCTTCTTGTTCTTTCTCCAGTATCGCCAGTTTCCTGTTGATGACAATCCTCTCCGCGATGTGCTAAACAGTGGCTCCAGACTGAAACATTCGCTTTAGCCAGCCGTAGTGAGAAAGAGAATCGGTACCCCGGTCATTTCGATTGCAGCAGGAGGAAACCAGCATGGCCAGCGCAGAGACTCCCTCTCCCGCAACCACCAGCTCTGACAGTTCGTTTGGCCGAATCTTCGGCGTGCTGTTCAGCCCGAAGCCGACGTTCGAGGCCATCGTTCGGCGACCAACCTGGATTTTGCCGCTGATTTTGCTCGTCGTGGTTTCCGTCGGCGTCGTCTTCACGTTTGGGCAGCGCGTGGGCTGGCGCAGCTTCATGATCCGGCAGGACCAGCAAAACTCGCGCACGCAAAAGCAGATGGAATCAATGACGGAAGAGCAGCGCGAGAACCTGATTAATACGCAGACCAAGGTGGCGCCGATCTTCGCCTACGTGGGAGTGATCCTGGGAGCATTCATCGCCGCAGTAGTGGTGGCGGCGGTGCTGATGCTCGCGTTCAATCTGATCAGCGGAACAAAAATCGGATTCGCGCCGTCGCTTGCGATCGTTACGCATTCCTGGGTACCTGGAATCATCGGCGGACTGCTGGGTATCCTGATCCTTTTCCTGAAAGATCCGTCCACCGTGGACCTGGAGCATCTGGTGGCCTCCAACGGCGGAGCATTTCTTGCGGACGATTCCCCGAAATGGATGGTGACGCTGCTGACTGCGTTCGATCTGTTTGTTTTCTGGAACATAATCCTGATGGCGATTGGGTTCAGCGCCGCGGATCCCAAAAAGATTTCGTTCGGCAAAGCGCTGGGGACAGTGGTGGGCGTGTGGCTTATTTATGTGCTGGTGAAGGTGGGGCTCGTCGCGGCTTTCTCCTGATACACTCGGTCGGATGGAGCCGCAGCACGAGGGATTCAAGTTCGAGGTGCTCGCGACGGATCCCACCGGCGCGCGCCTGGGGCGACTGACTACGCCGCACGGCGTGATTGATACGCCGGCGTTCATGCCTGTGGGCACGGCCGCTACCGTGAAGGGTCAAACGCAGCAGGATCTGGAAGACCTGGGCGTGCAAATCCTGCTTTCGAATACCTACCATTTGTATTTGCGTCCCGGGCACGAATTGATCCGCCAGATGGGCGGACTGCACAAATTCATGGCGTGGCCGCGGGCGATCCTTACCGATTCGGGCGGCTTCCAGGTTTTCAGCCTCAGCGAATTGCGCAAGGTCACGGACGAGGGCGTCACGTTTCGTTCGCATCTGGACGGCTCGGAACATTTTTTATCGCCGGAAAAAGCGCTGGAGATTGAGATTGCGCTGGGCGCGGACATCGTGATGGTGCTCGATGAATGCATCGAAGCGCCCGCGCCTGAACAGCGCGCCCGCGACGCTGCGAAGCGCACGCTGGATTGGGCGCGGCGCTCGCGTGATTATTTTGCGCAGCACGGAGACGCCGCGCGGCAGATGCTTTTCGGCATCGTGCAAGGCGGGACGCATGCGGCGCTGCGGCGTGAGAGCGCGGACGCGCTGGTGGAGTTGGATTTTCCGGGTTACGCGATCGGAGGCCTGGCCGTCGGCGAGCCGCACGCGAGCACTTGCGAAATGGCGCAGGTTGCGGCGTCGCGTTTGCCCACGGATCGCCCACGCTATCTGATGGGCGTGGGTAAACCCGAGCAAATTCCCGATTACGTGGCGCTGGGCGTGGACATGATGGATTGCGTGCTGCCGACGCGCAGCGCGCGCCACGGCTGCCTCTATACTTCGCAGGGCCGCATGCTGATCAAGAACGCGCAATACGCGAACGATGCGCGGCCGATTGACGAAAGTTGCGAGTGCGCGGTGTGCCGGCGCTACTCGCGGGCGTATCTGCGGCACTTGTCAACGAGCGGTGAATTTCTTGCGACAATTTTGAACACCCACCACAACATCCACTTTTACCTTGACATAATGCGTAAAATTCGCGACGCTATCCGTTTTGGGAAGCTCGAAAAGTTCCGCTCTGACCTTCAGGCTCGTCTGAAATAAGACAAACCCAAGCAGGTGTTGGGCGCGGTCGCAGGGCGGAGCAGCGTCTTCGGCGAGCGAGTTTCCGGCTTGCCGTCCCGGGTAAGCTAGTCCGTCCTGGCGGAATTGCCCTCCGTAGCCGGATTGCCAGCGAAGGAGGGAAAGGCATAATGATCGTGACAATTTCTATTTTGGCTTCAGCGAACCTGGCTCTTGGCCTGTTGGCGCAAGCTCAGCCGGGCGGGGTAGCGCTGTTCCTGCCGCTGATCCTGATCATGGTAATTTTTTATTTTCTGATGATCCTGCCGGCGCAGCGCCGCCAGAAGAAAGTCACGGAAATGCTGGCGGGCCTGAAAAACGGAGATAAAGTCATCACCAACGGCGGAATCTATGGCACGATTGTTGGCCTCGAAGGCGACACGGTGCAACTGCGCATCGCCGAGCAAGTGAAGATGAAGGTAGCCCGCAACGCGATTGCGGGACTGCAGGCAGAACCACCGAAGGAGAGTTAGGCAGCCCGCATGAATTCTCAGCTCAGATGGAAGTTCATTCTCATACTCATCGTCATTGTGATTTGCTTGTATGGTCTTTTGGGATTGCCCACGTTTCCCACGTCGCTGGCGCAGGTGAAGGCCAACCTTGAGGATCGCATCAAGCTAGGCCTGGATTTGAAGGGCGGCAGCCACCTGGTGCTGCAAGTGCAGGTGGATGAAGCCATCGGCCAGCGCTGCGATCAGGCCGTGGATCAGCTCGCCAAGCAGGTGCACGAGAAAAATATCATCGTGGGGGATATCCGCCGCGTGGATGACACGCATATTCAGGTGGATAACGTTGACTCGAACACCTCCGGCGCATTCCGCGATTTGATCTCGACGCAATTCACCGATTGGGCTATGGCGCCTGCCGCTGGCGTGGTGAACGGCTACCTGTTGACGATGCGGCCTAGCGTCGTCGCTGATCTGCGCCGCGAGACCATGGTGCAGGCGGTGGAAACCATCACGCGCCGCATCAATGCCCTTGGCTTGACCGAGCCAACCATCGCAACTACCGGCCGCGGTGACAACGAGATTCTCGTGCAGCTTCCCGGCGAAGGCGACCCGAGCCGCGCCAAGGCCGTAATTCAGGCGGGCGGGCAACTCACGCTGAACCGCGTGGCCGACGATCAACCGTATCCCTCGGAAGCTGCGGCGCTGGCGGCCAAGGGCGGCGTGCTGCCTCCGGGAACCGTAATTGTGCCGGGCAAATCCGAAGCGCAGAGTGGCTTTCCTTCGCAGCAGGTTTATTACATTCTCGATCGCGCGCCTATCGTCTCCGGCCAGGATTTGCGCGGCGCCAGCCCAGCTCCTAATGGCAACAATCCGGGGCAATTTGAAGTGCGCTTCCAGCTTTCGACGGCTGCGGCGACGCGCTTTGGTCCCTTCACGGAAGCGCAGTCGCAGTTGTCGCCGAAGGGACGCATGGCGATCGTGCTGGATCATCAGGTTTACAGCGCGCCAGTCGTTAACAGCCGCATTGATGATTCCGGTGTGATCGAAGGAAATTTCACCGAGGAGTCCGCGAACGACCTCGCGCTGGTGTTGCGCGCCGGCGCGCTGCCTGCTTCCATCAAGTACCTGGAAGAGCGCACGGTTGGTCCTTCGCTGGGAGCTGACTCGATACGCGCAGGCGTGCGCGCCTCGATAGGCAGCCTGATCGTGGTAATGATCTTTTTGGTGTTCTATTATCGGATGAGCGGTGTCAATGCAGTTGTGGCCCTGATTCTGAACTTGATCATCCTGGTCGCGTTCATGGCGATTGCCGGGGCGGTGCTGACGCTGCCCGGAATTGCGGGCGTGGTGCTGACGATCGGCATGGGCGTTGATTCCAACGTGCTGGTATTCGAGCGCATACGCGAGGAATTGCGCAACGGCAAGGCTCCGGCCACGGCGGTGGATTCGGGATTTCATAATGCTTTCCGGACGATCATTGACACGCACGTGACGACGCTGGTTTCCGCGGCGTTCCTTTTCGTGTTCGGGACGGGGCCGGTGCAAGGCTTTGCGATCACGTTGATTATTGGTTTGCTGGCGAACGTGTTTACCTCGATTTTTGTTTCCCGGGCGATTTTCGACTGGCATTTGTCGCGCAAGGATCGTCAGGCGGAACTTAGCATTTAGCGGGGCATTTAGCAGATGTAATCGCTTCACCATGGCGCGGGGGCGCGTCATGCGCTGGCTGATTCCGGCTATTAAGACGCGCTTATAGTGCAGGGACGGGACTTAGGCTTGCCCTGCCATTACCAGACGGGCGAGGCCGACCGCAGGGAACTAACCTAGCCGGTCCGGTGTCAAACAAAGGTGGATAGGTATCGGAATGGAATTATTCAAGGGCGTTAATGTTGACTGGATGGGGAAGGCGAAGTACTTCGCCGCCCTGTCGTTGATTTTGCTGGTGGTGGGCTGGGCTTCGATTCTGAAGAACGGCGGCATGCGCTACGGCATTGATTTCCGCGGAGGCACGCTGGTTTATGTGCGCTTCGCCGGACCGGCGCCGCTCGATCAGATTCGCAAGGGGCTCTCGTCCGCAGGGCTTAACGACAGCACGATCCAGACGATCAGTGACAACGTGCTGGGCGGTGGATCGCAGAACGATGTGGTAATCGGCCTGGAGCAAAAGGGCCAGAGCGATGAATCGACGCTGGACGCGGGCCGGGAAGCGATTCTGAATGTGCTGCACAAGACGTTCGGCACGGCGGATGCGGGCGGCAAGCCGGATTTCAATTCCATCACTAAGGAAGCGCTGGCCGCGGTACTGACTGAAAAAGATCCGCTGGCGCTCGGCGCGGCAGCCGGTGATCGTTACAATCAGCTGGCGCAGCGTTTGCTGGCCGCGCGCGATGCCGATCACAGCGGCATCGTCACCAGCTTCGACCAGTTGAAAAATGTGGACGGCGTGACGACGGCGGTGCTCAACACTTTGAACAACAGCTTCGTACTCGGCAACTTTACAATTCGCAACGTCGAGATCGTCGGCCCGAAAGTTGGCGCGGAACTTCGACTGCAGGCCATTCGGGCGACTTTGTATGCACTGGCCGGCATGTTGATATATATTGCCTTCAGGTTTGAGTGGGTTTACGGGGCCGCGGCGGTGATCGCCGTGTTCCACGACGTGCTCATTACCCTGGGTTTCTTCTCGCTCTTCCATTATGAAATTTCGCTGACGGTGATCGCGGCATTGCTGACGCTAGTGGGCTACTCGATGAACGATACTATCGTGATCTTCGATCGCGTGCGCGAGGACCAGCGTTTGATGAGGCGCGAACCGTTTCCGGACGTCGTGAATAAGGCCATCAATCAGACTCTTTCACGGACGATATTGACTAGTGGATTAACGTTCCTAACCGTCCTGGTACTTTTCCTCACGGGCGGCCAGGTGCTTCGTGCTTTCTCTTTTGCCATGGTGGTAGGAGTTGTGGTAGGAACATACTCCAGTTTCGGAATTGCCGCGCCCATAGTGGTGCTTTGGAACAAATATCGTGGTCAGGGAACTGCCGTTCGCGCCGGATCCGCAGCCGATAAGCGCGTGGTGGCAGCTGCTAGGAGGTAGGCGCCATGTTTGACGATCTAGTTGTCTCCAGTGCCAACCCGAAAAGGACGAACAACTCCTGGACGGTGGCTCTTTCGGCGATCATTCAAGCTGGTTTGCTGGGCATCTTGATTTTGATTCCGCTCATCTATACGGAAGCTTTGCCCAAACAGTTGCTCACGACTTTCCTGGTGCCGCCGCCGCCGCCTCCCCCTCCGCCACCGCCTGCCGCGGCCGTGCAGAGAATCGTGAAGCCCGTGGTGCGCCTGATTCACAATGGTCAGATGATGGCGCCGACGGTGATCCCGAAGAAAGTGGAAATGATTAAGGAAGAGGAAATGCCGCCCGATGTCGGCGCGGTTGGCGTGGTTGGCGGCGTGCCCGGCGGCGTTCCGGGTGGTCAGGCCGGTGGCGTGTTGGGCGGCATCATCGGTGGTTCGGGCGGCGGCATGCCTCCCCCGCCGAAGGCGACTCCTTCGCGCATCCGTGTGGGCGGCAACGTGGCGGCGGCCAAGCTGGTTCGCCAGGTCACTCCGTTGTACCCGCCGATTGCCAAGACGGCGCATATTTCCGGCACGGTGATTCTGCATGCCGTGATCGCCAAGGATGGCACGATTCAGGAATTGACCTACGTTTCCGGTCCTCCGCTGCTGATGAAGAATGCGATGGACGCCGTGCGTCAGTGGCGCTACAGCCCCACCTTGCTGAACGGTGAACCGGTGGAAGTGGACACTACAATTTCGGTCGTCTTTACTTTGGGCGGTTAAGCAAGGCTTGCTTCAAGCTCTTCGCGGGGCTGGGGCGGAGCGGAAATAAAATTCGACCGGCAGAAACTTGCTGCCTTGGTCGTTTCACAGGAACGGAGGATCAGATAATGCTTGCGAATTTACTTTTTGCCGGTGTGATGATGTTTCAGCAGCCAACAGGTGAAGTGGGCTGGGACCTGGTCAGTATGTGGCACAACATGGGCATCCCTGCCAAAATCGTGGTAGCCATTCTATTCATTATGTCCGCCTGGTCGATCGGCATCATGATTGACCGCGCGTTGATGTACAGCGCCGCGCGCAAGCAGTCGCGGATTTTCGTACAGCAAGTTGCGGGCGCGCTGAAAGACAACAAGCTCGACGAAGCCATCTCCATCGCCGAGCGCAACAAGAAGAGCCACATCGCCAAGGTAGTGGCCACTGGCTTGTCTGAATTCCAGGCGGCTTCGGCGCAGGTGGGCGATGAAGAAGTGATCGAAGCCGCGAACCGCGGTCTGGAGCGCTCCGTCGCGATCGTACACGCCGAAATGAAGCGCGGCCTTTCCGGCCTCGCGACCATCGGCTCGACGGCCCCGTTCGTCGGACTGTTCGGCACGGTGATGGGCATCATCAACGCGTTCAAAGGCATTTCCGCATCGAAGGCCACCGGTCTATCGGCGGTCGCCGGCGGTATTGCTGAAGCGTTGGTCACCACCGCGTTGGGCTTGGTCGTCGCGGTTCCGGCCGTGTGGGCGTTCAACTATTTTACGAACAAAGTGGAAGCCTTCGACGTGGAGATGGACAACTCCTCGATGGAGCTGATCAACTATTTCATCACACGCCGCGGCGGGAAGAAGTAAGCCATGGCCTACAAGCCCAAAGCACCACCGGTGATGGCCGCTCCGAATGTGATCCCGATGGCGGACATCATGCTGGTGCTGCTGATTATTTTCATGGTGGTCACGCCGATGTTGCAGAAGGGCGTCTCCGTGGATATGGCCAAGGTGAATAACGCCCGGGACCTGCAGGATGC
>Ga0182024_10007075_pt1 | contig 24346 bp, 38 predicted proteins | sample P32metaG_FD_120480 | JGI IMG/M metagenome (GOLD analysis project Ga0182024, IMG submission 120480) | Permafrost microbial communities from Stordalen Mire, Sweden - P3-2 metaG (Illumina Assembly) | ecosystem: Environmental > Terrestrial > Soil > Wetlands > Permafrost | place: Sweden: Stordalen...
GTCAGCCCATCGCGTGCGATGTTGGCAGCGGCTTCGGGCGATCCGGCTTCGATCCCGTCGAATCGCAGTTTCATCTCGCGGTATATGTGTACGTTGTAGAGGGTCATGGTCAGGCTCCTTTCACGATGGTTGCGACGATATCCAGTTCGGCCGCTACGGAACCCTGCGCAGCGGGGTCCGAGTAATCGTCCTCGGGCAGGGCTTCGATACGCCTCTCGATCCGGGCGAGGTATGCGCGTAGTGCGGCCTTTCCTTTCAGTTTCGGGAACAGGTTGTCCGCCACTTGCCGGATGGTTTCCAGCATGGGATCGTTGAGCCGTTCCCAGCAGCCCTGGCATTCCTGCAACACTTCCCATGCTTGATGGTCGCCCAGATCAGGCCGCTGGTCCTTGACGTGCTCGATGTCCCAGACGATCCCGATGGCCTGGTGCTCGGCGAGCAATTCGCCGATGTCCACGTCCACCGGGTGTATCAGCCGAGGCTCGCGATACTTGCGAATGTTTTCGATGGCTTCTTCCACCTCGCCGATGATGTCGTCGATGGCGGCTTCCAGCGGTTCGTTCAGTTCGATGTCGAGTACGTAGGTCATGACAGGTTCTCCTTTTTCGTCTTGTTTGGGTTTGGTTTCGTAGGTTCGATTCGGAACTCCCCGAGCGTGCCGCGGTGTCGGCAGTCCGGGCATTCCGCGTAGCTGCTGGCGTCCCATTCCATGTCACCGAAGGTTTCAGCACCCTCATCCGTGACGACGGCCAGGGTTCTCGCTTCGATGTAGATCATGGAGTCATTGCCGCAGGCGGGACAGGCGATTCCTTGGAGACAGTTCGTGTTCGTCATGGCTGCCTCCTGCCGATCTCGGCCAAATAGCCGCCATAGGCTTTCCAGCTGAAATCGCTGGTATCGACCGCGACTATGCCAGCGTTGCCGGGGCTTTCCTGCTCGATGCGTTCGGGGAACGATAGGTCCTTCAGCGACAAGCTGTTTGACGATACCCCAAGACTCAGGTTGCCTTCGATGTTCGCGTGGCAAATTCCGACAAACCGCGCCGCAGCGTAACTCGCGTCGCTGAAACGCCCTGACATGCGTTCCTTCAGCGCTTCCAGCCAGGCAGGCACGGCTTCGCCATGCCAGTGGACGTACACGGTTGGTGAGACACACATATGGTCGAAGAAGACTACACAAGCTCTGTTTCCCATATTCAGGTTCCTTTCGGTTCGGTTGTTGCGGAAGAGATGCGGATGGCCTTGCGAAGAGACTCCTCGAATTTGTCAGCCCTCCAGGAGTTACTGCCAAAGGCGATGTCGCCCTGGGCGAGCTTGTCCACGTCGAGCACCGCGCAATGGGCTTCCTTGTCGAAGAGGATGGCCACCTTGCGGCTGCTCTCCACGCCCTGGTCCTCGAAAAGCACGACGGCGAAGGGTGCGCCGCAGATGCCGTTGCGGTGGTGTGCGAAGTCGATGATCTTGAGTTTCATGGGTGCCTCCTAATTATTGTCACGAACACGTGCATCGCCGAACAAACACTGGGCTGAATATTCGAGCGTTTCCCAAGTGACGCCAAGTGTGGCGTCGTGCCTCTTGCGGACGAGTTGGAGCACATCCCACGCCTGGTCATCGCTCAAGTCAGGGCGTACTTCCTGCACATCTTCGATTGACCAGATGAGGCCGATCTGGCTGCGTTCGGCGAGCACCGCGTGGATATCAATGTCTTGTGTATTTTGCATGGTCGCCCCCTTATCCGTGGTTGCTGAGCTGAAGGCGAATTTCGGCGAATTCGCGATCGAGTTCCTCGGCGTCAAATTCCGAGTCGCACCCAGCGGAAAGTTCTTCGGTCAGGTGGAAAAGGCGGGATGTAACGGCATGATGGTCGGTGTGGTATTGCATTGTTCGATTCCTTTCAGTTGGGGTGGCTCCGAAGAGCCACCCGGTTTGATTCGTGATTAGGCGTTGTCTTTAGGTTCCGGCACGCGGAGGATGATTTTGCCATCTAGTGGAACTGCGTTGAGTTGGACTACGAAACCGCGCTCATCTCGGCTGGTCCATGCAACCCCGATTCTTGTCCAGAAGCTTTTGTTATCGCCCTTGCCATCTCTCACCTGGTAGGCGATGTGGGTTGGCTTGTTCGTTCCGTTGCCTGCGGGTGTGGTTACGCTGTCATTCATGTTCTTTCTCCTTTTGTTGCTGGACTCCACAATGGCGTCCTGTGAGAAGCGACCAAAAGCCGGAACAGCGACGGCGCAGCGCACGGGTCAACCGAAGTGCCGAGGCTCCCGAAGGGAAACGGCACTGGCAGGTTTACCCGCGTGGCGACGGCTTTAAGCGTTAATCACAAAAGGACGTATGTGGAGTCTGGATATGAAAGGCGGGGAAATGTCAGTCGTGTGCCCGAACGCTGCACGGACGATAAGCAAGTTCGCTATTTGATGGACATGGCGGGTTCAAGGCGTCTCGCAGGAATCGGGTTCCGGTGGCTGCGTGGGCCGCTCTACCTCGACGACGTTCGCCCCGGCATGAAAGGGGAAAGATGGACCGTCATCAAGGGGACGACGGTGGCAATGTTCCACCGGATATGCTCGGAGTCCTGCGAAACACCAGTCCTGGGCGAGACATGATCCTGAGCCTGTTCGCGGGGATCGATCTCGAAAAAAAACTGAAATCATCGGCGCAGGAACAGCAGTCCCATCTAAGACCTGGCAAACTTCTTGGTGCCGTTGCGAATGCCTGGCCCTACGGCAAGACACCGGCATCCCACATCATTCCGTTCGTGCAAATGAAGTATTTCTGGCCGCGAGGTTCGCAATGATTGCGGCAAAAACGGGTTACGCCAAAATCGGTACGTCCGTTTTCATGGATCGGAATGTGCACTTTACCGCGATTGGTATGGCACCAAAGCCAACATTGCAGATGACATGTCATAACTCTAGGTAGAGACGCAGGTTAAAGTCAGCCACTTGTTCATGCTAATTCCTACCGAAGCGGTCTGGTTGCGTGTGGACGGTTGAAATGTCGCCCGCAAGAGCCATGCCGCTGAATTGCATCAATGACCGACTCGCCCACTAGACGCCGTAAACCGTTGTTTCGGGAGGCGGTTTAGATGTTTGGGATTGCGGTAACAACTGGTTGTGCGGCGGTCATTGCATACTTGGATGGGAAAGCAGTGGTGGTTATACAGAAGGCCGAATCAAACTCATCGAAAACGAGCTTCAGAGGCTTCTAGCAGAGAGGTTCAGATGACACAACTGATAACCAAGGGGCCACGAATGGAACCAGTCATGAGCGAGGCGATTGAGATCACGAATGGCGGCAACGTCGATCTGGCGAGCCAGACGATCTACGCCGCTCTGGCGAAACACCAGCGTGATGAAACGTGGGCCAGGCAAGAGATGCTGTCGGGTCTGCAAACCTGGGCAGCTCGTTTCATCGCCGAGTTTAAACTCGACGTCGGCGACATCGCCTTGTGCGTCGATCGGCTGGCGAGCGGGCGATATGGTCACTTCCGCCGGGGCCACAATGGGTTTGGGCTTCGTGGCGAGATCGCCATCAACGCCCGATATCTGTCTGGCCAAAGGCAAGTTTGGGAAGTCCTCGGCACGCTGCTGCATGAACTGCTGCACGCGTGGCAGGAAGTGCAGGGAACGCCGGGAAAGCGGAACCACCACAACGCTGAGTTCCAGGCAAGGCTCGCGAGCTGGGCCTCAATATCGACCGTCGCGGCGTGACGGGCTACGCCGCCAACAGCGTATTCAAAAAACTGTTGCGTAGGTGTGGCGTGAGCGTTCCCGACCACGAAATCAAGGCTCCGACGGAGCGTCCTCGGGGCGACTCGAAAATGAAGAAGTGGTCATGCGGCTGCACGACGGCGCGAGTCGCCATCGCCGACTTCAGGGCGCGGTGCCTGAAGTGCGGAAACGAGTTTAAACGCGACGGCTCACCAGCACCGGCTGAAGGGAATGCGGCGGCACTCTGCCGCTATGCCGCCGAGGGCTAGGAGAAACAACCGGGTACCAACCTCACTGCCTTGATTTGATTTCCCAGGAACAATAGAAGTTTTATCCGGAGTAAGCGAATACGGCAGATTCTTATGGGTTCCAGAGGTCGAGATGGTTGCTTTAGCGTCCTACTTGAGTCGCTGGATGGTTCATAACGGAACAGTTTGTCCCGCCTAGACTTAAGTCGTGTCTCGACGCCTCCATTGCAATGCAGAAGAGAAGGCATGACCAGATACGGTAAAGAGACGGTTCCCTTAGACGAATGCCGCCGCAACGACTTTCGAGCCAGGTTTTGCCATAACCTATCTTGCTATAAGGTGTTAGCGTATTTTTGCGAAGTTGTCTGCCAAGACGGGGGCCTGTGCTTTAATCCTGGAGTCGAGTCGGAGGAATTAGCCGTCGCGAAGAAACAAGCCGCTGTCTTGGAGCATCGGCCTGGGAGCGGACGGACTCACCCTGAATGGAGGACTCAATCGATGCTTTTATCAATTGTCAAAACCAAGATGCAGACGGTGATTATCGGCAAGCGGAAATTGAGCCCCAAGGGTGGGACTAAGGGGAAGGAACGGCGATTCAGGGCGACGATTGGCACCTACACGGAATTCAACGACGGGTGGGCCATTCGCGGGCAAGACGGCCGAATCCACACGGGCACGGGAACCGTTGTACGGTTCAACCACCGGCACGGAACATGGTCCGTCCAGCGTCCCCAGCGTTGCGAAATGAATATGTTCGGCAACGTCTTCGACCAGAAAGGCGACCCCTGCTGGCTGAAAGCCGAGCGTGAGTCCGGTTTTACCACGATTGAGTTTCGACGGAGCTTCAGCGCTAGCTTCGTCAGGTTGTGCGAGACGGGCCGCGCCTCGGCTGAAAAGAAAGCGAGCAAGGTCCACGAAGATATCAAGGCCCGCTACGTGGCCTAGAGTTAGACCCGCACTCCAGAATGCGTGGATCGAGATTCGATTTGCGGGAAATGATTGTCAACTTTTGATGACGAGTACGTCAAGTAGAATGCGGCGGCGGGTAAAGATCGTGGCAAGCCCCCCCAATAGAAGAAAGCCGCCAAGGCAGGGGACATGGGAACAACGGAGGTAGAGATAGTTACCGCGCAGGCCAAACAGCGACGGCTGCAACAAAACAGAACGTGACATTCTTCACGGGCGAACGGAGCGGAGCAATGTTCCGCACATGTTCGCCTGAAAACTCAAAAGGTAGCAAACCTTAGTCATGAAAACGGGTGCGCAAGCACCCTGTGATCGCGGTGCGCGCTGTTGGGCGGAATTGTGTGATCCGGACTGTAGCCTCAGGAACCGGAATCACAACTGAGCAGTTGATCGGCGAGGAACATGGGGAAGGCGGAAACGGATTTCCGCGACAACACGCAGCGGAGCGACTGGGCGTGCAAGAACGTTTCATTCAGGAGATTAGCAAATGGCCATTCAGGACGCCAGCTTCGGGCAGGAGTTCTACCGATACGTCTTGGCTGTCTTCGTGCGGGAGGGCCTGTCGCTTGTAGATGCGCACGACCAAACACAGGAAACGTATCTCAGAGCGTTCAAACGCCGGCACAAAGTAGGAGTGTTGCCTGGAAACCCGAAAGCTGTGAAAGCGTGGCTCAAGGCTACAGCCGAGCGTGTCCACATAGATTTCCGCAGAAAGCAGAACGGTCGCGGCAAAACGAAACGGCCGGTAGTTATTCCGTTCTCACGTTTCTGTAACACACAGGATTCCGTCGCGAGTGACGCATTGGAATCCAAAGCATTTGTCGTGAAAGCCGACGAGACCGCCCGCATGGCGTGGTTTGAACTGCTTGAGGTAAGGGGTGGAGCAGAAGTGGTCGATGCAGTAAAGCTTGTTGAGTGTGGCTATACCAAGAAAGCAATCGCAGAGCTGCTTGGGGTCACCGTGCGGCAAGTCGCCATGCGCCTGCATTTGGCCAGGGACATCGTTAGTAGAGCTTTGAGCGCATAGCAGGCATGTGTTGACGTGGATTAGTAATCAACAACGATCCGAAGCACAGCAACTCTTGAACATTAGTGGTTCTTGGAATGTTTTTTCCGAACGCCAGCGTGTTCGGACGGCCCGTGTCGTTTTAGTAAGTAGAGGCAAACGATAACAGCACAGTCTTGTGCGTTACTTTTCAGGGTCTCAGTGTATCAGGTCTCAGACCTCAACATTGAGATCAAGGCCATTAAGCAGGAAGGCTTTGACATGAACATCGACAGGAATATTGGTTCGGCGGGGAATTATGTAAATAACCCAGAGGATGATCGCCGGCAAGACGCTGAGTCGTACCACACGCCCGAATGTCTCGCCAGGCGCCTGGCTGAACTGGAGGCGAAGTTGTATGGCTGCTTCCCTGCCAAAGCTGCCGACTACGGGCTCGATGTCGCCCGAGATGCCGGTTTGCGCTATATCGAGCGAAACAAGGCAGGGAGGGCTTGCAGGTTGACCTACGGGGCCGCGTGGCTGCTTAAGGTGGCAAAGCGTGCCGCGATCCGATACATGAAACAACATCCTGGATGCGTCTCCATCGAGATTGCTATGTTCTCCATGCGGCCACGCCGTGCCAGCGACGAGGAACAGCAAGAACCTCGCGACCTGAGCGCAGTACGTGATGCGTTAGAGAGGCTGCCTGAAAAGCAGAAGGAGGCGGTTTATCTGCGCGTTTTCGATGGCCTTTCTATTCGAAAGGCAGCTCGCCAAATGGGCATAGCGCCCCAGACCGTGGGGAGCTACTTGAAAAAGGCTTATGCCAGTCTAAGGACAACTCTATCCACGCCCCCGTGTGATAACAACGAAGGCGCTTACGGGCGCGCCTCCTGATGGTAGAAGGGGGCTAAGACTCCTTTCCGTCTGACCAAACTAAGAACTCGACCATGAGTCGCCCAATCGAAAGAGAGCAATGCTCGCTGTGCTGGAAGAGGCTTATGTATTTTGGAACGGTCACTCGTGAACGTTTCGTTGTCTCACATGCCACGTCTCACGCCATAGCCGTGAGACTGGAACATTAAGGATGATGACTATGAGCGACAACCCGCTAACAACGATCACGCATAAACAAGCTCTGGAGAGCCTGGACAAGAAGTTGCAGGTCGTGCGCGACTATGCCACGTCCGTGGCCAAGGGATTCAAGACGGGGCTGTTCCTGTACGGTAATGGGGGCGCAGGCAAATCGTATACGGTTTTGCGCCAGCTCGAATCTCTTCAGGTCGGCTATAGGTTGTACAACTCGCGCATGACTGGCAAGGGGCTGTTCCTGTCCCTCCAATCTGCGCCGGACGCAGTTTTCGTGCTGGAAGACATTGAACGATTAACCAAGCAGGCGGACGCCCAGGGCGTCCTGCGGGCCGCCCTTTGGGCGCAGCCGGGACATGACCGAGTCGTCACCTGGACCACTGCCACGGACGGTCCCCTGGAGGTCCCTTTCCGGGGAGGCCTCATCTTGATTAGCAACCGTCCCTTGGCGGACCTTCCCGAATTGCGGGCACTGGCGACACGGATCGAGGTTCATCGGCTTGAAGTCAGCGACGCGGAACTGACCGCCTTGATGCGCGATCTGGCAACGCGGGGATTTCGCCATCAGGACAAGATGGTCATCGGTCCGGAGGAGTGCACCCAGGTCACGGAGTACCTTTTGAGAGAGTGCAGCGCAGCCGGTTGCCCGCTCGATCTGCGCTTGCAACAGAAGAGTTTTCAGACCTACCTTCAATGGGAATCAGATTGGTCCAACTCGCACTGGCAGGACCTGATTGCCGCCAGCGTCCGCGAAACCACGGCTCATTTTCGCCACGAATCGAACACGATGCCACGGGAGGACAGGATGGCACAACGGAGGAATATTCTCCGTGAGATCATGGGAAACACCGCCAGTGCGCAGGAACAGGAGCGTGCTTATAGGGAGCAGACAAAAATGTCGCGAGCGGATTTCTTTCGCCGCAAGCGCGAAGTCGAAACCGGAGATTTTGACGAACACGATGCCGCGTGATCGTGGCATTTTGAGACGGTTCCCGTTCCGTGGGGATTGAAGGGCGAAACCAAGCAGGTCGCTATTTACGAAGGAGACAATTATGTCGCAAATGACCATAACGCCAGTTACCGAACAGCGCCCGCTCGAATGGTTCAAGCCGGATGCGCGGGAACTGGCGCGACACGATGATCCGCAAAAGATTCATCTTGCCGGCATGGACATGTTGGCGAATGGCCAGCTTCAGCCTGTCGCCGCCACGGAAGACGGGCGAATGATATTCGGCCACGGTCGATGGCTTGCGGCGAAGGCTGTGGGCATTACGACGCTGGAAGTCAAAATCTACCCCGCATCGCTTTCCGACACGCAGTTCAAGCTCATCCGTGCGGCGGAAAACCTCCAACGCAAAGACCTCACCGGCTACCAGAAGTGGGTCCTATGCGCCGACCTGATTTGCGGCAATCCGACCTGGTCGATGCAGACTCTCGCCGAACATCTGCATGTTGACCCGTCGATGGTGACGCGGTTGTTGTCGCCCGGCAAGTGTGTCGTCGCGGCCCAAAAAGCACTGCAAGAGGGCAAGATTGGAATTTCGGACACCTATGCCATTTCAAAGCTTCCCACCGAAAAGGAACAAACTGAGATGTTGGCTCTGAAGCTTGCAGGAGCATCCCGCGATGCCATCGAGCAGGCGGGACGGCGATCTCGACAAAGTGGGACTCCAGCGATCAAAGTCAGCCGCCTGCGCTGCATGCTTCCCAACGGCGTGACCATTCTATTCACTGCCCCCGGCGAAGGCATCACACTTGAGACCGCGAGCGAGTCCATGGACGATCTGAAACCGGAATTCGCGCGCGCGATTAAGCAGGGCCTCTCCCCACAAAACCTCGTGCGCGTCCTCGCCGATAAGGCGAAGAAAGGCGGGTAATCGTGGACCGCGAAATCAGGGCAGTGATTTCGCTGGCAATCGAGAAGCTCAAGATCACATCGAAAACGGGAGGTGCGTCATGACAGTAAACGACATGATCGGAATAGCCGTTGTGGGAACGGGGATTGTTGTGGCCAAGGTCGTTGACAATTGGAGAAGACGTCCGGCGATCTACCGCAAGACGAAGGAGCCTTTGGAAAAGGGGCTGCTGTCGTGGACGCAAAACGATGTCTTTGCCGTCCGCGATTTGCTTGACGGTGGGGTTGCTATCACTGGCCGGTCTGGCTCAGGCAAGACCAGCTCGTCGGGCAAGGACATCAGCAATGCCATCATCCGCCATCCCAAAAGCGGAGGCCTTATCCTCGCGGCCAAACACGAAGACCTCGACATGTGGCAGGTCAAGTTCAAGAAGGCCGGCCGCAGTAATGACCTGATTGTATTCTCACCCGGCAATGACAGGCGGTTCAGCCTCCTGGGCTATGTGCTCGGCATGGGCGGACAGACACGTGATGTGACCAAATGCATTACGGTCATTGGTGAAACATTAAAGTCAGGGGACAGCAAGGGCGGGGAAGGCGCAGACTTTTGGGAGCGCGAGCAGGAGCGAATGATCTACAACGCAGTGGAGGTCCTTAGGCTCGCGACCGGAACTGTATCGGCACCCGACATCCAGAAATTCATCAGCACGGCTCCAACGAGCGCCGCGCAGATTGCAACACCCCAGTGGCAGGCGGGCTTCTGCAACCAATGCCTGGCTTCAGCGTTCAGCAAAACGAAATCTCCCATTGAGGCCCACGATTACCAGCTCGCCACGGATTACTGGCTGAACGAATATCCGAACATGGCCGACAAGACACGATCCAGCATTTTGGTCGGCGTTATGGGGATTTTGCATGTTTTTAACACGGGCGTGGTGCGTGAGATGGTTTCCACAACGACGAATGTAAGCCCGGATGACATCCTGGCCGGCAAGTGGGTCATCGTCAACATGAGCCCGGCCGAGTGGGGGGATACTGGGCTGTTCGTCGCCGCCGGCTGGAAATACCTGACCGAAACGGCGGTTTTACGCAGGCAGGCAACAGCCGCCAGCAACATCGTGACCATCTGGTGTGACGAAGCAGCCCAGTTTGTAAACAGTTTCGATTCCCATTTTATCACGCAATGCCGTAGCCACATGGGTTGCCTGGTGTTCTTAACTCAGAGCTTGCACTCTTACTACGGAGCGCTCAGGGGGCAAACTGGCAGGCACCAGGCGGATGCATTGCTGACTAACTTCGGGACAAAGATCTTCCATGCGGTGGGGGATGTCCAAACGGCTGAGTGGGCGGCTGGACTGATCGGTAAGTCCCTGCAAACCTTTATCGGCTCGTCGATGAGCCCGATGGACAGCATCGGGCAAGAGCTTACGGGCGGGTCGAAGGTGACGACGAGCACGAGCGAGCATTTTGAGGCCATCTTACAGTCTAATGTGTTTATGAACGGCCTGAAAACCGGGGGAAATGAAAACGGCTTGCTATGTGATGCCATAGTCATCAGGTCGGGCAAGCCGTTCTCGAATGGGCAGAATTGGCTGTTATGTACATTCAGCCAAAAGGACTAAGCAATGAATAGCTGCGCATGGTGCCAGGCGTGGCAAACGCCATCGCCACGGCAGGGGGTAAGTGTTATGCGGGTTCAGATTCAAAGAATGAAACAACGTGTTTGCTATGCGCTTTGGAGCGTTCACGCTATAGCGTTGTCGCAGTCTCACTTATCCCATGTGCGATAACAGATACCGCGCTGCCGGCAATGCCTCAGATTGTTGAAGGAGACAAACTGCTACCGGTTAACACCATTACTCGAAACGGCCATAACGCTCACTACGAAAGCAGCAGTCACCACCGTCTAAGAACGATCCATTAACCGTGAGGTGTTCGATGTCAAACGGTCAACCAAGCCAGCAATCGCAGCAGTCACAGAACAGCGGCTTCGATGCTCTGTATTTGTTCAGCAACATCCACGCATCATCCATCGCCAACCTGATCCGCTGCGATTTCGGCAGGGAGGCCTTGGGCTGGAATAGCTTTCTGGCGATGTTCCTGATGCTTGTCATCTGCGGTGCTACTGACGACAAGGCAATGCTGGTCTATCTCGGTGTCTGGTTGGTCGCCCAGGCCGTTCAGCGCATTCGTACTTACTGGCTGCTTCGCCACGGGGCGATCATCCATAGTCGATACGCCGGTTATCCCTACCTGGCGATGAAGGTACCGTTCGTGCGCAGCCACGCGACGGCAACGGGATTCATCGAGCCGATGATGTGCCTGGTCGGGGGAACGTTACTCTGCACGGTGTCCGTTAACCTCGGCGGGTTCATCATGGTTGGCTTCCTGTCGTTCATGGTCAGGAACGGCATCGAAAAAGAGATACAGCGCAAGCGGATCGAGCGGATGCGGGATGCTGAGATTGAGCAGAGATGGTACTCCAACGCCTACAAGTACGGCTTGGAGGAGTGACGCAACGGGCTGGCTCTTGGCACTCGGCTTCAGTCCAGAAACAATAAGTCGCCCTTAACCAGGTTCAACGGAAGGGAATGTGTCGCATGGCAGAAGACATCGCTTCGCAAGAAAACGCAATGGCCCAGGCGACGGCGCAGCAGGCCAACGAACAACAACAGGCCCATGCCTACCAGCAGATGCTGGCCCAGGCGTCATCGCGTGCAGCTCCGGAACAGCAGCAGGAACAGGCGGCAGAGCGTTAGTGAGGTGCTGATCGCCCTCTGAATCAAGGAGGCCATAACAATGGCAGACGAACAACCGGGCATCCTACAGCAGATGCTCGACAAGCGTGCGGAATGGGCCAGTCAACAGCCGTCATTCGGTGCCCAACTGGAGGCGATGTTGCGGGAAGCGGACAAGGATATCCGCAAGACTGTCAACGAGGTGTTCTTCGGCAGTCCGGAGCTGGGTGGTGAACCTGGAACTCCGCTGAACCCGACTCCGCAGCAGGTCACCCAGGACTTGGGCAACGTGTACGGATACAAGGACATCCTCGACAGCCATGCCTCGCGTGCGCAGGTGGGGCGGGATGATCGGGGAATGGAACGATGAAGCGAACGTCACCAGGCAGGCGTCGATGTGTCACGGAACTTTCACACATGGGAGATACGAACATGTTCCTTTTTTTAGGGTTGGTCGCGTTTCAGGCGGCGGTCATCACGTTATTCGAGGTGGTGTCCGACCACGATGATCGGGGAAACCTTTCAACGTTGGGCTTCTGAAGTGCCGGCAGGACAACTAACGAGCGGGGACAGCCAACCCGCGCGTGTTTCTAAGGAATAAAGATGACAAGCTACACTCCCGAAGAACTGGCAGCCCTCTTTAGGGAACTCCGGGCCGATGCAGCAGCAGCCCAATGCGAAGACGCCCATTGGTACGGGAAGGAAGCCTACCAGAAACTCCTCGACGACAAGTCGAGAACTCCGGCGGCTGAAAAGGTCAAAGACAGTGGACTCGAAAGATGAAGTGACAGAACTTAACTCTATTGGAGGGAACGACAGTGTTTTGGATTCCTTTTATCCTGATGCAGGTTGTCATCGGCACGCTAGGTTACTTAACTTCGAGTGAAGACAGCGACGCGTCTCACTATGCGAACTGAACTGTGTCGTGAGAGGCGGGCGCCCACCCGCCTCTTTTCAAGCAATGCTCTTCTACGACATGAGATTGTGAAAGAGCGATCATAGCGCCTTATTGCGAGGTCGGTAGATGAAGACGGTCTATGGGTTCCTAAGCCGCATTCTCGAAAGACAAGGCGAAAGCCGGAGGTAAACATGAAAGCGACCATCGAACGGATGGTTCGAGAGATCGAGGCGTACCTGGCGACTCCGATGCACAATGCTGAGTCGTTCTGGGAGAACGAGGAGCGGCTCTTCCTGGCCCAGCTGCTGGCGCAGTTGAAGGAAAAGCAAGCGTGGGCTCGGGGCTGACAAAAACATTCATTCAGAAAGTGAGGGATTCTCAGATGAACAAGCGTCTCCAACACGATACCGCCTTCGCCATGGCGAAACGTCTTCGCGATGTGATGGGCGACTGCATCAGAGAAGATGATCGGCATGATGCTTTGGAAGCGTTTTATCGCGTCTGCGTGGCCGGGATCGAATCCTACGAATTGCAGCGGGACCAGGTAAGGCCGCGGTTCAAGCCGCAGATCATTTGAGGGCGAGACTCTCAGGACCTTCACTAAAACAAAGTGAACCTGTTTCAACCATCTGTCTTTACTAACAGGAGACGTTTGATGGCCGACAAAACGCTAGGTCAAGAAGTTGCCCGACAAGTGGGAGGCAAGCTCGTCATGTGGGTTGATTGGATTTCTCTTCTCTTGATGCAGGTTTTCATCGGCGTGGTAGTGCACACAACGTCCAGAGAAGATGCGAACTGAACTGTGTCGTGGGAGGAGGGCGCCCACCCGCCTCTTGTTCAAGCAAGGCTCTTCCACGAAATGTGACCGTGAGAGAGCGATAATATATGCCCTTATTGCGAGGTCGGTCGATGAAGACGGTATTTGGTATCGCGCTGGATCTGGTTATCGCGCTGGGGACAGTCTGGCGGCACATCGTTAGTATCCTGAACGATCGATGTAATCCCGAACGATGTCAACTATTTCGACATCTGGTGCCAAGAAATTACACGATTCCTTCGTTGCCTCCCGCTTCTGATGACAATTGTGCCGCTTTACCGCTCCTATGCTGGTTCGACGCTCGCGAGAAAGTGAGCGCTGGCGCTCGCACCTGTTAGTTGTATAAGGAGTAACAACAGCGAACTAATAATCACTCAACATTAACTGGAGACATGCCATGGCTGACAAAACGTTAGGTCAAGACGTTGCCCAAGAAGCGGTTGGAAAGGCTGTCATGTGGGTTCCTGCCATCGCGGGAGCCCTTCTGCTAGGTCCGTTCGGGGTCTTGTTGGGACTCGCGACTTCGGTCGCCGTCATGACCTCAAGCTGTTCCGACGAATAGTCGCGCGGGACAGAAGGCGCGTCGCGGGGTGACTGTATTCAACGTGTCGTGTGTTGTTTGAAGTTGTCAAGTTCCAATGAATTCGCGGAGGTTAAAATGTTTTTCCCACTCATCCCACTTGCGAGCAGTGTCCTGGCCGCACTCGGGCTTTACGGCCTTTGGTGGTACTCACGGCTTAGCAGAGAAGATCAGTCCAAGGCCGACCGTTTGGCCGGCCGGTACGCGATGAGCCTCTACCACAAAGGGGTTGCTCAGCTGACCAGGCTGCAACTGAGCGATGTTTACAGCCGTGTGAAGAGCCGCCATTTCGATGGTTAGCTCGGGGGGCGGAGGGCGCACGCCCAGTGCCCTCCTTCCGTGATCTTAGGTTTTCGGAATGTCCTTGAGTCTTTTACAAGAGAGGAGTTAGTCATGAGAGTTCCACTCATCGGAATCCTGTCCAGCGTGTCTGCCGCACTCGGAATCTACGGGTTGGTGTGGTACCACAGGCTGTCGAAGGCGGAGCAAGAGGAGGCGGATCGCCTCTCCGCCGAGTACGCCATGAAACTCTACAACAAAGGGCTTCATGAACTCACGTCCCAGCAGATGAGCTGGGTCCATGACCTGGTGAAGGGACGCATGGCGTCCTAACCAGCGTGGGAAAGGGCGTGTGCCCGCACCCTTTCCCACACTCATTGTTGTTCGGGCGTTCACAGGAGGGCGCACCCAGCGCCCTCCTCTTCAAATCGGCCTGGTCAATCGGGGGTCACCAATGAAGTACGTTAATGTGGCTGGTAATGTGCTGTTCCTGGTTCTGACGATCCGATGTGTCTGTGCGTATGGAAACGAGTGGGAGTTCGGTCGTTACTGTATGCCGAGGTCATTGGTCGGATCGGATGGTCGGACGTACGCGAGCGGCCGGGAGATCGACTCCATTACCCTGGGACTGATCAAGGGAGATCGGGAAGAGGAAACGTTTCTCGCGGTGCTTGGCTTCCTGGCTGCCGTGGGTGTCGTGGGGGGCGGATCGGTCTATCTGGGGCACCGCAGGATCAGGTCGCTAAAGCGAATGGGCACCATGGTTGACGATGTGAAAAGACTCCAGGGAGAAGGACAATGGAAAGAAGCCGACAAATTGCTGCGTCATTGCGAATCGTTGGCTGCATCAAGCGGCCTGAAGATCAAAGTGACGTGAATGATCTGGGCGATGGCCCGCTGCCGGAAGTTTCACACTAATTGAGAAAGGAGCATGTATGCCACTATTTGCACTATCTGCTTTGGCTTATGTCGTCACGTTTCTTTTCGTCGCGGTGAATGACAAAAGTGAGAGCGACCGCGACTACAGCAAATTTGTGACATGACAAGCAAGCAGTCCGGCGGGGCTGGCAAATAACCCTCCCCGCCATTTTGAGAGGATCGTTCGATGGAGGGATGGCGTTTTCTGGTGACTGTCGCCGTTGTCGTGACACTTGTGCCGTGGGCGATAACGATGACGCGGCTCATTCTTTTGAACTTGTGAGAAAGGAACTGGCATGCCATTGTTTTTCGTCTTGGCTTACTACGCCGTCTGGATCACCGCCATAGTGCATGTGAGGAGCAACGGCGACAACAGCAAGGATGTGGCTTGACCAACGCAGTTCGGCGGGATGGGGAAAGTTCATCCCGCCATTTCTGAAAGAAACGTTCAACGTATGGATGGGCTTTGCTTGTGATTGTCGCCGTTCTCGTTGCACCTGGGCGACGAGACGCTGGCGATGATATCATCTTTTTTCTTGAAGGGAGAATACCATGCCAATTATTTCAATCTTCGCCGCTCTCGTTACGATGGCGACCATCGTGATCTTCGAAGGATGGAACGGCGGCGGCCCCCATGGTGGCCTGAAGGCGAGCTGAACGGTGCAGCGGGGCGGGGAATACAATCCCGCCCATGCTCTTCCGAAAAGGAATTGTTGGCAAGCGCGGGCGGGAGATGAGAGGCACGGCTATGACCACATTCCAAGATCAGCCGGACAACCTAGATGCCTTCATGGGGCTAGGCCATGAGGGTATTGTCCGGCTGGTTCTTTACCTGTTGATTGAGGAAGGTCTAGGCCGGCAACTTGCGGCTTTTCGCTCTCAGCAATTGCCCACGCAGCCAGTCGAGAGCCATGAAAAATTCATCGTCGGACGGGATAACATAGTGCCGGTCTGCAACCGTGCGGGTTGAATCGGCAATGGTCTGCGGAGGGATCGCCCCCTCTGAATAATCAATTCGTGCGTAATTCTGCACCCCTTTCATCGAAGCCATCCCGGAGCGGAGCGGCTCCAGTTCCTGCCAATAGCCCCCAACCTGCTTCTTCTTTCTTGTTAGCACTAATGTCCGGCATATCGAACCGCCCACGCTCTTTCGACGTGGCGCATTAACGCTTTCGTAGCACTTTAGTGGTACTGTAGCGGTTGCGGTGTCACAACTCTATGGATTTTGTGTGGAAGGTGCGTCTCAGAGGCTAAGACAACGAATCAATGCCGCTTTTATCGAGGAACTGGAAGCCTTCAAGCAGGGCGGCTATCACTTCGATAATGGTTCCGAAAAGAAGCTTTTTGCAGGAACGCAGTGCGAGACATTTGATGCCTATCTCCATGGCCTCAAAAGCGGCCACCATGAAGGTTATTTTGAGATTCCCACCGGCGTGGGGAAAACCGCTCTGTTTCTTGCAATCATTAGTTGTTATCTCAAGGCCACCGAGACAATGCCGGACGCGCCGCGCGTGATAATCCATGAGCCACTCAATGACCTGGTCGGACAGACGGCATTGGAATTCGCCGACTTCATGCCGAAGCTTGCCAGGACGATTGAAGGAGAGGACTCGGCGGGCAGACGAATGGATTTCGATAATGGTGTATTGGAAATACACCACAGCAAACGGAAAGGCGCAAAAAACGATCACAGGGTGTTAATTACTACCTACCAATCCCAGGCGGCAGAGGAGCGGGCATTTGTTGAAGCAGACAATAAGGTAGAAGCCGCCTCAAGACGAGCCATGAAGCCGGAGGATTTTCATCTCGTCATCCACGATGAGGCACATTATGTGAATGGCGCCAAATACGGCGCGGCAGCAGTGGATAAGTTCCGTGGTGCGATCCAGCTTGGCGTCACTGCTACCCCGGAATATTCCGAAGACAGAACTGTAGCCAACAAGCTGGTGCACCGTTATTACGAACTTCCGCTGAACACTGCCATTGAGCGACGTGACCTCTGCCACGTCCGGCCGATGGTGATTAAGACCAAGCTCACGGGACGAGACAGAATTAACCTGGAAAAGGCCAGGGAATTCATGGAACAGCAGCGGAACAGGCCGCTCAGCGAAAAACAAATGGAACAACTATACAACCAGAAAGCGCGCAACTCGGCGATCATTAAGGCATACCTCAACGGCACACATCCCGACACGGGCGAGCGCTATCTCGGTCAAACCGGAATGATCTTTGCCGGTGGCATTTCCCATTGCGACGATTTTGTTCGTCACGCTGAACGAGTGCTGGATCAGCCCGCATACCGGCCAATAAAGCATTGGTTGCGCGACGAAGGACTGGCGCTGGCCGCGCCCCTTCACAGCCATGTTCCGAAAGACGGTGTGGAAATCATACTCGCGGGCAAAAAAACCAAATGCACAGAGGAGCAAATCAAGGAACTGCACCGTCAGGGCCGTGTTCTGCTGATCGTCTCCGACAAGAAATTGGAGTTGGGCAGCAATTTTCCGAGGGACAGTTTTATCGCGGACGCAGTGGACCGTTTCACGATTCCGCCCGCAGCGCAGCGCATGGGGCGGGGCTTCCGTGTGGATCGGCCCAATCCTCGCTATGACCATCCGGGCAACCCCGAGAAATCCTGCGCAGCTTTTAATGTGATCGATGAAACCACGCATGAGATGTACGCGGGAACGCCGCACCACCCCATCCATGCTTTTGAGCTTCTCAAGGGCGCGGTCCACCGGCCGCCAATCCCCCGCATAGCAGGATATACCCGCTTCAAGGAACTGCCACCGGAAGTATCAGAGACGATGGAGCAAATGGGCTTTCAATTCATTCATAGGATCGACGAACTCCGCGATGTGGTGAAGAAATTTGAGGATGGTGAGAAAAAGCTCTTGCCGGAGAAAGATCACAATTGGCAATCGTCAACAGATTTGAAGGCATTGCCTGGAGGCAACCGCGGAGACATCATAGAGGCGGTAAAAGCTATTATCGGGAAATACGATGAAAAAAGATTGGGTATACAGACGATTGAGTACAACGGGCAATCTATCCATACGCAAAAAATGCAAGCTGGACCTACTCAACCCGTTTGCATCTTTCGTGACGATTGGCCAAAGGTTGAAAAAGCAGCTGGTGTAGAAGCAGGGCAGTGCCTGCCGGAGAAGGATGATAATTGGTTGTCGTCAAGGGATATTGAGGGTTTGCCTGGTGGCCAACGCGTAGAGATTACAGAGGCGGTAAGAGCTATCATCGGGCAACACGATGATCAGAAGCTGGGGATACAGACGATTAGGCAAAACGGCCAATCTATCCGCACGCAAAAAATGCAGGCAAGCAGTATGCAACCTGTTTGCATCTTTCGTGACGATTGGCCAAAGGTGGAAAAAGCAGCCGGCGTGGAAGCAGGACATAAATTGCCGGAAAAGGATGATAATTGGCTATCGATAGCAGATATTAGGACATTGCCTGGGGGCAACCGCGTAAGCATTAAAGAAACGTTCAACATCATTATCGACCAACATGAGGACAAGCAGCTGGGGATACAGACGATTAGGCAAAACGGCCAATCTATTCGCACGCAGAAAATGCAGGCAGGTAGTATGCAGCCCGTTTGCATCTTTCGTGACGATTGGCCAAAGGTTGAAAAAGCCGCCGGGCTGGATGCTAAACAGACACTGCCGCAAAAGGACTATAATTGGCTGGCCGCATCGGATGCGAAGAAAATGCCTGGAGGCAAGCGCGGAGACTCTATAGAGGCGGTACAAGCTGTTATCGGCAAATATGATGACAAGAAACTAGGGATACAGACGATTAAGCACAACGGGCAATCTGTCCGCATGCAGAAAATGCAGGCAGGACCTAGTCAACCCGTTTGCATCTTTCGTGACGATTGGCCAAACGTGCGGCAAGCCGCAGTGGAAGAATCGCATTACGCGGAGGATAGTGTTAAAGGCAAAACTATTAGCAAGAAAGGCATCAAGCCAGGCGATGATGGATTAAATCGCACTGGTCGTGGCGGCATAGGAAAATAGAGAAGCAAAAGCATTCGGACCAGCTTCCGTCGTTATTCGGTAGAGAAAGTTCATCAGGCGCAGGTGCTGCCTTCCGATTGCTTGGTCCTTTACTGGTTGAGTGAGGAAGGTCTAGGCCGGCAACTTGCGGCTTTTCGCTCTCAGCAATTGCCCACGCAGCCAGTCGAGAGCCATGAAGAATTCATCGTCGGACGGGATAACATAGTGCCGGTCTGCAACCGTGCGGGGTGAATCGGCAAGGAAGTGATTGGCGTAGAATTTGTACTGCGGATGTTGCCCCAGCAGCGTGGCAGAGGTTTTTCGCAAGTGCTTCATCCCCAGGCGAATCTTCTTCAAGCCCATCTTGTCCGCCAGTCGCGTCCACGCCGAATGAATGACGTCATAGCGCCGCATCTTGCCGTCTTCCAGCCAGAACCTTACCAATGGTTTGCCCTCGTCGGTGGTCAATGCCAGCTCTCCCTTCGCCCGGTGCTTCCTGAGCAGGGAAATCGTCTCCGGCCACAGCTTGTAGGTCACAACCGGCCCATGGCGTTCCCGCGTCTTGCTGCGGGCACGGGTGACGGTTCCTTTCACCCAGTTCACTTCCTCGGCCAGCAACTCGGCGATATCGTTCTGGTACATGCCGCAGTTGAGCATCAGCAAAAGGTAGAGCTTCGTCTTTTCGGAGAAGCCATCGCAGGTGGCAAGTATGCTCCTGACCTCGGCAACGGTGAAGGTTTCGATCTTGGCGGGTGCGGAATGGTTAAACCGGAAGCGGCGGGACCGGATGTTGCCCGGCAGCGGGATCAGCTTCATCTCGGCAAGGCGGGAAATGAACTGCTTAGCGGTCATCATCAAGGTATGGGCGTAGTTCGGAGAGTATTTCCCTGTGCCTACCTGCGCAGACAGGTGGTTGAAGAACCCTTCCAGCTTCGCTTCGTCGATGGAGTCGATGGCGGTCTCGGACCCGATCCAGGCAATGAAGTTGCCGATGTTCCGACAATATGCGTCGAACCGGCCTTCGCTCATCTGGCCGGACTGGCAAACGCCTCGAAGCAGGTTTTGCCACGCATCGACCTGGGCCTTGATGGTTCGCTCTGGCGATACCGCCTTGGTGGTGCTTTCAATCATCGTCTCGGCCTGCGACTTGATCTTCTGGTACTGGCCGGCCCCCACCAGCGAATCGACCAGTTTTTCCCGGCTGGTCTCGTCCAGCTGGCCCCAGTCCTGAACCATGGACCAGACCTTGAAGGCGTTTGCCTGAATGTCGGCCTCGGTGGGCGGGGCCGTTTCGATCTCCTTCTGCTTCGCTTCCCACCAGCCGTTGGCGGCGGTGGCGCTTTCGTCTTTCGTTTCCGGGCAGTCTAGCTGCTTGCAGGAAACGGCGTACATTTTACCTTTGTGCTTCTTGATCCAGCGGCGGGAATTGGGAATCCAGGTCATCAAGATTCGGCGGGCCATGTGATTTTCCCTCTTGTAAACCGTGTAAACCACAAATGCTGCACCTTCATTCTACCGTTGGAATTTTGGGAAATCAATGGCTTGTAAACCGTTTTGTAAACCAAAAGGCGGGAAAAAGGTGTGGAATGGTATACAGGTCAAGATATGACCCGCGAGCGCCGACAGGCAATTGTCGCCGTAAGTTCAATGATTATAATAAGAAGCGGAGAGGGCGGGATTCGAACCCGCGGTGAGGTTTGACCCCCACACGGCATTTCCAGTGCCGCGCCTTCGGCCGCTCGGCCACCTCTCCTGAAAAACTGCCAGTTGTTTATGGTACGCTCAGCTTCGGCATTTTGGCAAGGGGCATGGGGTGTTCGGTAGTATCACCATCACTGTGGTCGCATAGCGTGCGACAATAATCTCAGCATCATTTCTGCAATCGTTTCAACTCGGTGGCGGCCTTTTTGCCGGTCGGCGTGTCCGCGTAGTTCTCGGCCAGAAGCTGCCAGGCGGCGATGGCCTGTTTCGTCAGGCCAAAGCGCTCGAACGCTTTCGCCTGGGCGGTAAGGAAGCGAACTTCGTCCTCTTCGCCCTGTTCGCTGATCCGCTTCAAGAGCTCCTCGTCGTTGCTGACTTTCATCAGCAAAGCCTTGGCCTCCTTGCCGGGTTCCAGCGTGCCCCAGCGAGCCGTCACGCCTTGCAGCAGCGTGACGCCGCGCCAGACGCGCTGCGGTTGCTTGAGGTCGGCCCGGGCGGTATCCAGCAGAGCGCGAGCCTGTTCGCCGGCCGTCGGCGCCGTCTTCGCGGTGACGCTCAGGCCGGGATAATCCTCGGCATTCTTGGCACGCCGTTTCAGGTCCTCGGCCAGCCAGGCATGCACCTCCTCGACGACGCTCGCGGGCGGCAACGCATGACCGACCGCCGGCACCCACAACTTGGTGCGAATGCCCAGCTCCTGGAAATAGGGATACATGTACTCTTCATTTTCCTTGCGGTTGAGGGTATCGGTTGTACCGGTCACGAAGGCGACCGAGAGCCGATCGTGGATGCGATGCCTGAGATAGGTCAACCTGGGCAGCGGATTGGTGCCGCACACGGGGATGACGCCGCCGAAGTACTCGGGCAGGGCGAAGCCGATCGCGCACGCCATGCGGCCGCCGCCGGAAAACCCGGCCAGGTACGTCTGCTCCGGATCGATGTGATATGTGCGGCGGACGTCGTCGAGCATGTCCAGGACGATGCGAACGCGCTGCACCGGCGGGCAGTTGTTGCCGGCCTTGTAGGGCGAGCAAAATAGCATGCTTCGCGACTCGCAGGGTTTCTGCCAGGCGGAAAAGCCCGTCGGCTGATCGCCGGGCGAGATGAAGACGACGAGCGGCCACGCTTTTTCCTTGGCGTACTGCTTCGGAACAAAGAGTTGGTAACTCTGCTGCGTGGAGTCGTAGTCCCTGGGGAGCTTGGCGGCGCCGGGGCCGAACCCGGAGGCGGCGAATTCCCAGTCCAGCCGGGTCGCGGCGGAGACCTTGACGTCTTTAGGTATTTCCGAGCCGGCCAGGCAATCGTTGGCGATGAGGAGCGCGACGGCGACCGATTTCCACATGAGAAGATCCTCGTGGGTGGATGGAATCCCGGTCGTCATTGTATGCGGATGAATGCGTTTAGCCGCTCGCCACAGGCGAACGCGATTGGGCGCCCGACTTATTCGCAAATGCAACGGGCGTTTTCGCGGCCCCAACGGGGCCACCTGGGATAGCCCAGGCCAACGGCCTGGGTCAAATCGTGGCACCGTACTCCAAGCCCCAACGGGGCGTCTTGGGCGACGGGTTTACCGCCAATGGATGTGCGCCATCACGCCCCCTTGGGGCTTCCGCGCCGGGGACGTTGATACCCAGGGCGTCGCCCTGGGCTATCACTGGTTGCCCCTTTGGGGCACATTGGAATGATTTTGCTGTAGAATAGCGGTAAGTGAAGATCATCGACACAACGGAAAGGCGCGTTTCCCATGCCAAGAGCCGTTCTGAAAAATGGCGTAATTTGCCCCCTGGAGCCGTTGCCGCCGGAATGGGCGGACGGGCGGGAGCTGCGCGTCGAATCGGCCATCGACGATGACGAAGACCAGGATCTGGATGCATGGTATCAAGAGCTCGAAGCGATGGTCTCGCAGAATGACCTGGCTGATTGGCCACACGTCGAACAGGTCATCCGAACAGCCGACGATGAAGCGAAAGCTCAGGTCCGCAAGCAGATGGGGTTGCCATGATGCGCACCTTCCTTGTGGACACAAATCACTTGAGCGCCGCCATCAATCCGGTGTCACCGCTGCGGGAACGGCTAGTCCAGCAGCATCGGCAAGGAGCGCGATTCCGCACGTGCATCCCGGTTGTTTGTGAAATCGAAATTGGGATTCAGGACTGCAGACACCTCGATTCGTATCGCCGGCAGCTTGTGCAACTCATTCGCAAAGTGAAATTGGTTCCCCTGGAGCCGGCCATGGCTCAAGCGTATGGCGAGATCTACCGGGAACTGCGCCGCATGGGGCGAGTTTTGTCTCAGGTTGACATGATGTTGGCCGCAATGGTGCGCCTTTCGAAGTGGACGTTGCTCACGACGGACAAGGATTTCGACGTCCTGCCGGACATCAAAACGGAGAACTGGCTGGTCTGATCCTCAGGTTCGCGCTCGCCGAAGGCGAGCGGCTAAACGGGCTAGCGCCGTGCCATGCCCGGGGCCATCTGGCCCATGTTGTAATTATCCTCCTCCTCGCTGACGATGACCCGCGGCGTCACCATGATCATGAGGTTACGGGCGTCGCGCGTCGTCTGGGAGTTGCGGAACAGGCGATTGATGAACGGCAGATCGGCCAGCACCGGAGGGCCCGTTTCGCTGCGCATGTCGGCCAGGGTCTTCAGGCCGCCCAGCATGACCGTGCCGCCGTCCGGCACATTGACCGTCGTCTCCAGCGATACGCTCGAAAACGACGGCTGCTGATAGAACATCTGCGTGGGCGGCGGCGGCGGCACTCCCGGACCATACGCCGGCGTCTGGATGGCCACCGGAATCATCGGCACGTTCTGGTTCACCAGGTTCGTCATGACCGGCTTCAGATGCATGCGGACGAAGCGGCGATCGGCCGACACCACCGGCGTGACCTGCATGTTGATACCCATGGGGAACGGATTGTTCTGCGGCATGAACAGGATCTGGGCCCCGGCCTGCACGATGTTGGAGCCGGTGACGAAGAAGATGGTGTCCATGACCGAGATGTTGCCGGTGGTGCCGTTCATGACGACCAGCTTGGGGGACTGCATGACGTTGGTGCGTTTGTCGCCGCGGGCCGCTTCCATGAACAGGTTGACCTGGATGTCATTGAGGAAATGCATGCCCACGCCGACGCCCAGGGCCCCCGGCAAGTTGGCGAAGGCGGGCACGGCGAACGCGGCCGCGGCGCTCTGGAGCGGCGTGCTGATCGACGGCACGGCCCCGGCCGGCGTTTGGCTGAACGTGACGCCGCCAATGCCCGTGACGTTGTTGCCGGCCGCACTGGTGATATTGCCGTTCTGCGCGTTGAGGTTCACGTCGAAGTTCATGTTTACGAATTCGTAGAACGACTCGTGCATCGAGATGATGCGCACGTCGATGGCGACCTGTACTTCTTGCGTCTTGCGCAGCGCGGACAGCATGCCGACAATTTGGTCTTGAACTTCGTCGGTCTGATCGACGACCAGAAGGCGGCCCGGCTGGAAGTACTGGATGGTGGCCTCGCCGCCGAGCTGCGACCAGGTTCTCTGGGCCACGGCGTTGGTGA
>Ga0182024_10007076_pt1 | contig 24345 bp, 17 predicted proteins | sample P32metaG_FD_120480 | JGI IMG/M metagenome (GOLD analysis project Ga0182024, IMG submission 120480) | Permafrost microbial communities from Stordalen Mire, Sweden - P3-2 metaG (Illumina Assembly) | ecosystem: Environmental > Terrestrial > Soil > Wetlands > Permafrost | place: Sweden: Stordalen...
CACGGCCCAACTGGAACAAAGAATTTTGGTGTCAAATTGGTGTCAAATAGCGCCGACTTGGCCGGTTTATCCGACTCATCCGATTTATAACCGCTTGTCCGTCTATAACTTACGGTTTTATCGGTTCCATGGCATGGAAGAGGTCACCGGTTCGATCCCGGTCAGGTCCACCAATCAAACCCCTTTGCTAACAAGTACTTGGCGACATCGTCGGTTTGCCTTCTGCATGCCCGAGGGGTGCGGAAGGGTGCGGAATTTTTTGCAGGTCCACGGGCAGCATCCATCCCACGACCTTCAGGCTCGCTTCGCGCTTTTGCTGGTCGACCGCGCGGGTGTAAACATCAAGCGTTGTGCGACAGCTGGAATGTCGCATCAATTCCTGAGCAACCTTGATGTCAACACCGAGCGATCTCAGGTTGGTCGCAAGTGAGTGACGAAAACTGTGCCAGCCGATAATGCTTCCCGACAACTCCGATCCTCGTTAGTGCAGGCCGAATACTTTTCTCCAGGATGCTGTCAGGACTGAGTGGCTTGTTCCCTTTGAACCGAACTGAGGGGAACAGGAAATCCAAGTCTGTCGCATAGGACGATTGCGCGCGCCACTCCAACAAAGCACTAAGAACGAGAGGATGAAGCGGGACAGGGCACCGAGACGATTCGGTCTTCGTCTTGCCAATCCGGTTGCGCACGCAAGACCTCAGCACGTTGACCTCCATCGTCCTCGTATTGAGGTCTGACCACGTCAGAGCGATCATTTCCGATCGACGAAGTCCAGTGCTGCCAAACAGCACGGTCTCGCACAGAGAGTTGTTGTACTAATTTTTGAAACTCTTCTGGAGTCAGAACGTCTTTGTCGCGAACGCATCTGTGACGTCCTTACCCTGCTGATGGGATTGAACGTCAGCCACTCATATCGGATGGCGTGGTGGTAAAGGGTCGACAGAACGCACTTCAGCTTCGCCTTGGAACTGGGAGCTAATGGAAGAGAGTGCAGCCATTGCTCAACCTCCATGGTACGAACCGCACCGAGCCGACGATTTCCCCAACGCGGTTCGATGTAACGCTTGAATAGAAGGCGATGGTTCTCAATGGTTGAAAACGCCTTTCGCTCCCTGGTGAGTTCATGCAGGCGATAATGGGCAGCGAGATCGCATACACTTTTCGGCGTCCCGACCTCGGCATTGATAGAACTACGAAGAGCGATGACGATCTTTTCCGCTTCCTGGCGACTTCGCAGTTTGGTTACACTCCCGATGATTTGCTTTTTATATATCCGCCCTCCGAAGGTATTTTCATACCACCTGAAAACCAAACGTCCGGAATGCTTTTGCGTTCCAACCGAAAGAGACTTCCCTGTTGAAATCTGCTCATACAATCTCCTTTGCGCTTTCCGTCAGTAGTTGGTTTTGTCCACGATCTCTCGATCAGAAACGCATTCGGTTTACTAGTTGGAATGCCCTTGTGATCAGTTGGCTGACAGTTTTTCGGATACTCGATCGTTCCCGGCTCCAGCTCGCGCGATTCAATCAGCATCGCGCCATCTCTGTTGCAAGTTGTGTGATGACTTGGGTAGGTCGTTTCGCACAGCGGACAAAGCTTCTACGCTCGCCTCATCTGGTTTCTGTGAGTCTCGTCACTACTCAACTGGTATCCTACCGACTTCAAGGCCCGGCTGTGCTAATGCTTAGGCGACGGGAATTTCCTTCTCAATTTTCAGGCCTGTGCTCTCCAACCGTATTTTGAGGGGAAGCCCGCCAACCGAAGGAGCGATTTCGCGTCCTATTTTCTCAAAGCCAGAAACTATTTCCGGCCGTTCCCAAGAACCGTCTTTAACAACAAAGGAAACACTCGTGCCGTTGCGGTCCTTCGCCAATACAACATCGACGCCCCGGTCAGCGAAAAAACCGTCGGTGCGGAGAGCTTCGCCAAGTGCCAGGGCCTCTTCTCTGCTGGCGGAACCGTTGTAGTAGGTCGTGTCTTTCGACCCGATGACTACTTTGGGACCGTGAAGCCCGCCGCTGAATATATGGTAGAAGGCAATGGCACAAAAAATAGCGAGAAACGCCATCGTCAGGCCGAAAGCCGCCCACTTGGAGCCTATCTTCCCCCCCAGGCTAATGTGTCGTTCAATGACGGGTCCTTGAAGAGATATGGCCATTCTCCGGGCTCCCATGGCTAGTCCGATCCCGATGGGCGCAACCAAATTGTTTGGTAACGCATATCCGAGCATGACGAGGGCCGCCACTACAACGACCCCGATGACTAACGCGGCAACCGCATCGTCTCTTTGTCCCAGACGACGGTAGTTATGAGCGATCAGCATACTCGCCGGTATCGGACCCCCCAACACTGCCGCGAGGGTGACTGCCCCGGAATCATAGAGAGTGTAAGTGGGACTCGCTGTTTGTGATAGCGCGACTGAGTTTTGCATTGTCATTTCCTCCGTTGTTGGCGGGTTTGAATTGAGAGCCGGGCCTATACCAGGCCTAGTTTCTTCTCCAGGGTGTCCGCCATCGCCTTTCGAACGTCGTCCTGATCAAGGGCTATGACGTAGTAGGTGACATAACAGTCGAGCACCCCCATATCCCGCTGGTTCAGTGAAGAGCGAACATAATCTTCTGCCAGCTGGTCCACGGATCCCTGCTGGTTCAAAACAGAAAGTGCTATACCTACCTTGAACGGATGGCGCGCCGAAAGAATATCCAGCACGTACGGGATCTGTTGGGCGATCTCGTCTCCTGTTGCGTCGCGGAGGCTATTCCCTCCCCGGAGTGGATAGGCGAGGACGGCGATGACAACGATCAACATCATCACGGCGGCTCGGCGGAACAGCTTTTTGGCTTGCATATTCTCCTCCTTTTGTTATGCCGGCGCCGGTTGGAATCTCTGACGCCTCACAACCTATAAAGCGCAAATCACAGGAGAATCTGACCAGCCTCAAGGAGAAATATGTGGTCCCAGATGGCTTCAAGGCCGCCCGGCGACCGTAGGAAATCCTCCATCGCCGCATTAGGTGCGAATCGGCAGACGTGACTCGAAGTTTTCCGTACCGGGTCCAGGTTTGTTAGAAAATACTGCACAAATACCCATGTGGCCTGCGCTTTAAATGGTGTGGGACGTGGAGAAAAGCTTCTGGCGAAAGGATCAGGGCAATGACAGTTTGTCCAAAATGTCTCTTTGAGAACGCGGATGCGACTAGGTTCTGCGCGCAATGCTACGCGATGTGACGTGATTCTTCAGCCGGGTCGAAGTCATGGCCTACGATCCCAGTTTGCGGCCACCACGGGATGCCCCCAGAAGGCAAGCATGCTGCCAAGCGGACCGGCTTGAATCTGAAGGTTCGTGGACGACCGGAGCTGAGACTTTAGAAAAACAGAAAACGTTAATGTCATCGAACTGATTGGCACGCCGCTTCAATGCGTCTCGGTTGCGTTGTACTGATTGAGCGTCAAGGAGTTTGCCCCTGCTTTGAGCTCGACCCTTTGATTCCAGACGAAGGTTCGATTGCCATAGCCACCCATGACAAAAAGAAAATAGGTTCCCGGCTGTACCCCCGGGAATGTTCCGGTGCCATCGGCGTCGGAGTTCGTCTTCGCTACGGCGTCCTGAACGAGCGGAAATGTGACCCTATTGCAAGTGTCACGAGTTTTGCAAGTGTTGATGATAAAGCTGCCCGGAGTCATTCCGGCCGGCACCGGATTGCCCCCCTTGTTTAAGGCCGTTGCCAGATCGTCTTGAAGTAGCCCATAGTAGGTGCTCGCAAGGGCATTCTGGACACCGCGTCGGGCCGGAAATCCACTGCGGATCGTGAGGACAGCATCTGTGCCGCCCGGGACAGCTGACGCTCCCGATGAGCACGACCATTGTGGCGGATCACCGGACTTGCGGAAATAAGCTTCGGGGGACCCCTCGACTCTAAATAGACCGATACCCTGAGGGTCTACTTCAACAATCCTAGTGGCAGTGCGAATAATCCGGTCGGGAGCATCGGGGGCATCACCGGTCAAGCGATCTGCGTTGCCAAGGACGGTACCTGGACAAACAAATTGTCCCACTTGAACCGGGGCGTTTTTCGCACCGTTGACCGTTGGAGCAACGGTTGCAGGCGCCGTCTCGCGGGCAACAACCATCGGCCTGCCTAAGTTACGCGTGCACAAGACCCGCACGTGAAGAGTTTTCTTTGGAAACGCAGCCGGCTTGCCGGCAATAAAGACGAATATTTGACTCGACGCACCGGCGTCGACGCTAGTCCATGAAGAGGGTTCGCCCAAGGCAATGTCACCCTTGATGTGGTACGGAAAACCCTTTGTGTACTTGGTCTCTGAGGGGTCGTAAAGACTTTGCAATTCCAGGATCGTTGCCAACCGCCAGTCGGAAAAATTACCCGCTTTGAGAGCCTGACAATAACCTCGTGCCTCCGCCCAATCGACATCCTTTCCATTGTCCTTTTCAGTCCACATCAGGCCAGTGGCAGCGTCGTACCACGTGCCCGGATACAGCTTCGGATTCTGCGTCAGACTGCGCCGCAAGTCTGCCATTTCTTGTGCGTGCTTTTGCGATGCCGCCTGTTGTTGACTCGTTTCCTCGATGGCCTGCTGCGACCGCGCGGACCCATCTTTCGCCGTCTGGTTGTTTGGGTCCAGTGCGAGAACACGATCGTATTCGCCTTTTGCCTGCTCATACATGCGCGAGCCAAAATGCTGTTGGGCACTTGCAAGGAGGGTCTGGATTTGTTGATCTTTCTCTTGCTTTTCGACGATCGAACGGGGGCGGCCAGATAAGGGATCGACGTTCGTTGCTTCCACCAGAAATCGCTCGTGAGAGTCGCCGTCTTCATAGCGCTGCACGACCTTCACAGCGCTCCAGTGTTCGTAAATCGTCTTCGCGCGGCTAGGCTGCACCGTGAACCAGAACTCCTCGCCCTGAATCCCCGCAACCAGACGCGAATCATCCGGAGAATAGCTGATATATTTCGGCTGCGAATCTGCGCCGGGATACAAGCTGCCCTTCAAGAACGCAATCCGCCGATCCAGGGATTCGTTCTTCCTGACCAGATCGGCATTGGCCTTTTCTGTCAAACGGGCGCGGTCCGCCTCGTGGCTTCGGTCCATAGCCGCCAACTCTGTTTGGGTCTTCTGAACGCGGTCGTTGTATTGGCCCGTTGTTTCGAATTGGCCCTGAGGCTCGAGGCGTGCGGCTTTTTCCCGTTGCAGTTTGTAGTCCGCATCGGATTTCTGAAGCACCGCATCATTATCAGTGTTCACCGCAGCCTGGTTCACCCGCTCTCGATCCTCCAGAGCAGCAACCTCAGAGTGGGCCTGCGAAAGCGACAGCCGCAGGAGCGTGTCACGATCCAGCGCATCCAGAACCGGTCTGGTAGCGCCGGCGCTCGCGAGGCGCTCAACCGAGGTCGGGTCCATCGCGAAGCCAACATGGCAACTACGGACAAGGTCCACGATGTCATCGTCGGGCGCCTTGTTCTTAACAAGCCCAACGACCTGGTCGAGTCTCAAGGGCGTTTTTTTCGGTGTCGGGCATGCTGCCGTATGTGACGCCGTTTGGGCGACGGCCAGGGACGGGCCTAGCATTGTCAAAGCAATTCCAAGAACTGAAGCGATTCCTATTGGCTGCATCACCTTGCCCCTTACCTCGAACCACAAAGAAGAAGTGGCGTACACACTCGCAAAACCAGGTCCTTTTGGTCCTTTGCGTCTTGATTATCGGGGGAAAGCTTGAGGACGCGATCCAAGGTATCTAGCGCCGCGGAGTACTCCTTATTTCGATATTGTTCTTTGGCCTGCACAATTCCGGATTGGACTATTTGCCGGTCGCGTTCTGCAGCTTCTCTCTTGGCTTGTTGAGCCTGCAAGACAGGCAGAAGCTTGAAATCATGGGCGATGGTTTGACCACTTGGAACCGTAATCTCCACTGGGCCCGCAAAAACGCTGGGGTCTCCCGCCATCACCACTCGAGCTTCATGCGTCCCAGGAGCAATTTGAACGGTCCCGGCTGAACGTAGCACCCCGTCGACATAACGAACACACTTGACGTCACAACGGATGTCCAGGCCCGTAACCGACGGAGAAGCTATTTGGGGCTGGTCAGGAGGAGTGGCCTTTTCGGAGGCACCGGGGTGTAACTTTTGGTAATACGCTACTCCAGAGCCGGACGCGATGATAATCGCCGCAGCCAGGATAATCCATTGGAGCATTCTGGAGCGTCTGAGGGGTTCAGGCTCTATTGTCGTCACAGGGACGCTTGCCGGCGTGCCCGCAGGCACGCCTCGATGGGGCAGATTTTCGATCACCGTTCTTACGGGTGGGCGTTTTTGAAGCGCAGGTTCCACCATGGCCCGCGCGAGAGCATCCGACAACTCTTCGCAGGTGAAATATCGTTGTGCCGGTTCTTTGGCCAAGCACTTCAGCACCACTTGCTCTACGGCTGGGCGAATTGCAGGGTTGAGGCTGCGGGGCGGGGGCGGCGGCGTCTGCACATGCGCCAGTTCCACCAGGAAGTCGCTGCTGTTTGGGTCTGCGCCAGTATCGAACGGAACACGGCCAGTCAACATTTCATACAGCACGATCCCAAAGCTGTAGATATCGGCCCGATGATCGACTTCCTTGGGCCGGGTGATCTGCTCCGGGCTCATATAATTTGGAGTGCCTATGCGCGCCGTGGTGCGAGTTCGGCTGGACTCCCCCATCGCCCGAACGATGCCGAAATCGCCCAGATAGGGTTCGCCGCGACGGCCAAGCAAAATATTGGATGGCTTGATGTCGCGGTGAACGATGCCGGCTGTATGCGCACAGCTGAGTGCGCTCAAAACGCCGCGGGAGACCCTCAGCATTTCGTCATCGCCCATACGGCCACGCTGCAGCCGGAAATCGAGGGGATCCCCATCGATGTACTGTAGGATCAGGAATCCCTGCGACCCGACATATTCAAAACCGTAGACTTTCACGATGTTGGGGTGATCAAGCGAGCCTTGGCGCCTGCCCTCATTCAAGAAGCGTTCTTCCACTTCCCGACTGAGAGCAAACTGCTGATTGAGGAACTTAATGGCCGCTGTTGTTCCGATGTGAGGGTTGCGGCCCAGCCAGACCTCCGCCATGCCGCCCTCGCCCAGGAACTTCTCCAGTACAAACTGTCCGACCCTAAAGCCCGCTTCCATTGCATGTTCCGTCCAGGAAGAATTTAGAGAAGTGTACCCCCAGCATGGGTGACGTGACTCAGTACACCGGAAGGTCAATTCTGCGGTGCATTGGTCGCCTTCCAAGTCCGCTTAAAGTTACCGTCCGGGAACTCTAAGGAGGCGTGAAAATACCCGTTCTGATCGACGTTATAGTTGGCGTCGGCCTTTTTGTACCACTCCTGTGCCTGAGTCTGGTCCTTGGGAGATCCTCCCTCTCCGAATGCGGAAAGAGTCCCCAGTTCAAACATTGCGCCCGCGTTTCCAGCCGCAGCTGCTTTCTCATACCACTGCCTGGCCTGAACATCGTTCTCTTCTACGCCCTTACCACCGTGAAACAGCTCTCCGAGATGAAGCATCCCACGAGCGTTTCCAGCTGCAGCTGCTTTGTCATACCAAGACTTGGCTTGGAGGTAATCCTGTTTTACTTCGCCGTCACCGAATTCATACATATTGCCAAGATCGGCCATGGCTTCGTCACTTCCGGCTTCCGCGGCCTTTTCATACCAATCCCGAGCCTGAGCCGTATCCTCTTTGACTCCGTAGCCTGCATCGTAGAATTCGCCGACGCTGGTCATGCTATTCGCATTGCCAGCTTCGGAGCCCTTGCGATACCATTTCGCCGCCTCCGCGTTGTCCACCGCCACACCGTTTCCCCACCGGTACAAGTCACCAAGGTTATCCATGCTGGATCCATCGCCGGCGTCAGCTCCCTTGAGATACCACGTCATCGCCTGCGGGTAATCCACTGTTACCCCCATGCCCCACCGGTACAAGTCACCAAGGCCAGCCATGCCGGCCGCATCGCCGGCATCAGCTCCCTTGCGATACCACTTCATCGCCTCCGCGTTGTCCACTGACACACCATGCCCGATGGCATAAAGGGAGCCGATAACGGTCATACTCCTTCCGTCGCCCCCGTCGGCGCCTTTCCGAAGCCACTTCATCGCCTCGGCATAGTTGGGTGACACACCCCAGCCGTTTGCGTAGAGAAGGCCTACCCTGCCTGTACTGGCTGCATCACCGGCATCCGAGGCCTTGCGAAACCACCGCATCGCTTCGTTGTAATCCCGGGAGACTCCCCAGCCGTTAGCGTACAATCTGCCGAGATAAAACATCCCCACCGTGTTGCCGGCATCCGCCGCCTGACGAAAATCATCCGTAGCTCCCCGATAGTCCTTGGCATTGAACTTCATCAAGCCTTGAGAGGCGAACTGGCTCGCTTTCTCAGTTCGCTGACGCGAATTCCAAATGGCGATACCGGCAACACCGAGCACCAGGATGGCGACGGCCACGATACTATATAACTGTGTTCGTGAGCGCGTGGGTGGTTTCGGGGGCTCCGCCCTCTGATACGGACCGGGCGCGACGCCCGGGCGCACACCTTCGATTACCGTTTTTGGGGGCGGACGCCTCTCCGGCGAAGGCTCGACAACGGTTCCGATCATTGCCCGCACAAGAGCGTCTCGCAGCTCTTCGCATGTTGAATATCGCTGTTCAGGCTCCTTCTCCAAGCATCTCAGCACTACCTGTTCCACGGCGGGGCGAATTGCGGCGTTGAGGCCGCGCGGCCGCGGAGGGGGCGTTCGGACGTGCGCCAGCTCCACCATGAAGTCACTGCTGTCTCGATCGGAGTCAGTCCCGAAGGGAACACGACCCGTCAGCATCTCATACAGCACACAGCCGAAGCCGTAAATATCGGCGCGATGGTCCACTTCCTTGGGCCGCTGAATCTGCTCTGGACTCATGTAGTAAAGGGTGCCCATGCGGGTGGTGGTGCGGGTTCGGCTTGCCTCCCCCATCGCCCGAACAATGCCAAAATCGCCAAGGTAGGGCACGCCCCGCCGGTCAAGCAAGATATTGGATGGCTTTACGTCACGATGGACGATTCCGGCAGCATGCGCGCAGCCGAGCGCTCCAAGAATCCCGGTGGCAACCCGCAGTATTTCTTCGTCGTTCATCCGGCCGTGCTGCAGACGAAGGTCCAGCGGAATTCCGTCAATATACTGAAGGATCAGGAAGCCCTGCGACCCGACATACTCAAAACCGTAGACTTTTATGATGTTGGGGTGATCGAGCGAGCCTTGACGCCGGCCCTCGTTCAAGAAGCGTTTTTCCACGTCCTGATCAGAAGCAAACCGCTGGTTGAGGAACTTAATGGCCGCAGTTGTCCCGATGTGAGGGTTGCGGCCCAGCCAGACCTCCGCCATGCCGCCCTCGCCCAGTGGTCTCTCCAATACGAACTGTCCGACCTTAAATTCCTGATTCATGAGTGGCTCCCTGTGTGTGGACCAGATTAGCCAGCTGCTAAGCACCTGCTCACGGCTGAACGAGGGTATCAGAACAGCGAGCCGCGGCTTATGCCAGTCCTAATTTCTTCTCCAAGCTGTTCGCCAGCGCCACTCGAAAGTCTTCCTGGTCAAAGGCCACGGAATAGTAAGTGACATAGCAGTTCAGCACCCCCATATTTTCCTGATTCAGCGAAGCACGCACATAATTTTCTGCCAGCTGGTCCACGGATCCATCAGTGTTCAGGAAAGTGCGCACCATACCTACCGCGAACGGATGGCGCGCCGAAAGAATATCCAGGGCATACGGGACCTGTTGGGCAATCTCGTCTCCTGTCGCCTCACGAAGGCTCTTCCCGCCCCTGAGTGGAAAGGCTAAGACAGCGATGACAGCGATGCACATCACAACGGCGGCTCGGCGGAACGGCTTTTTGGCTTGCATGATTCTCCTCCTTGAATTACGCCAGAATCTGTTGGAGTTTCTGACGCTTGACAACCTATAAAGCGCAGATCGCAGGGAAATTTGACCGCCTTCGGGAAAAATAATCGAATGTGACGGGCCGCGTTTTCAAGGGGGAGTTTTGGATTTCAGTAGCGCAACGGCGCTGAGGGGTCAGGAGAAGATCAAGCTGAGAGGGCCGCCGGCTTTAACCGGCCTGATGACTTTAGGTGTTGTCGAGGCGCGCATACAACCAGGAGCGAGCAAATTCCCAATCCCTTCGGACTCGAGCCAGGTTCTTGCCCAGAATCTCGGCTGTCTCTTTGTCGGTGTACCCGCCAAAGAACCGAAGCTCGACGACTTTGCATCCCTCCGGATCGATCTCCGCGAGTTCTTTCAAGGCGTCGTCAATCGCGATGAGATCTTCGTCCCGGCCGCTCGAGACGTGATAGGCCTCGTCGAGCGGGATGCTGATGCCTTTGCGTTTGTTGGCGCTGTTCTGGCGGGCATGGTCCACTAGAATCCGGCGCATCTGGTTGGCGGCGACAGCGAAGAAGTGTGCGCGATCATTGAGTGTGGGAGGGTTATTGGTACCAAAGAGCCTGAGATAGGCCTCGTGCACCAAACCCGTGGTCTGCAAGGAGTGGTCGACGCGTTCCCGGCTCATGTACCGGGCCGCCAGCCGGTGGAGTTCGGCATACACGATATCCAACAACTGGGAAGCCGCAACGGAATCACCCTTCCCGATCAAAGAGAGCAGTTGAGTGATACCTGGCGCGGCCTGCGGCTCCATCCAAAGACCCTCTTGGCGACAAAGTATACCATCGGTGCTCTCGTTCAACGGCTCCGTCGCCATACGGCAGGGGTACGTTTTCCCACAATCGGATTCTCTTTAAAATCCGAGCGTGTCTGCAGGCACGCACCAAGGACAGCGACAGCCCACCGACGCGCAAATCTGCCGGAATAAGGCTAGACGCTGCCTGGTGTTCAGATCGTCAAGAAGATATTTGGCTGCAAAGCGAATCGAACTAATCGGCGCGATTGCACAGTGCCCTGGTTAGATTCTTATCGTTCTTGAGATTGTCGTATGCGCCTCCATGGTAGAAATTGAACTTTTTGATTGATGGTCGAATCCTTTGGACCAAAGAGCCGGATATGGTTTCATGCCCAGTCCCGTCGTCTGCAAGAGCGGTCCACGCGTTCCCGGCTCATATACCGCGCCGCAAGACGGTGCAATTCGCTATACACAATTTCCAGAAGCTGGGAGGCCGCAACAGCATCACCTTTGCCAACCGAAGAGAGCAGTTGGGTGATATTTGTGGGGGGCTTGCGGCTCCATCCAAAACCCCATTGGCGACCGAGCACACTCTCGCAACTCCTTCGTCACCAGAAGAACGTCGAAACCCCGTTCTACTTTCCGCCGGACTCGATCTGCTGCGCCGCCTGTTCTATCTGTGAGCTGAGTGTGGCGGGTGCCTTCGGAAGTCTTCCCAACAGCCGCTTGGCTTGGTCAATACTGGCAGCAGCTCCAGCCCGGTCATGCAAGTTGATCTTGTGGGGATTTCCCTGTACGTTCGCTAACCACAGCCATGCCCTGGCAAGCTGCTCGGTGCCTTCGGCATCATCGCCGGCAAGAGGTTCCGCCTGGCGGAGATTTCTGTCAGCATTATTGATCAAGTCGCGGCGCTGGCGGGTCATTCCTGGCCAGATGCGAACCGCCTCAGGAAGCCGGGTCTGATAGGCCTCTGCGAGTCTGGCCGTGTCGCTCACCTGATTATCCAGCAGATGACGTGCGGCCACTTTGCCATTGATTCCACCAGGGGAGTTTGCCGATTGATCCTTGATCTCGGCCAGTTCCTGACTCCATTCGGTTTGCAAAGTGCGGACCTCGTTCTCAAGATGCCGCGCTGTTTGATAACTCCGGTACAACTCCATTCCTTCCCAGGACAGCGCCACGAGCAGAACGGCGATGACCAGGCTGGCCGCTGAGCCTACCTGATGCCTGAGGAAAAACCGGGAGACCTTGATGATTGGACTGGCCTTGCGGGCGAAGACCGGACGGTTCTGCAGATAACGGTCGATTTCCTCACTCAACTCGGCGACGGATTGATAGCGCTTCGATGGATCGCGATCCATCGCGCGTAGCACAATGCAATCCAGATCACCATGCAAAGTCTTACTCAGGACTTCACGGCCAACACCGGGTTGCGAACCTTTCACGACGACCAGGCTCGGGGGAACAGTTTTTTCGCTGGCAATGACCTTCAAGATCTCGCTTCCGCTAAGTCCAGCTGCCAACGGTCTCACTCCGGTCAGCAACTCGTAGAGAATCACCCCCAGAGAGTACACATCGCTCACCGGGGTCAACGGGCTGCCGCGCATCTGTTCGGGACTCGCGTAGCCCGGCGTCATCAAGGGAAGAGCCTTGTTCTCGTCATGTGCCTCGGCGGCATTCAGGACGACCGCGATTCCAAAATCCACCAGCTTGACGGCGCCGTCCTGGCCAACCAGAATGTTTGGCGGCTTCAGGTCCCCGTGGATCACCCCATTCTGATGGAGATAGCCCGCAGCCGCGCAAATCTGTCGAAACAAGGCCAGACGCTGCCTGGTGTTCAGATCGTGGTCCGCGCAGAACTTGTTGATCGGCGGCCCATCGACGTAATCCATCACGAGGTACGGAAGGCCCTCAGGAGTGGAACCACCGTCGACGATCCGCGCGATGTTTCCGTGATCGAGGCGGGCCAGGATTTGGCGCTCCTGGCGGAATCGGTCCACCAGCCATTGCGTCGACAATTCGGCGCGGATGATTTTTATCGCGCATACCCGCTGGAAAACCTCGTCGGCGCGGACCACTTGGTAAACGATACCCATGCCGCCGCCACTGAGTTCCTGCAAGATCCTGTACGGTCCGATGTACGATCCCGGCTCGCGGGATTCGGAGGCGGCCTCCGGTCGTTGGTAAATGGGAGTGTCCAGAATTCCAGCGCTCCGCTCATTTCCCCGAAGCAGCTTCTCGATCGTCTCCAGCATGCCCTGGTCCCCAACGCATGCGCCGGCAAGAAACTGCTGACGCAACGGGGCCGGCTGATCAAGCGCGTCCTCGAACAGCTGACGCACACGTTTCTGGCGATCATCCATCAATCAGCGAAAAGCCTCACCAATAGGATAGCGTCGAGCGGCGGTGAATCTGCGCAAGAAACCGGCTGTTATCTTTTTCGCTGGTGGCCCGATCATTCTGCGCAGATTTCCCTCTTCTTAACGCCTAATAGAAGTGGAGGGCGGAATGGTGAAGACTTTCTGGACAATCCTGATCACCGTGGTTGGTGGCGCCGGAACCTTAATGGCCAGTCAAATAACCGACACGCGAACAGCGTCGCAACAGGTCACCGTCGATAGCGTTACGCTCAAGAATCTAAGCTCCGATCGCATAGTCTTCGAGCTGCAAACCCATGTTGCCTCGACCCGCAATCTCAGGATCAAAGAGGTGCGCTTCGAGCACATGCGTTTGGAAAATATACCGGTGTATTTGCGTCCTCTTGAGCAGGATCTGACTCTGCAGAAGGACGTCTCCGCCGGCCTGCCACCGATCCCGCTGACGATTTACTTCCGCGACCTCGACTCGCTTGAATTCCTGCAAAAGATAGTGCGCGACCAGCAGGCGGAAGTAGAAGGCAACGCCCGGCTGCGTCTGGACCTGCAGTTGCTAGAGCGCATCGTCGGCGGCCCGGACGTCACTCATGCCGATATACCGATCAAGGTGACGGTTCCGGTCTTTGTTCCCGGCGGTTTTCTCGGACAAACCGCCGCTCTCGCCACACTGAGCGCGGCTCAGGTCGCCCTCGATTTGGGTGGCTCCAGCCTCAATATGCTTCGCCAGTCGGAAAAGAAGTGGGAAGAGGATTGCCGAACCCGTTACCTGCCGGCTCTGGTAGTTGCCGAGGCCAGGTACTCGCTGCGCCTGCAGAATAACGAGCGGCTTGATTTCGTCGTGCGTGGCCTCGGCTTTCGTATATCTCCCGACCATTTCGTGCTGACCAGCGAGATGATCGAGCCATGGAAATATGACACCGATGTCGCGGCGTCCCTGAAAGCCGGGGCAACGCTGTTGGAGGACGTCCGGGACCTCATAGTCTGGCCCAGCGGCCAGGAGACCAAACCAAGCACCGGACGTTCCTTAGCTCAGGGCGCAATTCAGGTGGTGCATACACCCGCCAAAGCCGAATCGACCCGGGTCGCGGTGGGTGACAAGATCGTAAAGCTCGAGGTTTACCGCCGTGACTCTAAAACCAACTATGCCGTTCTCCGCTTCACCCGTCCTGAAGACAAAGGAACCGGGATACCGGAAACCCATGCAGAAACGGCACCAACTCAAAGCTGGGATCGGCTCCTTCTTTTCCGCGCCAACAACAACGGGCAACTGGAGTTGTTGCCTAGTCCAGCCCACCGCCAGGACGGCCGGATCTATCTGGATGACCCAGTCGACGACCGTGCCTTCGGGTCGTTGCTGATCTCACCGCAGGCGCCGGTCGGTATGTTACAGGACGAGAACAGCGGGATAAGCCTGCCAATTTCATGGTAACGGTTGGCACTATTCACGAGGCTGCGGTACTTCCGGGAGGTTCTCCATGTCGCCGAGCGGTGTATGAACCGTCTCCGGTAGGTTGTTCTTCCGTTGAGCTTTTCGCGGCAACACAACAATCTCGGTGCCGGTACCGCATTTCGCGAGAGCGTCTGCCCGCTCAGCGAGCGTAGGCATAGGCGTCGACGGCTTGATGGGTAGCGTCTGCCTGACCTGGATCGCAACCTCATCCTTGCCGCTCGAATACAAGATGCTGTCGGTTGCTTGCCCTAGGGCTCGACACTCCGCACTGCCGCCGTTCATCGACACCACAAGCGTGGCTACCTTATTGAGCGCGTCAAACCAACGGGAGCGTGTACCGTCCGGGTCGATGACAACTACTTTGGTCTTTGTCTGCGCTTCCACCGACCCGGGCGCCGCCTTCGTTTGCTTCGCCGCCGGGAGCGGAGGTGACGGCCGGGCGCCGCCAAGTGCTGCGTTGCGGTCCGCGGTTGTCGGTGCGTGGTTATGATTCCAAAGGAAAAGCCCGCCCACCGCCACTGACAACGCCGCGACCAGCCCGGCTATCGCGATGACTCCGGTTCGCGGTAACCCACTCATTCCCGTCGGCTTGACGATAGATTTCTGAGCGTTGAAGCGCAAAAACTGGATACTGATGTTATCCCCACCGCCGCCGTCGAGCGCCAGGTTCAACAATGCCTTGGCTACTGCGGAAGGGGATAGTCCTGGGGAATTGGCGATCGCTTCCATCTCCTCATGCCGGGCATAACCCCACAGCCCGTCCGAGCAAAGCAGCAGGGCATCTTTGGATTGAACAAAAATCTCAGCAACGTCGAGCGAGACAGCGGAACCTTGTCCCAGAGCCCGGGTAAGCACGCTGGCGTCGGGGTGGTCTCTTGCTTGTTCCGGGGTCAGTATGCCTGCGGAGACCATGCGCTCCATCACGGAGTGGTCCCGGGTGAGCACCTGAAGCTTGCCGTCCCGTAATAAGTAAAGACGGCTGTCTCCGGCATGCGCATAAGTGACCCGGTTTCCATTGACAATGCAAAGCACCACGGTCGATCCCATGCCCTGGAGATCCGGGTTTGTGGCCGCTCGCTGCTCCAATTCGCCGCTGATCCGGCTCACACTCAATTGCAGTGCATCCACAAGCGACAAATTGGCGAACTCAACCAGGTATTTGGCGAAGCCATCCACAACTGCCTGGGCGGCTTCGCCACCGCCCTGGTAGCCTCCGACGCCGTCGGCGACGACAAACAGGTCCCCAAACGGGGTCGCGGAGCGCGTTACGCGGTCCTGGTTCTCGGTTCGCTGCCTGCCGACGTCGCACTGCACGCCGACGGAGACGACCACGGAAGTAGGTTCGGATAAAGGCGTAGACATCCTAAAGAGTAAAGCGCAGTTTCTCGCTCAATTTGCTCAAGAAAATCCAGAACTATTGCGTATCCCGCATCCTCAGGAAGACGAGAGCGGTTCCCAACCAGAACAAAAGCATAGCGCCCAAGATCGCCAATGAAGTTTTCAGCGGCGTTCTTTCGGGTTGTGCTCGATCAGGAAACTGCATAGAGGCCAGGTCTCCGTTTTTCTCTTGATCACCGCCCGGTCCGCCGGTGCGGGCCGCCGGTCCACCCTTAAAATGGTTTTCTTTGGCCTCTAACAGAAAGACGCCTTCGTATGCCCAGCGTGAGGGCACAATTTTTGCAACTTGCTGCAGAGCGCTTGGCATCCCCCCGATCGGGGTGAGGCCTCCACCCAACGCAATCATCGGCAGCAGGATCAGTGGCAGCATGGCGATGGCGGCTTCCGTCGTCGAAGCACGCGCGGAGATGCACAGTCCGATCGCCGAACCCACAAGCGATGACAGATAAAGAACACCCAACGAATCGAGGAAGTTGCCTTTGAGCCCGCACATCAGGGTGACTATGCCCAGCAAAACCAGGCATTGAAACAGGTTCAGCACAGCGGCGATGGCGAGCTTGGAGAAGATATAGGACGGGAGCTTGAGACTGACCATTCGCTCTCGCTGAAACACCGTCCACTCCCCGACAATGTCGCGCGCAACATTGTTGCAGCCAAACCAGATCACCGCCACTACCATGAGGAACTCCATGCCGGTGGCATGCTGTATCGCCGTCTGCCATTCTGTCAGGCTGTTGTATCGCAGGGACCCAAACACCAACCCCAGCAGCAGCGCGAATGCCGGAGCCTGCACCAGGGTGATGATGGCCTGGCCACGGTCGCGCATTTTCAAAATGACATTCCGTCGCACCAGCGTCCACCACTGGCCCACTCCGAATCCGCGCACCGCGGTTGTGGTGTCCGAGTTGGGCGTGGAAGGAATCTTGCCCGATCGTTCCGTCACAAACAGCTTCTTGTAGCGCGACTGCTCGAATTTCGTCACCCAGTCTGCCGTTGTTTGCTTCGCCAGGCCGCTCAGCAGCAGCTCCGGGCTGAGCTCTTTGCGCGCTTGTCCATTCGCCCCCGGCGTCGCGGTGGGCTCGAAGAATTCGATAGCGTCGGGATAAGCGGGGCCGTAATAGGCCAGGCCGCCACACCCTCCGCGATCGCGGGACATCATGATCAGGCTGTCGAATTGTTTATAGATTTTCAGGCTCGGCTGATGGATCGTGGTGATGATCGTCGTCCCGTCCGCGGAAAGCTTCTTGAGCACGTCGATCACATTCTCCGCATCGTAGGAGGACAACCCGGAGGTGGGTTCGTCGAGGAAAATAACGGGCGCCGCGGCAATCAGTTCCATGGCAATATTCACCCGTTTGCGCTGACCGCCAGAAAGAACCTTGCGTTCCGGGGATCCGATAATGGTGTCCTTCTTATCTTGAATGCCCAGGCTGACTAGAACCTTGTCGATGCGTTGTTCAATCTCCGCATCAGTAAGGTCAGTGCGTAATTTGGCGCTGAAATAGAGTGATTCCCGCACCGTCAATTGCGCATGCACGATATCGTCCTGGGGAACGTAACTCATCTGTTGGCGGAAGCGGTCGTAGAACTTGTAGAGATCATCGCCATTGAAAAGCACTTTCCCGTCCGCCGGTCGCGTGTAGCCGTTGACAGCCTTCAGAAAAGTCGTCTTGCCGGCTCCAGCCGGCCCCATAAGCGCCACTAATTCTGAAGGGAAAATAGTCAACGATATGGCGTCGAGCAGCCGGACCCCATTCGCTGCACACACTGCCACCGAAGCGACTTCGATGGTGACATTGCCGATGTATTCGCGCTTGGCCAACGCGCCGTCTTCCAGCAGCTGAAAACGGTAGCTGCCCAGCCCGATCTCCTGGCCCGGCCGCAGCAGTGTCTTTCCCGAGATCCGCACCCCGTCGACATAGGTGCCGTTACGCGATCCAAGGTCCTCGACGATAATCCCCTCGGCCGTACGTTCGAGGGCAGCATGACGCCAGGAAACCGTCGGCAGGTCGAGAGGCAGGCTGCAAGCGGGGTCGCGGCCCAACTCCATGCGAGTGCCCTCGAAGCGGATCTTCTGGAATGCACTCTCGCCCTTGGTGAAATGCCGCTCTTTTAATACTCGACTGGCCGCTACCTTGTACGAGCCCAGGTAAATCTCGTCGCTGGGCAGCAGCCGGGAGCGCTGGATCTTGTTGTCGATCTGGTTGAGCGCTGTTCCATTGGCCGACTTCAAATCTTCGATCACCCACTCCGACCCACTGCGCGTAATCCGCGCATGACGCCAGGAGATCATTGGGTAGTCAAGGGTGATGTCATTCTCTGGCGCCCTTCCTATATTCAGCGCCAGGTCTGTTGAGGAAGCACCGGAAGGCGGCGACGGGAGGACGGGCCATGGCATCGCAAGCTGTCGCCCCAGCGTGACTTTATCGTCGGGAGAAACATACACCGGCGAGTTCGGCGTCAGACGATACCCGTTTACAAACGTGCCGTTAGTCGATCCCAGGTCTTCAAGGACGTACTGGCCATTGACGGTGGTTAAACGGCAATGCTGGCCAGAAACAACGGCCTGGTCGACGCGCAGGTCACATTCGGGAGTGTTACCGACGGTCCAGGTGGTGCTATTTGCGAAAACGGAATCAGGCATAAGTAGTCATCAAAAGGCAGGTGGAGTCTAACACGCGTTCCGGAACTAATAAGATAAGTCGTACTCACAAGGCAGGTCTATTATTATTTACCTGCTTCTGAGCACTGAGGGGCCCAAACTACGCTTATGTAGGCAAGGAGATGCATTGTGACAAGCGCTGATTTGAGTCGCCGTAAATTCATTCGGATTGCTGGAGTCATGGCCGCCGCCGGTCTGATCGATCCTCTCCTCCTCCATGCGACCGAACCTCGCGTCGTCGACCAGCCATACAACACTCTCACCCCACAGGAAGAGATTGCCTTGGGGAGAAAGTTCTCCGCCGCCTACGAGAAAAAGGTCGAGATTTTAGATAATCCTCTGATAGACGCTTATCTCAATGGCATTGTTCGAAAGTTGGGAGCTGCGTCGCAGCGTCCCAATTGGCCTTATCAGATCAAGGTGGTGAACAGCGCCGAGGTGAACGCCAGCGCGATCCCGGGCGGCCGTCTCTACGTACAACGCGGACTGCTGGAGTTCGTCGAGGACGAGAACGAAATGGTCGGAGCCATAGCCCACGAAGTGGGTCACGTTGTGGCGCGGCACACGACCAACCAGCTCGTGCTGAACTTTATTGCCCGAAATCTTTACGAACGAGTTAAGAAAAATCTTCTGTTGGACAATGACGTCATCTCCCAGGTGATCGAGACCTTGGGCGGACCCCTGGTCCTTCTGGCTCAATTGAAGTACAGCCGAGAGAACGAGTCCGAAGCAGACATGCTCGGCTTTTACGAAATGCTCCGTGCTGGTTGGAATCCCAACGGCCTGTTAAAGTTCTTCACACGGCTGGAGCAAAACGAGGGCAATCGCAACTCCATCCAGGTGATGTTGTCCGACCACCCGGCTACCGCTGACCGCGCGAACGCGATCCGCCGCGAACTGGCCTCGGTCACCATCACCGCTCCGCTGGTCGAACAGACGTTCCAATTCCGGGCATTGAAGACTGCATTGCAATTGATGCCTGCCGCTCCCCCGCCGGCTGGTAATGGTAACTAGGACCAGACACCAATGCTGCGGTTCCTCACCATATCGCTGTTGCTGGGAGTAGTGGCGCTGATTACTCCCGCCGACGCGCTCGTGGCGGATGATTTTATCCACACCGGCCCGGCTTACACCCAGGGCGGAGGCGCAGGGCCCTATCCGGAATATCCTAATTTGCAAATACAAGTCGAGGTGCCGCCTGCCGGAGCTCCCGAGACGGTTAAGCTAGAGGCTTTCTCTCTTAACAGTGACAATGGATCCTCAGAGCAAGCTCGTGGCGTGCAAACGCTGGCTTCTACTGGTTATGGAATTGCCGCGTCCGTGTCGATCGACGTGAGCGGGAGTATGAAAGGCGCTCCCCTCCAGGCGGTGCGTTTCGGGCTCATGAAGTTCGTCAACGATGCCGGGCCTGCGGACAAAATCGCAGTTCAGACGATCGCCGATGAGGGCCGCTGGGAGGTTACCTGGGATGACTCTCGTGAACGGGTTCGGACCGCCCTTGGCAATCTCGCCACCCGGGGAAACGCTACCCACTTGTGGGACAGCCTGCTGCAGGCCATTCATCACTTTCCTTCGGTTCCGCTATCGCAGCGCTTGATTGTCATTTCCGATGGTCACGACGAAGGGTCCGTGCACACCGAAAACGAGGTGATCGCCGCCGCCAACGCCGCCGGAATTGTTGTCGACGCCATCGGGATCACCCGCTCAAACCCCGTTTATTTGCAGGGCCTGCAACAAATTGCCGCACAGACTGGGGGCCAGTTCCGCCAAGCCAAAGACAGCGCTGAACTGGAGCGGCTGGTCGGCAGCGGTATCCAGCGCCTGCAGCAAACGCCGGTGGTCAGTTTCCGTCTTCAGAATCTTCCCCCAGACGGTCAAACTCACCGCTTCGTGGTCCTTTGGAAACATGACGGAAAGCAGGCAAGTTCTGCCATCTTCGTCAAGCTTCCTCCCCCGCCTCCTCCATCCCGTGCTCGCCGTTGGTACTGGGCCGCCGGAGTGACTGCGCTGCTGCTTCTGGCGCTGGCCTTCGCTCTCATGCGTTTCAAAAAGCGCAAAGTCGCGATAGCAGCGATCGAACCCCCGGGAGCAACTGCCGTGATACCTCCGTTCGTGGCCCCGCAGGTGCCGGTTCGAGAGCCACTCGCCGGGCGAGCCGTCAACCTTCCTCCACCGCAAGAGCCGTCGCCGGACCCAACGATGCGGCTGGTTCGAGAAACCTTGAGACCGCCCGCGCCGGTTCGGGCCAAGACCTCTGTGGGCTACCGCATGCCTGCCGCCGTCAACGGGAAACCGGCCGCGTGGCTACTTTGCCAGGAGGGCTTTGCCGAAGGAGTACGATTTCCGCTGGAAGGGGTGGAATTCTGGATTGGAAGCCTGGACAACAACCACTTGCAAATCACCGGCGACCCTACGGTCTCCGCCAATCATGCCTGCATCGTGGTCGACCATGACGTATTGGGAATCTACGATCACCAGTCCACCAATGGGACCAGGGTGAATGATGAGTCGGTCCGCGGCACGCGGTGCCTTTTGCGTCCCGGTGACCTCATTCGGGTCGGCCGCTCGACCTTTGTCTTGCAAGTCATCGAAGAGGTGTCCTCGCAATGACGAACCTCGCCAGCGGTGCGCGCGTCGGCTCCTATGAGTTGCTGAGCCTGATTGGGCAGACTCATATGAGCGAAGTCTGGCGCGCTCTGGATTGGCAAGGTAATACGGTGGCGGTCAAAACCATTTCCACCCGGGCCGGCGAAGATCCTCAGCTCCGCGCTCGTTTCCTGCGCGAAGGTGTTGAGCATAAATTGCTCGATCACCCGGGCATTGTGCCCATTCTCGATTTCTTTGAGCACGATGGTAATTCCTATCTTGTGATGCGCTATTTGTCCGGGGGCTCGGTCGAAGACCGCCTTGAAAAACAAAGTTGGGCTCCACTCTCCATTCCTGAGGCGCTGCAAATCTCCGCTTGCATCCTTCCCGCCTTGGATTACGCCCATCAAAGACTGGTCATTCATCGCGACGTGAAGCCTTCGAACATTCTGCTGCAGGGCGACCGCGCCTACCTGAGTGACTTCGGGATTGCTTTGGCGCTCGGGCGGCCGCGGCTCACCAAATTCGCCCAGATCATCGGAACCCGTTGCTACATGAGCCCCGAACAAATCCAAAGCCCGCTCAGCGTGACCCACCTCACGGACGTGTTCAGTTTTGGATGCGTGTTGTACGAGATGCTCACCGGACGGCAGCCCCACGACTACGGAGATGAGTCGGAGGAAGGCCACTATGCGTTATTGGCCAAACGGATTCATGAGCCGCCCGTACCGCCAAGCCGATGGAATCCCGAAATCAATGCCCGCCTCGAGCGCATTGTCCTGACCTCGCTCGCCCCCGATCCGGAAGATCGATTTCCCGGCTGCGGATCGTTTGCTCGCGCCCTGGAAGGAATGCGGCAGGAGACTGACACGAGGAAGTTGGTAGTGCCCTCTCCACTGCCGGCAGCATTGGAACCTCCAGCCGTGGCTCCGCTTGTGGCTCCGCTCATCAAGCCGGCCCCGTTGGAGAAGCTTCCTCCCCAGTCGCCCGAAAAAGGCCCCGTCCCCAAAAGGATTTCGGTCGCCGGAAACACATTGGCTGCGGTCGCGTCCGGCGTGGCGTGGCTGCCATTTGCGGAAGCCGGGACAGAAGTCTTGAGGCCCATTGCCAGTCTCTGCGTTTTGGTTTCCTATGTTCTGTTCTTTCGCATGCTCTTTAAGGCATGGGCGGCTCTTCCCCCAAGCCGCGCGCGGACGACCCCCGGCAAAGCCGTCGGCTTCTTTCTCATTCCATTTTTTGCTTTTTACTGGTGCTGGATCGCGCTTGCCGGGCTCGCCACCGACTATAACCGGTACGTTGCCGCGGTTGACGACCGAAAGCAGACACCTCCGTTGCCGGCGAACCTGTACAAACTATCTTGTCTGCTCTACGTGTATGTGCCGCTGGTGGCTGCCTTCGTGCCGGGGACAAACCTGATTGGATTCGTCATCCTTTTCAATATCGCCGTGCTCATCCCGGTCATGATCCTGAGCATGGCTCGAGCCATCAACGGATTGGCGAGGTTAGCTTCGCAGATGCCTGCGGCGGCTGGTAGCCTTACCGGGCAAGGAGTTCGATGAACGACCTCAAGATTGACCAGCCAACCCGTTCACTCGCCATCGGGGTAGGCGCCGTGAGCGAAACCGGGCAACGGGAGCAGAACCAGGATTGCATGACCGGGTTTACCTCCCCTTTCGGAGCGATCTACCTGATCGCCGACGGCATGGGCGGTCATCGGGGAGGAGCCGAAGCTTCCCGTCTGGTCGTGGAGGCCTTCAGCAGACATCTACTGGCAGCCCCAGCCTCGGCCCCGGCCCGCGACGCATTAACTCTGGCCATTCGACTGACGAACATCGAAGTTCTGGAAAAGAGCAAGTCGGGCAACCCGGATTTTCACGGCATGGGCTCCACGGTGGTCGTGGCGCTCTTAAGCCGTAACGGAGGTGGCTTACAGCTGACCACCGCCCACGTAGGCGATAGCCGGATTTACCTGGAACGTGAGAGTGCACTGACCTTGTTGACCAAAGACCACACGCAAATCCAGTGGCTGATTGACTCCAAGGCGCTCGACGCAGCCGAAGCGCGACATCATCCTGATGCTAGTGTTCTCACCCGAGCCATTGGCCATACGATTGAGTTGGAAGTGGATATTTCCGATCCCCTGCCGCTCAGACCTGGAGACGGAATCCTGCTCTGTTCCGACGGCCTGTCCGGATTTGTCGAGGACAAGGATATTCATCAGCTGATCGAGCGAACTCCCGACCCAACAACGTGCGCCAGCAAGTTGGTGGAACTGGCCCTTGCCTCAGGCAGCAGTGACAACATCACGGTACAGTTTTTGCTCATTGGAGAAGCAGTTCCGCCTCCCACTGTTCCCGTGCCTCCTCCAGCCGTGCGCGGACGCTCGCGGCAGACGGAACCGGAGCCTCTTCCCCCTGCACACGGGCCGGCCCGATCACGCCGGCTGACACTGGCCTTCGTCCTTTCAATTGCGTTGGCAGTGGCGCTCGCCGCCGGCTGGTGGATGTATCGCGCTTGGGTTAGCCGCCGAACGCTCCAGGGCACGACCGACATTCATCGCACGATCAGCAACTTAAACCAGCGGTGCAAAACCCTTAAGAGCGATTCCGCCACCCTCATTGATAAGGCAACGAATTTGCGCAAAGACGTTTTGGGCGACATCGCTACTCTGCAAACTAAGTCCGGGCCCCCAACTCATGGCGCCAAACTGCAAGAGTTTAACGCCTTCAACGGATTGAAGAAACAACTCGACGACATACTATCGATCACAACCAACATAGAGAAGGATGCCCAAAGCGAAGCCGATAAGGCAACAGCCCTGGAGCATTCGCAAACGCCGTCCGCCCAGGACGCAGAAATCAGAGGACTCGGCAACAGCATTTCCGGAAACGAGAAGGGCTGCAAGGAGCAGCAAGCGAATTTCGAGAAGGTCGCGCGAAAGAAAACAGATTTAGAGACGAAACCCAAGGGAACCTAACGCCTGATTTAGAAGACTCCCCCGAAAGTTTAGGGGGCCCGACCTACCAACGGCGCGCTCTGGGGACTTCAAAGACTTATTCCATGGTAGTGTCAAATATTTTGTGTAAACGTCGGTTTGTTGTTTTGGCTTTGGGGTATTCCGCAGCCGCCGTGGAGGCTGTGCGAATGTGGGAAGCGTTCTTTGCTTTGCACATTTGCATAGCC
>Ga0182024_10007077_pt1 | contig 24345 bp, 18 predicted proteins | sample P32metaG_FD_120480 | JGI IMG/M metagenome (GOLD analysis project Ga0182024, IMG submission 120480) | Permafrost microbial communities from Stordalen Mire, Sweden - P3-2 metaG (Illumina Assembly) | ecosystem: Environmental > Terrestrial > Soil > Wetlands > Permafrost | place: Sweden: Stordalen...
CCGAAGGCAAGCTCGGCACAAAGGTCCGGGGGCAGCCGCGAGGCGAGCTCAGCACCCTGGTCCGCGCATTCAATGCGATGTCACGCACGCTCGAGCAACGAGAGCTGTCCCAGCGCACCACCGACGAACGGTTCCAGGGCATCCTGGACAACGCGAACGCGGCGATCTATGTGAAGGACACCGACAGCCGCTATCTGCTCATAAATCGCGAGTTCGAACGTATTCGCGGCCTGAAGGCGGAGGAGGTGGTCGGCCGCTCCGAGGATGAGATCGGCTCGCCTATCACAGCCAGACAGATCAGGGCTACCGATCGGACGGTGATCAACAATGCCACCGCGATGTCGTTCGAGCAGGAGATGGACACGCAAGAAGGCCCCCGCACATATCTGTCGCTGAAGTTCCCCGTTCAAACCGAGGACGGGAAGGTGACCGCGATCGCCGGCATCTCAACAGACCTCACCGGCCAGAAGACGATCCTCGCGGAAGCCGTCGAGGCCTCGCGCCTGAAGTCCGAGTTCGTCGCCAACATGAGTCACGAGATACGCACACCGCTGAACGGGGTCATCGGGATGACCAATCTGTTGAATGACACATCGCTGGATCCGGTTCAACGCGAGTACGCCGATGCGCTGGAGGCGTCGAGTCGGGCGCTGCTTGCGATCATCACCGACATCTTGGACTTCTCCAAGATCGAAGCGGGACATCTCGAGCTCGATCCGACCGATTTCGAGCTGCGCGGCGCCGTCGAGGAGGCGTGTCAGATGCTCGCCGAGCAGGCACACGCTCAGGGTCTTGCAATCAGCCACTCGATCGATGCGAATCTAGCCACGACAGTCAACGGCGATCGGGGCCGGCTGCGCCAGATCCTGCTGAACCTGCTTTCCAACGCGATCAAGTTCACGAGCGCGGGGGAGGTACTCGTGCGCGTGTCCGGCGATGGAGCCGACATGCTGCGCTTCGCGGTCTCCGACACCGGCGTCGGCATCGACGCGGGCGAGGCAGCTCGATTGTTTGAGCCGTTCGTGCAAGCCGACCAGTCCACCACCAGGCTGTTTGGCGGCACCGGCATCGGTTTGACGATCGCGCGCGAGCTGGCGCATCAGATGGGCGGTGCGATCGGGGCGGCGCCGCGCCCGGGCGGGGGCAGCACGTTCTGGTTTACGGCCAAGCTGCCGGCCGTGGCGACCCCCGAGACGCCGTTCCGATCTCGTCCCGAGCTCCGAGGCTTGCGTGCCCTCGTCGTCGACGGCTATGAGACCAACCGCACGATCTTCGAGCACTATCTGAGCGCGTGGGGCCTGGCGAGCGAGGGCGTTGACAACCCGCGTACGGCAATCGAGGAGTTGGAGCGTGCAGCGCGCGGCGGTGTCCCCTTTCAGCTCGTCGTGGTCGATCTCGACTTGCCGCAGGCGAATGGCATGGAGCTGGTGCGCGCCATTCGCGGGCGCCCCGTGTTGCGTGCGCTGCACATGGTGATACTGAGCTCTTCTCCGCTGGAGCGCACGGCGTTTCCCGATCTCGGCGTCTCGGCCGTTCTGAAGAAGCCCATACGTCGATCGCAGCTCTATAACGCCATCGCCGAGGCGATGGCGGATTCGCCTTTGCAGCGCGAGCTCCAACCAAGACCAAAGACGCCCACAAGCTCGAACGGGCCACTGGTCCTGATCGCCGAGGACAACGAGATCAACGACGCTGTTGCCACGGCCCTGCTGGTCAAACAAGGACTGCGCGCAGTCGTTGCCCACAACGGCCGCGAGGCCGTGGAGATGGCACTGGCCAACGATTATGCGGCCATCCTGATGGACTGCCAGATGCCCGAGATCGACGGATACGAGGCGACTCGGCGCATCCGCGAGGCAGAGCACGGCCACCACGTGCCGATCATCGCGATGACCGCGCATTCGATGACAGGCGACCGCGAGCGCTGCCTGGCCGCCGGGATGGATGCCTACCTGAGCAAGCCCGTTCGAGCCGACGAGCTCACGGCCGTCATGAGTCAGCAGCTCTCCGGCTGGGAGCAGGACTTGCCGCTTCACCAAGCGCATAGCGATACCCCGTCCAAGCTCGAGCCCGTCGCTGGGGATGCGGGCGAGGTGTTCGACGCAGCCGTCGTGCGCGAGCTCCGCGAGGAACTGACCGTGGAGACGCGCGAAAGTCTGATCCGGGCGTTTGAGGCCTCGCTGCCCAGATGCATCACTGCGATCGAGGACGCGATTCGCCACGACGATTCCAGCGAGCGCAGGCGCGCCGCGCATCTCCTGAAGGGCAGCAGCGCGAGCGTCGGGGCAGCCCGGCTCGCACTCAGCTGCCAGCGCTTGGAGCAGAGCGGCAGAGACCATGACCCGGCCATCAAGCTGAAGCAACTCACTGAGCTGCACGCCGCTGCCACCTCGACGCGCGTGGCGCTTCGAGAACGTTTGCTCTGACGGATCGCTGCACCTAAATTGCGGAAAATGCGGCAGATAGCTCCCTGTCAGCAGAGTTTTTGATAGCCTCATAATTCTACAGGTCGAAATCAGGATCGAGGATCGGATGACTCCCGCATGAGTCTGTTCGAAGCGCTACTTGATTCAGCACCGAACGCGATCTCGCTCGTTGACGCGAGTTGTCAAATCACGCTCGTCAACAGACGCACCGAGGATCTCTTTTGCCACGGGCTGGGCGAGCTGGTCGGTAGCGATGTCGAGGTACTGACGTGAGTGACCGGCGAGCCGCGGAGCCCGCTCGCGTGGAGCTCGCGCCCACGCGAGCGGCCTACGACGAGGCGGAGGCTGGGCGCAAACGGCTCGCCTCGATCCTGGGCGAGATCGACGCGATCGTCTGGGAGGCCGATGCCAAGCGACGTCGGTTCAGTTTCGTCAGCAAGCGCGCGGAGGACATGCTCGGCTACCCACTCTCCGCATGGCTCCACGAGGACGATTTCTGGCAGCGGATCGTCGAGCCCGACGACCTTCCGCTCGCCGAGCTCTACTTTCAGGAGGCGATCGGCCGCGCGAGCGACCACGACCACGAATACCGCGTGCGCAGCGCCGACGGGCAGGTGGTCTGGGTGCGCGATCGCGTGCGCGTCGCCCTCGGTGACGACAGCGAGTCGCGGCTGCACGGCGTGACGGTGGACGTGACGGTTCGTCGCGAGCTCGAAGAGCGCCTCATCCAGGCCCAGAAGATGGATGCGGTCGGCCAACTCGCCGGCGGCGTGGCACACGACTTCAACAACCTGCTCGTGGTCATCAGCGGCTATACGGACCTCTTGCTCGGACGGGTCAAGGACGACACATCGCTCACACAGCTTCGGGAGATCAGCCAAGCGGCCGGGCGGGCGGGCGAGCTGGTCGCCCAACTGCTCGCGTTCGGCCGTCGGGCTCCGAGCGTCAGCGAGCTCGTCGAGCTCGACGCCCTGATAGGCGGCATCCAACCGATGCTTCGCCGCTTGGTCGACCAGGACATCGGCCTCCTCGTCGAGGTCGCCGACGGCCTTTCGCCGGTGCGCGCGGACTCGGGGCAGCTCGAGCAGGTGCTCGTCAACCTCGTGATCAACGCCCGCGACGCGATGCCACACGGGGGCGAGATTCGAGTCAAGGCCACGCATGTCGATCTCGACGAGGCGCAGGCCGCTGAGCTCAGGTTGGCCGTGGGCCAATGGGTCCTGCTCACGGTCGCCGACAACGGCAGCGGCATGAAGAGCGAGACGAGGGCCCGCATCTTCGAGCCCTTCTTCACGACCAAGGAGCCCGGAAAGGGCACCGGACTCGGGCTCGCCACCGTGTTTGGGATCGTCGAGCAGGCCTCGGGAACGATCACGGTGGACACAGAGCTGGGACGCGGGAGCACCTTCTCCATCTATCTTCGGGCCATGACCGACTCCGATGACGATCTCGCCGAGTCCGCTGACCACGGAAAGGCGCGCGTTGTTCTGGTCGTGGAGGACGAGTCGGCCGTGCGACGACTCGTACGCTCCGTCCTCGAGGAGGACGGCTATCGGGTGCATGAGGCCGCCGACGGCCGTGACGCCCTCGCATACCTCGAGCAGAGGGGCGGTCAGATCGACCTCGTACTCAGCGACGTGGTGATGCCGTACATCAGCGGGCCGGAGCTCGTCGCCCGTTTGGCTCCGCTCGGGTATTCCGCACGCGTCCTGTTCATGTCTGGCTATGCCGACAGCCAGCTGTTGAGTCGGGGCCTCGACGAGCAGAACATCGGTGTCCTACACAAGCCATTCACACCCGCGGAGCTCGCAACCCGAGTCGCGCAGATCATGTCCGAGGAGGAGACTCAGCCCCCAAGCGCTTGACGCAACCGAGCGCGACGCTCAGCCACGTCGCCTCTCGGCCGCGAGCACATGGGCTCACTCCCGTGCGAGCCACTCGGCATCGAGTCCACGGCGAACGATCGCCAAGAGGCTCGAGAGGGCCGGCGCATGCGCCTGCGCCGGTTGGGCAAACTCCAACTCGAGCTCGTGTGCGGCGTCTGAGGCGTGCGTGAAGCCGAACATGCTCAGTGATCCGCTGAGCATGTGCGCGGAGCGGTAAGCCTCGCCGCGAAGCTGCTCGTCGAGCCCAGCCGTGCCCAGCACAGCGATCGCATGTTCGATCACGCCCAGCTTTGCGAGCACTCCCGCGCGGTGCTCCTCCCAGACAGCTCGCCGCGCGCTCTCTCGCGCATCGGCGGGCTCCGGGATTTGGGCGTCCACGGGAACGGACATCGCTCTCAATTAAGCTTCGGCAGCTAGCGGTGCCAGCATGAGCGGTGATCTCGAGCGCGGCCCGTGCGGATCAGCGTCTCGAGCCGCACGCACCGGCCGAGTCGGGGTTAACTACTGTCCTGTTGGAATCCGGGGAGCCGATTAGATCTAAATGATGAGCCGTCCTGCGGTCCTTACCGTCCTGACACGTTTGGGCCTACGGCGAAATGACCGACAATCCCGGCCGTTCTCGGCCGGGACCACATGGTCACGGCTGCCTGACGCGGCGGCGGCGATTATCGAATCCTCACAGGACGCGATTTTCGGTAAGGACCGTGCGGGACTCATCACTGTTTGGAATCGCGGGGCCGAACGATTGTACGGATACACGGCGGCTGAGGTGATCGGCGAGCCCGTCAGCGTGCTGATCCCGCCCGATCACGGCGGCGAGGACCAGAACATTCTGCGCCGCGTGCTCAGCGGTGAGCACGTCGAGGATTATCAGACCGAGCGGTTGTGCAAGGACGGCTCACTGGTCACCGTATCTCTGGCGGTCTCGCCGATCCGTGACCTCGACGACCACGTGGTCGGCGCCTCCAGCATCGCACGCGATGTGACGCCCGCGATGCGCGCACAGGAGAGGATTCTCCATCAGACGCTGTACGACGGGCTGACCGGGTTGCCAAACCGGACGCTGTTCCTCGATCGCGTCGCCCATGCGCTCCCACGAAGCGATCGGCGCGGCCACTTGATAGCTGTGCTGCTCATCGACCTCGATCGCTTCACGCTCGTCAATGACACCCTCGGACACGCTGCCGGCGACGAGCTGTTGCGCCGAGTGGCGGCCCGGCTTGCGGGCACGATCCGCGCGGGGGACACACTCGCGCGCTTTGGTGGCGACGAATTCGCGGTGCTACTCGAGGCGCTCCCGTCCGAAACGAGCGCCAGCGAGATGGCCGACCGGCTCACACGCGTGCTGAAGGGACCGGAGGTGCTCAGCGGTGTTGAATACTCAGTCAGTGGGAGTATCGGCATAGCCTGCAGGACAATCGATTCCACCGCCGGCGACCTCCTGCGCGATGCGGACGCCGCCCTGCGCCGGGCCAAGGCCGCCGGTCGTGGTCGATCTGAGCGTTTCCGCTCAGAGATCCGCTCGCAGGTTCTCGGCCGCGTTCGAACCGAGTCAGCGCTGCGAGCGGCGCTCGCCGCGGATGACCAGATCTATGTCCACTATCAACCGCTGGTGTCCCTGCGCACTCATCAGATCGTCGGCGCCGAGGCCCTCGCCCGCTGGACGCATCCTGACTGGGGCCCTGTCGGGCCAATCGACTTCGTTCCGGTTGCCGAGGACTCTGGCCTGATCTATGAGCTCGGCGCGCGCATCATGCGGCAAGCGGCGCACGACTGCGCCTGTTGGCGGGAGCAGGCAGGCTTTGCCGGGGTCGCGGTCAACGTTTCAACCAGGCAGCTTGTCGAGTCCGGCGGGGTGACCGATCTGGTAAGCGAGGTGATCGCCGCTGAGGGAATCGCGCCCGGCTTCCTCACCCTCGAGATAACCGAGAGCGTTCTGATCGAGTGCCTCGACGAGGCGCGGCTCAGTCTCGAGTCGCTGCACGATCTCGGCGTGCGCCTGTCGCTGGATGATTTCGGGACCGGTTACAGCTCATTGAGCTATCTGAGTGCCCTTCCCTTCCAGAGCGTCAAGATCGATCAAATGCTGATCCGCGACATCGTCGCGCCGCGAGCCGGCGCATTGGCCGCAGCCATCATCCAAATGGGGCACGCACTCAACCTGCAGGTGATCGCCGAGGGCGTCGAGACCATCGCCCAGGCCGCGCGACTCCAGGCACTCGACTGCGACCTCGCGCAGGGCTTCTATTTCGGAGCACCGATGGCCTCAGAGCGCCTCACCGCGCTGATTGCGAACCACCCAGACTGGTTCTCGGGAACCGAGCGCCCGCCAACTCCGATGGCGCACGAGCGCCAAACCGCACTCGCGGCCCGCTTGTGACTATCTGCTTGCCCTCACCGCCGGTGCGTTTGCGTCCCTCAGAGCCCCGTTTAGGATTGCCTCGTTGCCCCCAGGCGCGACCGGCAGGCCGAGCTCGGCGTCGACGGCGGGGTCGATCAGGGAAGACAGGGCGCCGCCGCAGCCCGTGACGCGCGGAGCCGGGAAGGAGTCGCTGAGGAGCGTGTCCGCGGAGAGCGTGACGAGGTTGTAGTCGTCCTTGAACTTGGCGTGACCCGGTTTGCCCGCGGACGGCCCGTGCGGCGAGGAGCGCCGTGTCGTACCGGTCGTGAGCGAGATCACGATCGGGTGGGCGTTCGAGCCGATGTAGCAGCTCGCACCGAGGAACGGGTTGCTCAGCTGCACCTTCACCGGCAGCGCCAGCCCGATCCCCTTCGCTTCGATCAGGTTCTGCGTGCTCACCCCGATCGCGCTCGCGCCCGCCACGAGCTCGGTCGTCGCCGTCACCGCCGCTTCCCCGCGGACGAGCAGCCGATCGAACCGTTCCCGCAGGGTCGCCGGCAGGACCCCCGGAGCGACGATCTCGCGCAGCCCTCCCGGAATCGGCTGAGGCGTCACGGACAGGGTCCTGCCCGCCGGCGCCCCGATGAACTCCTGCCGCCCGGTCGCTTCGTCCTCGTGGATGCCGCCCTGCAGCGTTATCGTGTTGATGATCGGGATCGTCTTTTTTCCGATCCTAAGCTCGCCGCTTTCGGTCCGCGCGAAGATGCACACGTCGGTCGCGCGGTTGCTCACCGGACAGCCGGCAAATGCGGCGTAGTCCCCATCCGAGCGATGTCCCCCGGGCAGCGCGACGCCCAGCACGATCAGCAGCACCACCACCACCCCCACGACGAGCATGTACCTGCGCCTAGCCACGAACCCGCTTGCGCTTCGGGGAGCTGTGCGTCGACCGCCTGCGCCGCGGGAGCTTGTGACGCGGGTGGGTGGGTGGGCATCCAGTAATTCCGATCTTGGTGATCGGTTTGACGATGGCGCCGTTCTGGCCGGTGATCGCCGTCGGCATGTTCAGCGTCCGCGCGCACAGGCCCCGCCTCGCCTTTGCGGGCAGGTTCACCGCGAAGGCGGAGTGCGGGCCGACCGGGAACACGAGGTCGAGCGCGGCGATCGGCACGTCGGGCAGCGATCGGAACGCGACCGAGGTGACGCCCTTGCTGATGTCAGTCTGACCTTCCAGCTCGATCTCGATCCCTTCGCCCCGCAGTACGATCACGAGCGCCGGGAACGCCACCCCACCATGCGACACAAGGTAGGCGGGGCCGGCGAGCCGACTGGCGAGCATCGGCGTCACGACCGTTCCCGTCCCCACGATCGACGGGGCCGGGCACGCGGCCGGGTCGGCTTCGAACACCCGGGCGAGGCAGGCTTGCTGCAGCGTCGTCAGGCGCGAGGGCAGCTGCCGCGGGAGGTCGACCTTGACCCGCGCGATGTTCGCCTGACCCGGGCCGGAGACGACCTTCACGTGCAGGTACGCGCCGCCGGCTTTGCTCGTCCGCGCGTGCGTCAGCGCCAGGAGCCTCGGCTTGAACGGCAGGCTCGCGCAGTTCGCCGCCTGGAACGGGCTCGACACCGCGACGTTCGTGCCGCCGGCCGAGACGATCGTGCCGGCAATTGCCCGCGGCGCGCAATTGGTCGGGTTGACGATCAAGCCCGGCCGATCGATGTTCAGGTGCAGCGTGCGGACGTCGAGCGGGATGCCTTCCAGAATCGCCGGCAGGGGTTCGCTCGTGATCGTCAACTGCGCGGTGCGCGGGTCGATTGCGACCTTCGCGCGCACGACCACGTTGCCCAGATCGAATGGACCTGCGGTCGCCGGTACGACGATGCTCAATCCAAACGGAGCGTCCTTGTACGAACTCGTTAGATATATGCGCGCCTGCCGGCCGGGCGCGGGGAGGTAGAACGGGTCCGGCCCAGGGCCGACGCCGACGGTCGTAGCGCCGATTGCCGACGCCTGCGGGCATTCCCCCAGCGACGCCTGCCGTTCAGGGCAAAGGGGGACGTTCTTCAAGATCCCCGACAGCCCCGGCGGCAGCTTCACGCTGAAGGCGCCGAAGCGCTGTTCGCCGTCCTGGCGCGTGAGCGTCAGCGAGAACGCGCTCGATGCGCCCGCCTGGTTGTTGACGGTACCCGCCGTGAACGACGGGGCGAAGCCTGCACTCGGGCACGCGCCGCCAACGGGTCCCGAAGCGATTTCCAGGTCCGAGTCCTCCACCACGGGGGGCGTCCCGGACCACGGGGTCAGCGTGCTCTGCACGACATAGGAGCCGCAGACCGGCGGGGTCACGAGCAGCGCCCGTGGTCCGCCGAAGAGGCTCAGCTTCAGTTCGCCGATCGGGAGCTGCGGGAGGTTCCCGAACGTGACCGTCAACCGGCCCGTGTTCGGGTCCGCTTCGACCTTCCCCGCGAGCTTGATGAGCACCCCGTCCGCTTCCGCCACGAGGTACAGCGCCAGCAGCGACCCGCCGGGATGTTCGGGCGAGCCGAAGGCGGGGACGTTCTCGTACGGTTGCGCGAGGTAGATCGACCCTTCCAACGGGTTCGCGAGCAGCGGCGTGACGATCTTTGCAGCGCCGAGGATCGACGCTTCGGGGCAGGAGGGCGCTCGCGCGTCGTCCAGTTCGATCTCCGCGGGCGTGCACGCTTCACGGCCGTCGGCCGCCGACGGTGAGATTGCCATGCCGGCGGGCAATGCGATCGTCGCTTCCTTCAGGTCCGCCCCCGCCACGCCGTTGACGCTTTCTTCCGACGGCAGCTTCAGAGCGACGCTCAGCCCGCTCGGCGATTCGGCGCTCGCCGCTTCCGGTTCGGCGGTGCGCACCGTGAACACCGGAGCGAAGTCGAGGTCTGGACATCCAACAACGGGCGATGTGGACGAGGTGGCCGTCTGCCAACGTGGATCGCTCAGGTTGGGGGTTCCATCCGGATTCAGCCCGCCCGGTTCCTGCCACGAGTCCGTGCTCACGGTCGTCGTCAGCGGTTCGGTCGTGCACGACGGCGGCAGCGTCAGAAACGGCTTTGTGGTCCTTTCCACAGGGCAGCTTTCGTGGATACCTGTTTCTTTGAATATCTGTTTGGCTTCCCCATCGGCGCACAGGCCGCGTTCCTCGTCGTGGCTCGCGTCCGATGGGCTGCCCCACAGCGTCAGTTCGAGGCCGTAGATCGGGCGTTGCGCGGAGATCTCGGAGATGTCCGCCGACAGGCCGTAATCGGTGCCGGTGCGCAGCCTGCCCCCAACGTGCATGATGACCCCGATCCCCGCGGCGTTGAAGCCCAACTCGGCCGGCACGCCCACTGGGGACACCATGTTGTAGACCGGTTCGTCGAGAATTTCGCCGCCATCGAGGTAGATCGAGAAGACCCCCACGGCGGCGCCGTTTGGACAGCTGTCCGGACCCTCCGGGCTCTCGAGCTCGGCCTCGGTACACATCGTCTCGGTCGCGCGGGGGGCGACGATCACGCCCGGGGGCAAGTTCACCTCGATGTCCTTCGGATTCCCGTAGGTGCGGACGCGCGGAGGTTCTCCCATCGCCGTCACGACATGGTTGAACACGATCGATGTCGTCATCGCGTACGGGTGCGAGCCGGCCTGGAGATCGGGTAACCCCCCACCCGCACCTCCCGCGTTGCTCACGATCGAGCTCGCAAAGCTTTCCACCCCGAAGGTTTCGTCAGCCCACGCGGGGCTCGCGAAACCCAGCGCCAGAACAGCGAAGACCACAAGCGACGTGGCGACCCTCATCGACCTGTCCTACGGTCGCGACCGGCTCGTTTAGCTTTCTTTTTCTTGCGGCACCTCCCGTGGTTGCGCTTCTTACCCTTCTGGCATTTGACGACGACTTTCTTTGGTTTGGCCGGAGGTGGTTTGAGGTTGCCGGTTCCAGCGAACGTGGTGCTGGCAGGCGCCGCGAACACAGGCGAGGAAACGACGGGATCGAGACAACCTTCCTCCGTGCAGTCTACCGGGGGTGGCGGATTCTGGGCGGCGATCCCGCCTTCGACGCGCACGTCATAAACGTCGTAGTTTTCATCCCGGTCTTGACCCACGAGCGACTGGCGCGTGAAGAAGAACACGTCGTTGCCGTCGGCGCTCGCGTCGCCGAAGTAGGACGGACTGGCGCTTTCTCCCGTCGAGATCAGGTACAGGCAGCCACCCGAATGTTCGCTGAAGCTACCGCTCGAGCGGGTGCAACCGTCGGCCCCACCGACCCCTTCGCGCTCCCACTCGTACACATCGGTCTGCCCGTTCGTGTCCTGCGGCACGAGCGCTTCTTTCGTCTGGAAAAAGACGCGGCTGCCATCTTCGGAGAGGTTACGCGTCAAGAAAGCACGAGCACCAGGTTGAATACTCGGTTCTTCAGCATTTGCGAGATACGCTTCGCTGGTCGCCGGAACACCATCGGGATTGCACGACACGCACACAAGCTTGTCGCCCAGCGCCTCGTACAGATAGAGCTCGCCCTGGTCGGCGTTGTCATAGCTGGTCAGTTGCGCTTGTGACGCAAAAAGCACCGCCGTGCCGTCAGACGAAACCCGTGAGCCCTTCTCTCCAGCGTCAGGTGCAACGCTGGCGCTTGGGCTATAAAAATCACGCCAATCATATTCATCATATTCATTATCCGCACTCAACCGTGCGATGAAGACTGTTTCGCCGTCATGCCACTCATAGAGATTACCTTCACCCGCTTCCGCTTTTTCTTTGTTACCATTTTCGTTGCCGACCAGTACCCCGGTGGCGACGAAATACACATAGGAGCCGTTTTCATTTGAGATCCCAAACGTCCCCAGCACACCCGCGGCGCCGCTCGTGAGCGGTTCGCGCGCTTCCGCAAGCGCTTCCGATTCAGGTTTTTTCTTCTTGTTGAGGCTTTCTTCGAACTTTTTGAGATTAAATCGCCAGAGCTTTTCGCCTTCGGTGTAGAAGACCATCGAGCCGTCCGTGGTCGCGGCCCGCCAATATGCCGGTTCGGTCCCCGCCGAAACCGGAATCGTCCTTGCAACTTCCGATTCGCGCATGTAGATCTGCCCGGTTCCGACATCGCTGAAGAACACGCGCGAACCGTCTGCGGAGATCGTGTTCTGCGTGTAGAACTTGCCCGTCGCGCCGCCTTTGGGCCTGCCGAGCGCGGGCCCCCCGGGGCCAGCCACCGACCCACCGACGGGCGCTTCGCCGTCCGGCAAGATTCCGGCCAGGCTCAATTCTTCACCGCGCGGCTTGCTCCCGTCCCATTCGTAGAGGTTGACGACGTTGGGGGTGGCGCTCGGCAGGAGCTGTTCACGCGACTCGAAGATAATGCGCGAGTCGTCGGCCGCAGCATCCGCGAACGCGGCGGCGCCGGGGCCAAGCAGCCGGAAGGAGCCGGTGGCGCTGTCGCGAAGGTAGGAGTAGAGACCGGGCGCCAGGCCCGCTTCCAGACCCGGTTCCACGAGGACGACCGCCTCGGAAAGGTCTTCTACCAGGCCCTCGGTCAAGTCCTCCTCAAAGCCACCCGCCACAGGATGATGGGCAGGGGGCGCGAGTCCCTGGGTCGACCACCCCCCACCATTACGGCTACTGAGGTAGATCGGGATATTGGCGGCACTCAACACTCCGGGGAACGGCGCTATCGAAAAGAAAGAGACTTCTTCGCCGGACGGAGCACTCTGTACCGTGCCGGGGACGCCGGCGGCATCCGTGAAGTTCTTGTCGACGGGCGATATCTGCTCGTACGCGCGGCAGTCCGGGAGCCGCAGCGCGTAACCGTCCCGTTCGCGGAGCTGTTCGTTGGGGCACCCTTCCGCCCGGGCATAGGCCGCGAAGGTCCCAGCCCCCATGCCGGCACAGACAAATGTCAGCAGCAACAGAAGCAGTGACACCCGACCGGCACTGCCGATCCGCGACGACAGGCTTCCTCCCCCAATCCTGAACACTGAGCAAGCCTACACAAAGCCCAGCGATGCCATGCCGCCTTGGCCTAGAGACTACTAGGGAGAGGGATTCTCCCGCTCCCTAGGTACAGGTGCGCATGCAGCTACCGCGTACCGTCGCTTATGTTTCTTTGACGCTCCAGTTTTTACCCGACGTCAGGTTGACGGTCGCTTCACTTGTCATTTCAGCTTTATTTCCGCCCACATTCAGACTGCTGCCTGAAGTCTTGCAAGTAAGGCTATGCGTTTTTGCTTCTGTTTCCGCTTCAGCGTTGCCTTTATCGACTTCACACAACTGGGACCCTGTCACAGGGTACGTTTTTTCTTCTGCAACATGGGAAATCACACAGGAGGGTTCTTTGCCTTCTATGCCTACCACAGCGAAGGTGCTCCCTGATTTTGGTTTGAGCTTGTCTTCCACTCTGCCTGAAGTCAATACCAGTTCGCCCCCGAGCGACCCTGTTTTAATTTCTTGTTCATCCGCTTCAGTTAACTCGCAATTTTCTGGCTTGATAAGTTTACATTTTTCAAGTGTGTCCGTCATCGTCGACTTGCCCACCGTCCCAGCGGCTCCACCTTCGATCGTCCCTTTGGATTTACCTTTTTCGCACGTGACTTCTGCTTCCACAGACGCGATCGTAGTCTTGAGTACGGATGTGCCGCTGTTCGTGCCTTCGATTTTTTCCGAGGCGCTCACCAGTGGCACCCCTGCGATGCAGTAGGACGGTGTCCCCACGCTTTTGCAACCGGACGGCGGTGGCGGTTCCGCTCCCGAGCTCGACACGACCACGCCCACGGCGACCACCGCGACCAGCAGGCCCAAGAGGATCAACCTGGTTCTCAACCCAATTCGAGACATCGGCAAGCAACCTCCATCCGCCCCGGCCCCGGCCCGAGCGCTCGTCGTGGTTGGACGTCGGCGCTAATCTAGCATCTTTCGCGATGCTAGAACAGGGCTGCCCGCAAAGACCTTGTTGCGAGAGCTTGACTTCAGTGGCTTCGAGTGACCTCGTCGTCACGTCTGTAGCCGAGTCGGGCGGAGATGCGGTCAGCGGTGGAGATCAGATGCGGGCCGAGCGCGTCAACGAGCTCCGAGAGGGAGATGATCGAGGTGGATGCCGCGAGGTTGACGGCAGCAACGACCTCACGCGCCTCGTTGCGCACAGGCGCAGCGATCGAATGCAGCTCGGGGGCGAGCTCCTCGTCGTTGACCGCGAAGCCCTCCTCACGGATCTCATCGAGCTCAGAAAGCAGCGCTTTCTTTGAGGTGATCGTGTTGGGACCCTGCTTGGTCAGCTTCATCTCCGCGATCAACTCGCGCTGCTCATCCTCAGGCAGATAGGCGAGCAGCAGCTTGCCCATCGCCGTGGCGTAGGCCGGCAGCCGCGAGCCCGGCGCGAGCCCCAGATCGATCCTGCTCTGGCCGCGACGAAAACTACTCACACGATCGACATAGAGAACATCGGTGCCATCCAACACGCCCAAGTTTGTGGTGTAAGAGGTCCGCTGGCGCAACTCCTCCAAATACGGATGAGCATGCTCACGCAGGCCGGTGGAGTTGAGCGCCGCCATCCCCAGGTCGGTGACCTTCAACCCAAGGCGGTACTTACGCGAAGCGCCCTGCTCCAAATAACCCAGCGCAAGCAACGTGATCACATAACGATGCGTGGTCGAGCGACTCATCCCGAGCTCATCGGCGATATCCGCGATCCCGAGGACAGGACGCTGAGGCGTAAAACACGTAAGGATCGCCAAACCCCGCTCCAACGACTGCGAATAACGCGGCTCACGCAGGCTTGGAACCGACCATGCCGGCTCCCCCATCCCCTTGGGACTAGGCATCGGTCCTCCTCATCTCGCCGCTATATCCGGATGCTCGCACGCAAGGTTCATCCCTTCCGCGCGAGCCTGTATTGGCGCGACTCCGGGTCGCGCTCCAGCACTCCGACCTCCACGAGCGTCGATATGTAGCGGTGCGTCGTTGAGATGCCCAGGCCGAGCTGATGGGCCACGTCCGTGACCGACCGAGCGATCCCATCAGCCGGGAAGGACGCAAGCACCATCAGGCCGCGCAACAGCGAGCGCGACAGCCGCTCGTCCTCCAGCTGCGCGGAGGACGTGTGAGCATCGAGCTCCTCCAGCCCGCCCAGCAGGCCCAGCAGGCCATCGTCCTCGGCGGCCTCCCGGACGACCCGCTTGATCTGGGCTTTGGACAGCTCGATCGTGATTCCGCTCTCTGAGATCTGGGGCATAGCTCGATATTGACGACCGCGCGGCCCCTTGCCTAGTGACACGTCTCCATCAATTTTCAGCCGGGGCGCTCGGCGGCGGGCATGGAGCACCACGCGCGAGCCCGCGTGCGGGGTCACGATCACGCTCCGCCAGCGGGGATGCTCGATCTTCCGGCCCGCGGGCCGTACGGTCGTGCTCGCGAGCACCGTGCGCAGCACGGTCTTCATCTCGAGCGTCGCCAGGTGCAAGCCGGGACAGCGCTTGCGGCCGCCACCCCACGGCAGCCACGCGGACCTCGCCGGCGGCGCCTCCAGGAAGCGCTCGGGTCGGAACTCGTGCGGCTCGGAATAGAGCGCCGGGTCGTGGTGCAGGAGATAGATGCATCCCAGCAACTGGGCCGGTGGGCGGTACGTCCAGTCGCCGAGGACGATCGTCTGCTTGACCGCGCGCGGGATCGCGAACAGGAACACGGGCCGGTGGCGCAGCACCTCTTGGATCGTCGCGGTCAGGTACTCCTCGCCCGCACCTGAGTCGAGCTCCTCGATCAGCCGCTCGAGCACGACCGGGTTGTGCGCCAGGAGCTGGAACGCCCACGCCAGCTCCGAGGCCGTGGTCTCGTGACCAGCGACGACGACCGACATCAGGTTGTCGCGCACCTGCCGCGGCGACATCGGCGAGCCGTCGAGGTTGCGGGCCTCTAGGAGCCTGCTCAGCAGGTTGCTCGGGTCTCGCTCGAGGCGCCCTCCCTGCTCGATGATCGCGTAGATCAACCGATCGACATCTGCCCGCTCGCGCAGGAAGCGCGTCCAGATCGCTCGCCCGGGACCATGGCGCAGTAGCGGCTCCGGCAAGATCGCGCTCCCCGTCACGGACAGCATCGCGAGCAGGCGATCGCGCAGCGCATACAGGCAGCGATCGCTGGGGCATTCCGAAGCGCCGAAGATCGTCCGCAGCACGACCTCCAGCGTCAACGCGCGCAGACGCGGATGCAGCGCGAAGGGAACCTCCCGCGGCCACGAGGCGATCTCGCGCGCTGCCACGCCGGCCACCATCGCAGCGTGATCTCGCACCACCCTGGCATGAAAGGCCGGAAGGACGATCTTGCGGCCACCCAGATGCTCCTCCCCCTCGTGGAGCATGAACGATTCCTCGCCGACGAGCGGCTCGATCGTATCCGCGCCCTCACCGGGGTGAAGGATCTCCGCCGGGGCAGCCAGGAGAGCCCTGACGTCCGCAGCATCGCAGAGGAATACCAGCGGCGGATGGCTCGTGATGCGGACCGTGAAGGCAGGACCGTAGCGACGCCGACAGCGCTCGAGGAACTGCAAGGGGGAGCGCCAGATCAGCAGTGTCTGAAGAGGCGCCGGCAGCGGTGGCCCCGGTGGGAGCCTGCCGCCGAGAAGGCGAGGCATCGATCCTCACCCCTCGGGGTTGCGGTACCTCAGGTAGCCGGCGCGCCACGCGCGTGCGAGCGGCAGCAGCAGGCGAGTCAGCCTGCCGCCGGCGCTTGCGATCTGCAGCGTGCGAGGACGCATCTCCGCTGTCCACGCCGAGGCTCGCGAGAGATGCATCGCGACCATCGCCGCGCAGAGGGTCGCGTGGCGCTCTCCGGCGGGCAGGGCCCGCACGCGAGCGGAGGTCTCGGCGACGATCTCGCAAAGCCGCGCCACGGCACTGGCGGGGTCGGCGTAGTGGGAGATGTAGCTGTGCGCGCCGCTTGCCAGATCCTCGCACCAGTCGTTGTAGCTATCGAGCATCGTCAGCGCGAGGGAGAACCACGGGAAGTAGGCCTCAAACGTGCGTTGCACGTGCTCGGACGGACATGAGGGCTGAGAGGCGAGGGCGAGCAGGACGTGCGGGGTGAAGCCGCTGGCTGCGGCGGTGAGCTCAAACCACTCGAGCTGCTCGTGCGCGCACGTCAGAGGTGCGACCCAGGCCTGGAGGGCCTGATCCCGGCGGTCAGGATCGAGCTCGTGGTTGGGACCCTGGACCTCACACAGCGCCACGCCGGCGAGCATCTGCGCCCGCACCTGTGCATAGGATGGCAACCGCAGACAGCCAGCGCGGCAGCTCTCCACGAGTGCGCGCAGGTAGCCGCCATCGCGTTTGTAAGGGTGCTCGCGGTAGTAGTCGGAGACCGGGGCGCACGGGTCAAGCGCGTCGGCGAGCGCACGGTGCAGCTGGCGGGCGTTGCCTGCATCGGGCGCGCGCTCGCTGGCGTTGTCCAGGAAGTCCCAGATCGTCTGGTAGGCGACGAGTAGCCGAAGCAGCCCCAGATCAGGACGGCGTGCGAGCAGGAAGAAGAGGGCTGCGCCCTCGGCGTGGTCGCGCTTGAGCGACAGCGAGGTCAGGGCGTCCTCGCGCAGGGACTGATCTGGGATCGCGCGCGCCCGGGTCCGCCAGATCGAAAGCTCACGTGCGACCGCCGGGGCGCCCCAGAGCAGGCCGCGGTTCATCGCGATCAGCGTTTCCCTGAGCTGTATCGCGCTCGAAGGCGGTGAGTCCAGGCGTCGACTTTCGTGAAATAGGGATATTTCGCGATTATAAAATTCCCAGAGGCGGCGATCACAATCGCCAGCGATGGGCGGTGAGCTGGGGCAGGGCACGCGGCCACATCCACCACGCGGGGGCGGTCACGTCGGCCAACGGCGCATGGGCATTTGTGCCACTGGCGCCGAGGACCCCGAGCGCGACGTCGCGGCGGGCGCGGGGCTACAAGTAGGCGGGAACGCCGGCAGCGCGATAGCCCGGCCACGCGACGATCGCGACCGCGACCCCGCTGACAAGCAGCGAAACCGCCAGCGGTGGGAGAGCGCTGAGCGCGAACACGACGGGAAAGCCGGTCACGCTCGCAAGCGCGTGACTGATCAGCAGCTCGCCGAAGATGCCGAAGGCGGCTCCGATCGAGCAGCCGGCGCCAACCAGCAGCGCGCTCTCGATCAGCAGCGCCCGCCACAGGATGACGCGTGAGTATCCCTGCACCTTCATGCGCGCCAGGCGCGGGCGGCGCTGATAGATCATCGTCACCATCGCGACCGACATCGAGATGACGGTCGCGATCAGTAGCAGCGTGGCGATCTGTGTGAGCCGTGAGGAACCCTGGCGGCTGGTGACCCTCAGGCGGCTTTCGCGCTGGCGCCCTGTTTCGATCGCCAGGGCAGAGCGAGGCCCAAGCGCACGGCGCAGGCCAGCGCGAACCGCGGCCGGATCGGTGCCGGGCGCAAGCATGATGTTGTAGGCACCCGGCATCGCACTCGCGAAGGCCCGCACGTAGTCGCGGGGGTTCAGGACCAGCGCGCCGGGCGGCCAACTCAGGTTCGTGCTGAGCGCCGCCACGCGCAGGACGATCGGGTGCGGAGACGGAAGCGTGAAAGCCTCGCCGATATGCAGGTGCTGCTGGGAGGCAAGCCCTTGTGAGAGAACCGCCCAGCCGCCGGAGCGGAGCCTCGCGGACGCTTCGCTCAGCTGCCCTTGCACGAGCTGACTCGGCGGGAAGGGCTGTGAGGCGGTCGGCGACGGTGCGATCACCCACACGCGACGCTCACCGAAGTCGAGGAAGCCGGCTCGATAGGCACCAACGGCGCGGACCCCGGGGACGCGAGCCAGCGCCGTGAGGGATACGCCCCTCAGCGGGGCGGTACCGAGCAGGTCCTCGGTCGCGGAGGGCATGATCCACAAATCGGCGACGCGAGTCACGTCGTAGGCCACACGGTCGATGCCCCGCTGCAGGTTGGCCTGTGCACCCTGGACCGCGACGCTGCCGAAGACCGCGATCGCGCCCGTCGCGGCGATCGCGAGCGAGCGCACACGAGTGCTTGGGGAGCGCAGCTCAACGACGGCTATGCGTGTCGCGGCGGAGGAGAAATGGCGCTGCACGCGGTCGAAGAGGGCGACGACCGTGTCGAGCAGGAGCGGGAGAAGGAGCAGCAGCGCAATGACCAGGATCACGCTGCCCAGGACGGCCGACTGCGGCGCGAGCAGGAGGATGATCGTTGTCATCCCAAGGCAGGACACTCCGCCTGCCAGAGCCCCGACCCTCCACCAGCGGCGAATGCGGCGCTTGGGAGATATGGGAGCTCGGGTGGAGCGCGAGAAGATCTCCCCCAGCGGAGACAGCACGCCGATACACGCCGCCAGCGAACCTGCACCCCCGGCGATCGCGGCGCTCTGCCAGGTCACAATCCGCTCTGACCCGACCGGGAACGCGAAGGACAGATAGCCGGGGCTCGCGCGGAACACCAGCAGCGAGAGGACATCGCCGAGCGCCAGGCCGATAACGCCCGCACCGAGGGTGAGCATCAGGGCGTCGACCGACAGTACCGCCAGGATCCCCGTGAAGCTCGCGCCGTTCGCTCGCAGGCTGGCGATCAGTGCCCGCCGCAGCGGCACGGTCAACAGCATCGCGTTGAAGGCGAAGATGAAGCCGACGAGGGCGCTGATGCCGGCGAACAGGGCCGCGCCCTGATTGATCGGCGCGGCGGCGACGGCGAACAGCTCGGCGTCGAAGTCAGCCGGCTCGATGTTTAGCGTATCCCCCGCGAGCCGACGCAGGCCTTGGCGGACCTCGCGTTCGCTGCCGGGCGCCACACTGACGAAGATGCGCGTGAGGGCATTCGGCATGCCCGCGAGACTCTGCGCGTAGGCCAGCGGCGCGATCAGGACCGGGCTGTTGGCGAGAGCCCCGATCGTGGCACCGGAGAGTTCGGAGCCGACGAGTGCCGTCACGTTCCGGCCGGCGAGCTGCAGGTCAACGCCTTCCAGCGGCGCGATCCCGATCGCCGTCGCGAGCGGTGAGGGAACCGCAAGCGCCCGGAGATGAGCGATCTGCGCGTAGCGGAAACGCCGCAGCAGTGTGCTCCCGCGCAGCGCGAAGCGCGGGTCGACGCCGATCAGCTCCACGCCGCGCTGACCAGAGGGCCCGACCGCGCTTGCGGGCACCTCGAGCACGGGCGCGGCCTGGCGGACACCTGGGAGGCGCTGGACCTGGGCGAGCAGACGCTCGTCAAATCCAGTGGGCCCGCGAGCGTCGAGCTGCAGCTGCATGTTGGGGACGAGCTCGCGCGTCAGGCGCGCGATGGAGTCGTTCAGGCTGGTGCTCGAGACCTGGGAGGCGAACAGCAGGGCGACGCCGACCGCGAGGCCGAGCACAGCGAGCAGCTCCTGCACGAGGACCTCACGCGCTTTCAGCCGTACACGGTAGAGATGGGCGATACTGGAGAGCCGCATCGCTAGTGGCCCAGGGAGCGCTTGTTCTCGGCACCAGGGGTCTCGCCAGCGCGATACTCGCCGAGGCGCCCGTCATGCAGGGCGTAGACACGATCGGCGAATGAGGTCGCCTGGGGGTCATGGGTCACGAGCAGGACGGCCGCGCCGCGCTCGCGGCAGGTCTGCACGAGGAGCTCCAGCACCTCGCGACTACGGGCGCTGTCGAGGTTCCCGGTCGGCTCATCGGCGAGCACGAGCTTCGGGTCGGTTGAGAGCGCCCTTGCGATCATCACCCGCTGGCGCTCACCCATCGACAGCTCGCCCGGACGATGGCGCAAGCGCTCTTGGAGGCCCAAGCGCTCGAGCAACGGCTCCACCATCCGCTCGGCTCGGCGCACATCCTCGGTCAGCCAGAGCTTGAACGCCGCGTTCTGGGCGGCGCTTGCGCCCTCCAGGAGATCGAAGCTCTGATCGACGTATCCAAGATCGTGTAGGCGGTGGCGCGCGCGGGCGGCAGACGAGAGGGCCGAGATGTCGCGGCCGTCGAGGATCACCGAGCCGCTATCGGGCGTGAGCAGGCCGGCGATCAGCTTCAGCAGTGTGCTCTTGCCCGAGCCGCTCGGACCGTACACCGCCACGAGCTCGCCACGGGCCACCGTTAGCGACACGCCATCCACAGCACGGACCGGCTCGCCGTTCCCGACGGGATACCCCTTACACAGCTCGCGCAGCTCCAGCACTACCAGGACGCACGCCGTCCGCCGTCCAGCGGATCGCTCGAGGGAAAGTCGAACACGTTTCCCGTCCGCTCCGGTGCCCTACGAGATTCCTCGAGCTCACCGGCCGCCAGGCTCAGCACGCGCCTAGACGATCGCGACGCTCTCGTGTCTGACACGCACATGAGCACGCCGAATCCCTGCTCCTCGGCCAGTTCGCCCAGGAGCCTCGTGACGTCGTAGGACTCCCCCAGTCCGAGCGAGACCGTCAGATCGTCCACGAGCAACAACTTTGGATCGCGCACGATCCCCTGCGCAATTGCCACCAGGGCTCGCTCCCAGTCGGCCAGGCTACCCCACCGCTGCGGCGCGCAATCTGACGCTTTCACCCGCTCGAGCGCCACCATCGCCCGCGCATAAGCCTCGTCCTTGCCACACCTGGCCAGCAGCGGCAACGCGACATTCGCTAGCACGGGCATATCAAGCTCGGGAGCGGTGTTTGCCACCCATCCGATAGGCCCACCAAAGAGCGTCGCGCGCTGGCGAGCCGAGAGACACCAGAGATCATCCCCTTCCAGGAATACCTGCCCACAGTTGGGCCTCACCATCCCAGCCGCCACCCGAAGCAACGTCGTCTTGCCTTGAGCCCGCGCCGCCAGAACCGCAACGATCTCCCCCGCACCGACCTGCAGCGACACGTCCTTCAGCACGTGCACCGTGATCCGTTGCCCGCGGGTAAAGCTGAGCGACACGCCTGCTAGGGAGAGCACGGGCATCGTCAAATCTCTCCAAGCGTGGCAGCCGACCGCCGCCTCAGCTCGTGGTGCTCTCCCTCGCGTTGCAGGTACTGGCGCAACTGCTGCAGCCACTTGATCCTGGCATCCCACCAGGCGTAGTCGCCGTCGGACACGATGATGCGCATCATCCACCTCCACTCATCATCGGCGTCGGCCAGGGCACGCTCTCTTCGTGTCCTGGCATTGAGGTTCTCGAGCTGCGTCATACAGGCACCCTCAGCCTCGCGGATGATCTCGATCATCCTGGGCAGGTCCGCCGGCCCACAGAACGCGACCTTCGCGAGCAGATCCTCCCGGACGGGCGGCATCGTGCTCGAGGCCCGCAGCCAGCGCTCGAAATACTCGCAGCCCTCCCGCGTCGCTTCATAGGTAGTGGAGCGCTCCCCACGCACGTCCGGCGCCGCATGTCGATCTCGGTCGACCACACGAACCAACCCTCGCTTCGACAGACGCTTGACCGCCTGATAGGCCGTGCCGTGCGCAAACTGGGCCGACCCGAAACGCTCCTCCAAACGCCGCTCCAGCTGATAGCTGTTCGCGGGCCGCTCGATCACGAGGCCCAGGACCGCCTCTCCGGCGGAGAGCGCGAACGTCTGCGCAGAAGTACGTCCCATCACGTGGAACCGTACCTGTCTCCAGGCCTAGGTGAGCTACCGTCTCTCGGGAGTGCCGCCGAGAATGTTCAGCGCGCCCGCATAACCGTCAGCCGGTTCTTCGCCGTGTGAGCTCGCAATCTGTGCCCGCGCCGTGGCGGGATCGCCGAGGTCGGCGTCGAAATCGCGGGTCAGGATCAGCGCTATCCAGTCCCAGGGGACCTTCACGAAGGCCACCGGTTCGTCGAACATCTGGAGCTGCACGCTGGCGTACCAGGCCGGCTCTTGTGCGGGGTCCTCATCGGCCTCCCCGACCACCGCGATCACCGTCGTCAGCTTCGAGGGCACCAGCAGGCCAAGCTGCGTCAACCGGGCCTGCGTGATCCCACAGGCAGGGCACCGATGCGTACGCTGCTCGCCCCTGGCGAGCACGAGCACGAGGTCGTGGCGGGCAGCGACATCGATGACCTGCCACTCCAAGACATCGAACCGCTCGCCGCAGGCACACTGCAGTGTCCGGTCTTCTGCGATCGAGCGGTCAGACGACATTGACGCGAATGGAATCCTACCTATATTTGGAGAGGAAGGCCAGGTGAGGCTTGCCGGTTGCCTCAGCTGGGATGGGGCTCTCCCGCGGGATCCACATGTCCCTCACTCGTTGTGCTCGTTTTTTTGTGAAGAAGATGCCCCTAAAACCTAATAGTACAATCTGAAAGGTACGGCTCAAACGATACGGTCCTGAGCTAGTCTGCGGGACGTGTCAGGCGTGCGCCTCACGGAGACCTCCTACATCGTGCTCGGTCTGGTCGAGTTCGCCGAACCCGCGACCCCGTATGACCTCAAGCAGATAGCCCAGCGCAGCACGGTGGAGTTCTGGTCGGTCCCCCACACCCAGCTCTACACAGAGTGCGCCCGGTTGGCCAAGGAGGGTCTCCTCTCCGAACAGCGCGAGCAGACCGGGCGGCGGCGGCGGATCTACAGCCTCACAAAGGGCGGGCGCCAGGCACTTGCGCACTGGCTCGCCGAGCCCACCGACGACCTCTACGAAGTCCGCGACCCGGGCACGCTCAAGCTCTTCTTCGGCGGCGACCCGGCCATGCTCGCCACGTCTCAGCTGGCGGCTCACAAGCGCCAGCTGGAGGGCTACCAGCAGCTACGCAAAGACATCCCCAACATGCCCAATGGTATGCGTTTGGCGCTGGAGGCGGGGATCGGACACGAGCGCGAGTTCATCCGCTTTTGGTCTCGGCTGTCTGAGTGAGATCGGCGTACGGCGTCGTCCACCACTCCAGGGGCACCAGCGAACGCGCGAACGCGCGCGTATCGATCTCGAGTTCCGCCGCGCGGCGAATGATGATGATCAGGTTCGTACGCATCGTGTGGTCAAGATCGACCCCGGACTGCCCCTCGATCGCGGCTCTTCGCGTGGCGCTCAGCCGCCGGGCACGCGCGGCCGGGTCCTCGAGCTCGTCCAGTTCGGCATCTTCGGGATCGTCGATCATGTAGCGGAGCAGCTGCACGCGCCCGTACAGCTCGACGTGACGCTCGATCAGCGCCGTATAGGGACGTGCCCCCAGCATCACCGGTCCCCAGGCCGCCAGCGCGTCGCGGCTTTCATCGAGCAGCCGTTCGACCAGCCTCGCGAGCCGATGTCGCCAGGCGTTATCCGGCATGTGTTCGTCGACGAGCGTCGTGACGCGCTCGGTCCCGGCCACGCTGCAGATGAAGTTGCGCACATCGACGGTGCGCCTACCAGCGGTATCGCCACCGACCTCCAGCAGGTCGCCCAGGCCGACCCACGTGAAGCGCGCACTCGCGGCAAGCTCGAGCAGCGCGTTCTGGGCGAATACACGCCAGCGTGCGCTTTCGCGCCGTTCGAGCACCTCGTTGATCACGACGACGGTGATCAGCACCACGACGAGGCTCGAGAGGATCGAGGACGTCATCTCGTGGCGGTCCCAGAAGCTCGTCTCGAAGTCGGATACGACCAGGCCCGCCAGCACCAGCACGCCCGTCGCGGCCGCGATACGCAATCCCCAGCGCTCTAGAAATGCCCCGATCACGGTAGGTCGAGCACGATAGCGGTCGTTGTGCGGGTCGCCTGCGTCCAAGCGCGTAACCTTTCTCAAAGACGAGCATGCGCGCGATCGATGGCATCCACCACATCACGCTGATCACGGGCGAC
>Ga0182024_10007078_pt1 | contig 24342 bp, 25 predicted proteins | sample P32metaG_FD_120480 | JGI IMG/M metagenome (GOLD analysis project Ga0182024, IMG submission 120480) | Permafrost microbial communities from Stordalen Mire, Sweden - P3-2 metaG (Illumina Assembly) | ecosystem: Environmental > Terrestrial > Soil > Wetlands > Permafrost | place: Sweden: Stordalen...
CGCTTCACACGCGAGAGGTCGCTGGTTCGAGCCCAGCCGTGCCCATCAATCGATCGAATCGCGACTAACCGTCCCGTCAGCTAGCGCAGGGGTTCGGCGCGGGTTAGGCTGTTGCTTCGTCTGAGTGCGAGGAGCACAGATGGTCTGTACCGCCTGTCAGGCTGGGAATAAAGACAGCGCGCGGTTCTGCAAGGAGTGCGGGTCGGCGCTGGCGTTGCGATGCCCGTCATGCGGTGCCGGGCATGACGCTGGCCAGAAGTTCTGCGATGAGTGTGGGACGTCGTTGGCGGCTGCTCCGGCGGCGTCACCGTCAGCGAGACGCACGGCATCGGTGTCGGAGCGGCGGTTGGTGTCAGTTCTGTTCGCGGATCTCGTCGGCTTCACCGCGATGTCCGAGCACCGAGACCCGGAGGCGGTGCGGGAGCTCCTCAGCGTTTACTTCGATCGATGCCAAACGCTGATTGCTCGGTATGGCGGGACGGTGGAGAAGTTCATCGGAGACGCCGTGATGGCGGTTTGGGGCACGCCGGTCGCCCACGAGGATGATCCCGAGCGGGCCGTGCGGGCGGCGCTGGGGTTGACAGCGATGGTCACCGCTTTGGGTACCGAGGCGGGGATGCCGGAGCTCCGCGTTCGGGCGGGTGTTCTCACGGGGAGCGCCGCGGTCGAGATCGGAGCAGAGAGTGAAGGGATGGTGATCGGCGACAGCGTCAACACGGCCTCGAGGTTGCAGTCGATCGCGGCTCCCGGAACGGTGCTGGTGGATGATGTGACCCGCCGCGCATCAGAGGCGGCCATCGCTTATGACGATGCCGGCACGCATCAGGTCAAGGGGCGTGAAGCGCCGGTGCATGCATGGACCGCGCTCAGGGTGGTGGCGGGCGCACGCGGTGCGAAGCGCAGCGCGGGACTCGAAGCGCCGCTGGTGGGGCGCGACCGTGAGAGAGCGCTGATCATCGAGTCGTTTGAGGCGAGCGAGCGGGAGGGCCGCGCTCGGATGGTCACGGTAATCGGCGAGGCCGGCAGCGGGAAGTCGAGGTTGTTGTGGGAGTTCGAAAAGTACACCGACGGGATCGAGCGGGCGGTTAGCTGGCACAGCGGACGCTGCCTCTCTTACGGCGAGGGTGTCGCCTACTGGGCACTGGCCGAGATGATCCGGGCGCGCGCCGGCATCGTTGAGGAGGAGGATGCTGCGACGGCCAGACAGAAGCTTCGGGCTGCCGTCGAGGAGCACGTGCGTGATGAGCGCGAGCGGCGGCTGGTCGAGCCGCGCTTGGCCCACCTACTGGGGCTGGAGCAGCGGACAGCCGCTGATCGCGGCGATCTGTTCTCTGGGTGGCGTTTGTTCTTCGAGCGGCTCGCGGGGAAGCAGCCGGTGGTGTTGGCGTTCGAGGATCTGCAATGGGCCGACAGCGGTCTACTGGACTTCATCGACTATCTGCTGGAGTGGTCGGCGGAGTTCCCGTTCTTCATCCTCGCGCTCGGACGGCCTGAGCTGCTCAACGCGCGCCCCGGTTGGCCAAGCTCGATTGCACTCGGACCGCTCGATGACGGCGCGATGGGGGAGTTACTCGCCGGATTGGTGCCGGGCTTGCCGGACGAGCTCGTGAGCAAGATCCTCTCTCGGGCTGAGGGAACGCCCTTGTACGCGGTCGAGACGGTGCGGATGCTGCTGGATCGGGGGCTGCTCGCGCAGGAGGGCAGCCGTTATGTCATGACCGGCGATGTCGGCGAGTTGGAGGTGCCCGAGACATTGCATGCGCTCGCTGCAGCACGACTTGACGGTTTGACGGCGGTGGAGCGGTCGGTGCTGCAGGACGCGGCGGTGTGCGGCACCTCTTTCACGCTGGCCGGGGTAGCCGCGCTCGGCAATCGCAGCGAGGAGGAGGTCCGTCGCGTCCTCCAGGAGCTGGTCGTCAAGCAGATCGTTGAGTTCAACGACGACCGACTCTCAGCGGAGCGCGGACAGTTTCACTTCCTGCAAGGGCTGTTGCGGACCACCGCATATGGGACGTTGTCGCGCCGTGATCGCAAGAACCGCCATCTCGCGGTCGCAAGACATCTCCAGGAAGCGTGGGGCGATGAAGCTCCCGAGCTTGCCGAGGTGCTCGCCGCGCACTTCCTCGACGCCGCCGATGCGGAGCCGGACGCGGCGGACGCGCCGCAGATCCGGGCGCTCGCGTGCGAGACATTGGCGGATGCTGGTGAGCGGGCGCTCTCGCTCGCGCTCGGCCCTGAGGCGCAGCGCGCGTTCGAACACGCCGCCGAATTGGCCGAGCGCGACAGCACTCGTGCGACGCTCCTTGACAAAGCCGGGCACGCAGCCCACACGAACGCGAACCTCGTGGCTGCCTGTGAGCGGTTCGAGCGGGCAGTCGAGCTGTTCGAGTCGCTCGGGGATCCCGAGGCGGCGTCACGCTCACTCGCCGGGCTCGCCGAATCTCTACTCGTAGATGACCGTCTCGACGAGGCGATCAAGGTCAGCCGGCGGGCGGTCGCCGGCCTCGCCGACGGGAGTGCCGAGAAGGCGGCAGCGCTCGCGGCGCTGTCGCACAAGCTCTTTTACCACGGTGATTCGGCCGAGGCGGAGGAGATGGCAACCGCTGCGCTCACGATCGCCGAACCGCTGCAGGAGTCGCGGACGATCATCCAGGCGTTCGGCACCTTGGCGATGGTCCGAACGAGACATCAGGGACGCTTGGAGGAAGGAATCGCGCTTCTTCAGCGCGCGCTAGAGCTCGCGCTCAATCACGAGCTCACCGACCAGGCGCTTCGCAACTACAACAATCTCGCTGATTTATCGTTGCAGCTGGACCGGTTCGCCGAAGCGGTTGCGATCGCCGAGCCTGGCCTCACGCTCGCCACCGAACGTGGCAACCGGCGATGGGAGCAGATGCTGAGCATGAACATCGCAACCGCCAAGGTCGCAATGGGCGAGTGGGACGGGCTCCCGGAGCTGACCGACGGCGGGCTGCGTGCGATCAGCGGGATCACACAGCTCGCGTACCTTCCGGCGCTCGCGCGCGTCCACGCAGCACGCGGCGACACCGACGAGCTCGAGCAGATCCTGATGCTCTCAAGCGAACAGGCGGTAAGCAGCAACCTCGAGTACGCCGCCAGCCCGATCGTTGCCAGCGCGATCGCCTTGCGCGCACTCGGCCGCGACGCCGACGCGCTTCAGGCGGCGCTGCCGATCGCGACCGGCCCACCCGAGATCCTCAACGAGGACCGCCGCGAAGCCTACGTCGAGGCCGGGCTCGCGGCAGTGGCGCTCGGCGACGAGGCCGCCGTCAAGCGGCTGATCGCGTTCGTTGCCGACATGCCCCCGGTGATGCGCACCCCGCTGCTGCGCGCCGGCGCGGCACGATTCGCAGGTTTCCTCGCCGAACGACAAAACGACACCAGGACGGCAGACGAACACCTCGAGGCAGCGACCGGCGCGCTTCGCGCAATCGACGCGCCGTTTGTGCTCGCACAAGTCCTGCTCGAACACGCCGAGCTGCTGCACGCTGAGGGGCGAGCCGAAGTGGCCGCACCCCTGCTGGGCGAGGCGACCGAGATCTTCGTGCGCCTGCGCGCGACCCCCTACCTCCAACGCGCCCAGGCGATCAGAGCGGCCGTGACGGCGTAAGGGAAGCGGCACACGTCCGGTTCTGGTGCCACTAGCCGTACCCATCCCCGCCGGACTGCAGTCGCCGCTCATTGCTTGCACGCACGCGCGGCCTGCTCGAACGCCGGCGATTGGGGGTCGAATCCGAATTGGGCGATTCCGCCGCCGGGCGGGAAGGTCGGGTCGGGGAAGTTGGGCACGCCGTGCTCCCGCATGCACTCGGCGTTGGCGATCGCCGCACGCTTGACCGATTCGGTGATCGGCGGCTTGGCGGCGGCGCCGGATGACAGGACGGACTGGCAGATGTGGTTGGCCGATTCGAATGCGGGGGACTGGGGGCTGATGCTGGGCGGCAGCGCGATGCCGAGGTAGGTGCTGACGGGTCCGCTGGGACGCGTTGCGCCCGGGTCGGGCATGTCGGGCACGCCGTGTGAGCGCATGCATCGCGCCCAGGCGAGTGCCTGGCTGTCCGGCGCCGCGCCGGCGTGCCGGCCGGTGGCACCCGTTGAACTACTGCCGCAGCCGGCGACGAACAGGGCGACTGTCGCGAGCGCCAACGCCAATCCTGCGCGAATGGCAAGTGTTGTCCTCGACATCCTCATCACGCTCCAAGGCCGGGGCCAGAAGTGACTTGCCGGTTGTACCCGCCGGCGAGTTACATGCCCGTAACGCGCTACCGAGCCCTACGCGACGCACCCCGGACGGGGAGAAGCACTCCGGGGATCAGGCCGAGGTGGACGATCGCCGCGACCAGGTCTGAGCTTTACTTCAGTGCAAGCTGACGAGCGCGAACCTCACACCCCAGGCGACCGAGACCTCCCACGCCATCGCGCTGTGGGCGGACCCCGTCTGCCCGTGGTGCTATCTCGGCGAGAAGCGCCTGCGCAAGGCGATCGAGACGACGGGGCCGGACCGCTTTGTGGTGAAGGTGCGCTCGTTCGAGCTGCGGCCGGACGCGCCGCAGGCACCGCAGCCACTCCAGGAGATGCTCGCGAACCATCTCGGTGCCAGCGCTGATGACGTGAGGAACATGGAGAACCGGATGGCGGAACTGGCTCGGCGCGAAGAGCTTCCCCTGAGCCCCCACCGCCAGATCGGCAACACGCTCAACGTCCACCGGGTTCTCCAGGCGGCCAACGAGCACGGCGCGGGCCTGCATTGGTTCTCCTCGCTGCAGCGCGGCTACTTCGCCGGAGAGCTTGACCCGTTCGACGACGCCACTCTCATGCAGAGCGGGGAGCAGGCCGGGATCCCAGCCGAGCAGGCGCGGGCCGCGCTCACCGATGACCGCTACCTCAGCGCCGTGCGGGCCGACGAGGCCGAGGCTCGGGCGATCGGGATCAGCGGCGTCCCCTTCGCCCTAATCGACGGCAAGTGGGCGATCCCGGGCGCGCAGGAGACGAACGTGTTCACGGCCGCTCTGCAGCAGATCCTGGCTCAGGGACAAACGGGCGAGTCTGGCTGAGGATCGGGCGGCTCAGTGCGAGCCGCCGACGATCACGTCGGCGATCAGCGCGGGGCCGAACAGGCCATGGCCGGCCACCCCGGGCACCTGATCGAACCTCGAGGCCAGGGCGGACGGATCGCCGACCGGTCCCTGGTAGTCCGCGAGCACGCCGCCGTCAGGCGTGATCGGCGCCCCGGGACGGAGCGTGGCGGGAGCCACTGCCCGGAGTGTCGTGGGGAGGCCGAACCGCTCCAGCTCCAGCGGCACGGGCGGGTGCAGCGCATCGACGAGCTTGTCCCCGGAGACGATCACGACGAAGCGATCCGCCGCCGCGGCAACGATCTTCTCCCGCAGCTGCGCGCCGTGACCCCCCTTGATCGCCCAGCGACCGGGAGTGACCTGATCGGCGCCGTCGATGGCGATGTCGAGCCGGTCCAGCTCGTCAAAGGCCTCCACCGGGATCCCCAGCGTCCGGGCTGCCGCCTCCGTCTCCGGGGAGGTGGCGACGCAGCGCAGCCCGGTCAGGTGGCGGCCGGCCAGCGCCCGCAGGAGCCAGGCCACGGTGCGGCCGGTGCCCAGACCGACTCGCATGCCGGGCTCGACCAGCGCCGCTGCCGCCTCGCCGGCCTGCCGCATCTCCTGCGCCGTGGTGTCCATCCGGGTGGATCGTCGCAGGTGTCCCTCCGCCGGTGCCATGGCGGATTTCCTGCTCTCTGCCGGTCGGCGTCACCCCCCTCAGTCGGCCCGGTATCGTGTGCGCCGGGCATGGCGGTTCAAGCTCCCCAGAGCTACTCACCGGAGGACCTGCGACTGCGGTCACTGATCGCGCACCACAAATGGTTCGCGCTCTCAGCGCTGGCGGTGCTGGTGATCCTGGTGGTGATGTTCCTGGTGGCGGTGCTCGGACCCAAGGCGGGCGCGGTGACCGATTCCACGTCCTGCTCCCAGTGGGGCTCCAGCAATCAGAACGAGCAGGCGGCCTACGCGCGGCTGTACGTGCGCGAGCACGGCCCGCTGTCAGGCGGAGCCACCAGCGTGGCCGCCGTGGAGTCGGGCATCAACAATGGCTGCCTGGCCGCTTACAGCTCCGACGAAGAGGACACCGTCAGCGTCCTGCAGTCGATCCGCAAGGAGTACTGAGCGCGGTCCTGCCCAGGCGAACGAAGCTCCTCCTGGGCGGACAATTCGTTCGTTTGAACAGGTCCGGGGCCGCCCGGCGAGTCAGGCGTCGCGGCGCAGCAGCGTTATCGCGCCGAGCACGATCGCCAGCGCGGTATAGGCGCAGAACACCCCGAACCCGCCCCACACGCTCAGGTGGTTGCCGCCGTCGAACGTGTGGCTGGCCACGGTGGTGCCGGCGTTCAGGGGCAGATAGGGCGAGATGGCGTTGTTGACGCTGGAGGGGAGGATCGCGCTGATCCCCGGCAGGACGAACAGCAGCCCCACGAACGTGGCGATCCCTCCGGCCGTGTTGCGCAGGATCGCCCCCAGGGCGACGCACAGCATCCCGAGCACGGTCTGGAACAGCGCCGCGCCGATCAACGTGCGCAGCGCGCCGGGATAGCTGAGCGCATGCTGGACGTGATGCTGGGTGACGATCGCCTGCACGGCGTAGAACGAGATCAGCGACGCGATCAGCATGACCACGAAGGTGACGAGCGCGAACACGATCAGCTTCGCCCACAGCACCGGTAGCCGCCGGGGCACGGCCATCAGGCTGGAGCGGATCATCCCGGTCGAGTACTCGCCGCTGATCACCAGCACGCCGAGCACGCCGATCGCCAGCTGGGCCAGGTGGAAGCCGCCCACGGCGGTGTTGATCGAGTCATAGGTCAGGCGATCGTGCGGCTGGAGCTGTGTCCAGCGGGACATCTGCACGGCGGCCACCAGCGGGCCGAGGCCGGCCATCGCCACGAAGGCGAAGAGAAGCGACCAGCGAGTGGAGCGGAGCGTCCACAGCTTGGTCCACTCCGAGCGCAGAACCCCCGGCAGCGTGACCCGACCCCGCGGAGCCGCCACGGGCGCGGGGCGCTCGCCGCTCATCGTCACGGCGCTCATGCCGCCACCTCCTCGGCGACTCCGTCGCCACCCGCGCTGGACGTCCCGGCATGAAACTCGACGGTCCCGCCGGTCAGCTCCATGAACGCCTGCTCAAGCGAAGCCTGCTCGGCGACTAGCTCATGCAGCACGATGCCGGCCCGGGCAGCCGCCTCGCCGATCTGGGCGCTGCTCAGTCCACGGACCTCCAGCAGGCTGGGCTCGCGGCTGGTGATCTGCACCTTCTCACCGGCCAGCACGGCCCGCAGTCCCTCCGCATCCGGTGTGCGCACCCGCACGGCCGTGCCCACCGAAGCCTCGGCCACCACCTCGGAGACCGACGTGTCGGCGATCAGCCGGCCCTTGCCGATCACGACCAGGTGATCGGCCGTCTGCGCAATCTCGGCCATCAGATGCGAGGACAGGAACACGGTGCGTCCCTCGGCGGCCAGCCCCTTCAGAAGCGTGCGGATCCAGAGAATCCCCTCGGGATCCAGACCGTTGGCGGGCTCGTCCAGGATCAGCGTCTGCGGGTCGCCCAGCAGGGCGGCGGCGATGCCCAGCCGCTGGCCCATGCCCAGGGAGAAGCCTCCCACGCGCTTGCGGGCCACTGCCTCCAGCCCGACGATCTCTATCACCTCGCCGACCCGGCGGCGAGGAATGCCGTGGGTCTGGGCCATGGCCAGCAGGTGGTTGTAGGCCGAGCGGCCGGTGTGGATCGCCCGCGCCTCCAGCATCGCTCCGATCTCGTGCAGGGGCGCGGGAAGGTCGCGGTACGGGTGGCCGTTGACCGTGGCGCTGCCGGTGTTCGGCCTGTCCAGACCCAGGATCACCCGCATAGTGGTCGACTTGCCGGCCCCGTTGGGGCCTAGGAAGCCGGTAACGATTCCCGGCTGGACGTTGAACGTCAGGTCGTCGATCGCGACCTTGTCGCCGTAGCGCTTGGTGACGTGGCTGACTTCGATCATGTTGCAAATCACCCTATCGAAGAAATTGCACGTGGTATAAAGATTTTCTGAGTAAATTTTTGCAATCGGCGTAACGTCATAGCCACATGTCCACGACGATTCCCTCCACCGGCTCAGGCCGCCGCGAGCGCAAGAAGCTCCAGACCCGGCGCGCGCTCCAGGAAGCCGCCCTGCGGCTGGTCGTGGAGCGGGGCTTTGATCACGTGACGGTGGAGGACATCGCCGACGCCGCCGACGTCTCCAAGCGGACGTTCTTCAACTACTTCACCTCCAAGGAGGCGGCCGTGATCGGGGCCGATCCCGAGGCGCCCGCGGCGATCCGCGCGTCGCTGGCCAAGCGGCCCCAGGACGAGCCTCCGCTCAAGACCCTGCAGACCGTGCTCGGCGAGATGGCCGCCGAGTACACGGGCACCCGCAGCGACTGGATGAGCCGCCGGGACCTGATCCGCTCAGATCCCCGCCTGCTCACGGCGAACATGGCCCAGTGGAGCGAGCTCGAGCGCACACTGGTGGAGACGATCTCCGCGCGGGTCGGCCTGGATCCGGAGCGGGATCTCTACCCGGGCCTTCTCGTGTCAGCGGCCGTCGGTGCGATGCGGGTGGCCGTGATGCGCTGGCGGGCCGGCGAGGGCGCGCTGTCCGACTTGATCGCGCAGGCATTCGAGATGCTCGCCACAGGCCTCAAGGCCCCGCCGAAGTCCTGAGCCGGAAAATCATCCCGGCCGCGCCGAGCCGGAACTAGGCTCACGCGAGATGGCGATCGCGGTCTTGAGCAGCTCACAGCCGCGGCGCGGCAGGGGGCCCGGAAGCTCAATCCCGCCGTCGGCGCTAGCGCTGCTGGTCGGTGTGCTGCTTTTGCAGCTCGGGTTCATCTTCAGCTACGTGGCCGCGTTCCACGACCCTCACCCGCACAACATCCCGATCGCGGTGGTGGCCCCCGAGCCGGTGGCCGCCCGCGTGGTGACCGAGATCAACGCCAGCGCCGGCCATGTGGGCCACGCCGGCGTCGCCACCGGCGCCACCGCGGCGCAGGGGCAGCTGAAGAGCGGCACGATCAGCGCCGCACTGCTGGTCAACGTGCACGGGCGGACCGACCGCCTCCTGTATGCGGAGGCCGGCGGCGCCTCGGTGGCCTCCGCCGTCCAGGAGATCGCCACCCGGGCCGAGGCGAGCCAGCACCGCCGCGTCACCTTCACCGACGTCGTCCCGCTCCAGCCGGGGGATGGGCGGGGGCTGACCGGCTTTTACCTGGTGATCGGCTGGGTGGTCGGCGGCTACCTGATGGCAGCGGCGCTGGGGACGGTCCTCGGTCCGCATCCGGCCAGCCGGCGGCTGGCTGAGCTGCGCCTGGCGACGATCGTCCCCTACGCGCTGCTCTCGGGTCTGTTCGGAGTTCTGATCGTGGAGCAGCTCCTGCACGCGCTGAGCGGCCATTTCCTGGAGCTGTGGGGGCTGGGGACGCTGGTCGTGGCCGCGGCGGCCGCGGCGACGATGGCCGTGGAGGCACTGATCGGCGTGGCCGGGATCGGCGTGGTCGTGCTGGCGTTCGTGATCCTGGGCAATCCGTCGGCCGGGGGCGCCTACCAGACGACGATGCTGCCGGGCTTCTGGCGGGCGATCAGCGGGTGGCTCCCCAACGGCGCCGGCACCGACAGCGTGCGGCGGATCGTCTACTTCGGCTCACACGGGGTCACCGGGCACCTCTTGGTGCTGGCGCTCTACGTGGTGGCGGGCGCGGGCATCACGCTGGCCCGCTCGCCAGCGATTCGAGGGGGGTTTCGGGGTCGCTGAGGGCCTGTTTGTCGATGAGGCGACGTGAGCGGATGATCGCCTGGACGTGCTCGTTGACGTCCCACACGTTGACGTTCATCCCGGCCACCACACGCCCGTCCGACAGCCAGAAGGCGATGAACTCGCCGCCGTCGCGCTCGCCCCGGAAGACGACCTCGTCCCACTGCGTCACGTACCCGGAGTACTCCATCCCGACGTCGTACTGGTCTGAGAAGAAGTAGGGCAACCGCTCATAGGGGGCGTCGTCGCCCAGCATCGCCCGAGCGGCCGCCGGTCCCTGGTTGAGCGCATTGGCCCAGTGCTCGACCCGGATCCGCCGCCCGAAGAAGGGGTGAGCGTGATGAGCCACATCGCCGGCGGCGAACACGTTCTCGGCCGAAGTGCGCAGCCGCTCGTCCACGAGGATCCCGTTGTCCACCTCCAGGCCGGCCCGCTCGGCCAGCACGACCCGCGGGATCACGCCCACGCCGATGGCCACGAAGTCGCAGTCAACCGTCTGTCCCTCCGAGGTGCGCACCCGGGACACCGAGCCGTCTCCCTCCAGCGCATCGACGCCCTGCCCCAGCAACAGGTTCACGCCGTGGCTCGCGTGCACGTCCCGGTAGAAGGACCCGATCTCCTCGCCGAACAGCTTCTCGTTGGGCAGCTTCAGCGGGTCGATCAGCGTCACCTCGAGGCCTTTCTGCCGCGCGGACGCCGCCACCTCGGAGCCGATCCACCCGGCGCCGACGACGACCAGGTGGCCGCCCTTGGCAAACCGCTCGCGCAGCTTGTCGCTGTCACCCACCGTGCGCAGATAGTGGACGTCGTCGAGGTCGGCGCCCGGCACGTGAAGCACCCGGGGCTCGGCGCCGGTGCTCAGCAGCAACCGGTCGAACTCGATCTCCTCACCACCCTCCAGCCTCACCCGTCCGCCGCCCGGATCGATCGACTCGACGGTCTCACCGCTCCGCAGGTCGATGTCCTTCTCCTCATAGAAGCCCGCCTCGTGCACGTAGACCTTCTCGCGCTCTGACTCGCCCTGCAGGTAGCCCTTGCTCAGCGGAGGACGCTCGTACGGGCGCTCGGTCTCTGACCCGATCAGCAGCACACGCCCGTCGAAGCCCTGCTCGCGCAGCTCCTCGGCGGCCTTGGCTCCGGCCAGGCTGGCGCCGACGATCACGAAGGTCTGCTGACTCATCCGTCCTCCTCCTGTTTCGATGACTCCTCCTCCAACACCCGTTGGGCGATCGCGAAAGCGGCGTTGGCGGCTGGCACCCCGGCGTACACGGCGGTGTGCAGCAGCACCTCGCCGATCTCCTCCGCGCTCAGCCCGTTGCGCCGGGCCGCGCGGACGTGCATGGGCAGCTCGTTCTCGCGCCCCAGCGCGGTCAGCACCGACAGCGTAATGGCGCTGCGAGTGCGGCGATCGAGTCCCTCCCGGGCCCACACCGAGCCCCAGGCATAGCGGGTGATGAACTCCTGGAACGGTCTCGTGAAATCTGTGGATGACTGAAGCGCCCGGTCCACGTGAGCATCGCCCAGCACCTCGCGCCGCACGCGCAGGCCCTCGTCGTAGGGGTCGTGATCGCTCACGCCGGCCGCGCCTTCAGCGCGCGATCGACCAGCCCGGCGGCGGCTTGAAGGTCGAGATCCGGTCCGGCGCCCGCCTGTGAGGCGGCGCCGTCCAGTTCGAGATGCTCAAGGAGGTCGCGCGCCCAGGCGGCGGCCGAGCCGGTCAGCCGCAGCAGCTCCGTGATCGTCCCCCACTCGGCCTGCCAGGCGCCCGCCGCTCGCTCCAACTCCTGCTCCATGGAGGACAGCATCGTGGAGACCAGGCCGGGCGTGCGCCGGGAGCAGGCCAGCAGCGAGACAGCGGCCACCGGGTTGTGCTTGTGGGCGATGGCCGAGGAGCCCCCGCGCCCGGGCACGCCTTCGCGCAGCTCGGGCGACAGGGTCACATCACGGGCCGGCTTGGACAGGGCACCGGCCAGGATTCCCAGCGCGCAGGCCAGGCGAGCGACCGGCACCCGATTCGTCTGCCAGGGCAGGATCGGCTCGTCCAGACCCAGTTCGCCGGCCACCCGGGCGGCCATGGCGGGGTCACGCGTGCCCACCGGTCCACCCATCTGCACGGGCAGCGGGGTGGCTCGGAGCTGGGCTGCGGCCTCGTCGAGGGCCGTCATCCACCCGGCCGCCCGCAGGCCCCAGGTGGTGGGGAGGGCCGGCTGGAGCAGGGTCATCCCCAGCGTGGGTCTGTCCCGGTGCCGCCGAGCCCACAAGCCGGCGGCACCGGCGGAAGCGTCGGCGTCGCGGAGCAGCGGTCGCGTGGCTCGCTTGGCCACCAGCATCATCGCCGTGTCGATCACGTCCTGCGAGGTGGCGCCGGAGTGGGCGTCCGGGAACAGCTTGGCCAGCGGCACCACCGGGCTGGCGTGGTCGGCGGCCTCGTGCCCGAGCTCCTGGAGGTCGAAGTCCGCGGCCTGCAGCTGCTCGCCGCCCATCGCCGCCTCGACGTCGAGCATCGCCTGCAGCCAGGCTCGGTCGCTGACCTGCTCGGCCACCTCGCCGCGGGCGTAGAGGCCGCCGAACAGCAGGGGGGTGGCGTCGGATGCCATCGGGCGACAGCCTAACCGGCGGGAGTTTCCGGTAGGGTGGGCGCATAGTGATCATCCATTCGCATTGCGCACACCGTGGCTGAGATCGTCTCGCTGTCCGAGGCGATCGCGTCGCTGGTGAGCGACGGTGACAGCGTGGCCCTGGAGGGCTTCACGCATCTGATCCCGTTCGCCGCCGGTCATGAGGTGCTCCGCCAGGGGCGCACTGAGCTCGAGCTGATCCGGATGACCCCGGACATCCTGTATGACCAGATGATCGGGATGGGCGCGGCGCGGCGGTTGGTGTTCTCCTACGGAGGCAATCCCGGCGTCGGCTCGCTGCACCGCTTCCGGGATGCCGTGGAGCACGACTGGCCGCGGGCGATCGAGCTGGAGGAGCACTCGCACGCGGGCATGGCCAACCGGTACGCGGCCGGCGCCGCGCACCTGCCCTGTGCGGTGATGCGCGGCTACCGGGGGACCGAGCTGATGGAGCACACGAACGTCAAGCCTTTTGCGTGCCCGTTCACGGGCGAGGAGCTGGTGGCCGTGCCGGCGCTGGCACCTGATGTGGCGATCGTGCACGCGCAGGAGGCCGACCGGCGGGGCAACGTGCAGCTGTGGGGGATCCCCGGCGTGCAGAAGGAGGCGGTGCTGGCGGCCGAGCGGTCGCTGGTCACCGTCGAGCGGATCGTCGACGAGCTCCGTCCGCGTGCGGGCGGGACGATCATCCCCGGTTGGGTGATCGACGCGGTGGCCGAGGCTCCAGGCGGCTCGCGTCCCTCCTATTCACTGGGGGTTACCGAACGCGACAACGACTTCTACCGGTTCTGGGACAAGCTGAGCAGAGAGCGGGAGTCGTTCACTGCGTGGATGAACGAGCACGTTTTGGTGGCCTCGTGAACGGTCCGAGCTCGGGCGAGGTGCAGACCGTGGTCGCCGCCCGGCGGCTGCGGGAGGCCCGGTCGGTGTTCATCGGCGTCGGGCGGCCGAGCACGGCGGCGATCCTGGCTCGGATGGTCCACAACCCTGAGCTCGTGCTGGTCTATGAGTCGGGCACGATCGGGGCCAAGCCCACGCGCGTGCCGCTGTCGATCGGCGACGGTGAGCTGGCCGAGACCGCGGACCTGGTGGTCACGGTGCCCGAGATGTTCAACTACTGGATCGGGACCGGGCGGATCCAGGTGGCCTTCCTGGGCGCGGCGCAGATCGACCGGTGGGCGAATCTGAACTCGACCGTGATCGGGGGGTATTCGCATCCGCGGACCCGGCTGCCCGGGGCGGGCGGGGCCCCCGAGATCGCCACCGGGTGCCCCGAGGTGGTGGTGATCGCGCCGCACTCGCCGCGCACGTTCGTGGAGCGGCTGGACTTCAGGACGACCACGGGCGCCCACACCACGCACGTGATCACGGACCTGGGGGTGCTGGAGCCGCTGGGCGGAGAGCTGACTTTGACGCAGGTGCACCAGGGCGTGAGCGCCGACCAGGTGCAGGAGGCCACGGGCTGGGCGCTGCGGGTGGCCGAGCCGCTGAGCGTGACCGACCCCCCAACCGCCGAGGAGCTCTCGGCGCTACGAGAGCTGGTGAGCCGATGACCGACGCCTACATCCTCGACGCGGTGCGCACTCCGTTCGGGCGCTACGCCGGCGCGCTGGCCGGAGTGCGGCCTGACGACCTGAGCGCTGGGGTGGTGTCGGCTTTGCTGGGGCGCTCCCCCGCTCTGGATCCCGCCCGAATCGACGACGTGCTGTTCGGTAACGCCAACGCGGCGGGCGAGGACAACCGCAACGTGGCCCGGATGGCGGTGCTGCTGGCCGGGCTGCCGACGAGCGTTCCGGGTGCCACCGTGAACCGGCTGTGCGGCTCGAGCCTGGAGGCGGCGATGCAGGCGAGCCGGATGGTGGAGACGGGCGATGCCTCGGTGACCGTGGTGGGCGGCGTGGAGTCGATGAGCCGGGCGCCGTGGGTGCTGCTGAAGCCCGAGCGCGGTTTCCCGCGGGGGCCCGAGACGCTGCACTCGACCACGCTCGGGTGGCGGATGGTCAACCCGCAGATGCCCGAGCAGTGGACGATCTCGCTGGGAGCGAGCGCCGAGAAGCTGGCCGGTCTGTACGGGGTGTCGCGTGAGGCCCAGGACGAGTTCGCGTTGCGCAGCCATGTGCGCGCGGCGGCTGGGTGGGACTCCGGTTTCTACGGGGACTGGGTGGTGCCGGTGCCCGGGGTGGAATTGGAGCGCGACGAGACGATCCGAGCCGACACGTCCCTGGAGAAGCTGGCGCGGCTCAAGCCGGCCTTTGTCGAGGGCGGGACGGTGACCGCGGGCAACTCGTCGTCTTTGAATGACGGGGCGGGAGCGCTGCTGATGACCTCGGCTGAGGGGGCGGCGGCTTGTGGGCGCTCGCCGATCGCCCGGGTGGTGTCCCGGGGTGCGGCGGGCGTCGATCCGGACGTGTTCGGGATCGCTCCGGTGGAGGCGGCCGAGATCGCTTTGCGGCGCGCGGGGATCGGCTGGGAGGACGTCGACGTGGTGGAGCTCAACGAGGCGTTCGCATCGCAGTGTCTGGCCGATATCGGCCAATGGGACGGGCTTGACCCGGAGAAGGTGAACGTGAACGGCGGAGCGATCGCCATCGGGCATCCGCTGGGCGCCTCCGGGGTGCGCGTACTGGGTGGCCTGGCCCACGAGCTGCACCGCCGAGGAGGAGGATTCGGGGTGGCAGCGCTCTGCATCGGGGTCGGCCAGGGGCTGGCCGTGGTTCTGGAAGGGATGTGAGCTTGTGTCTGAGAGGGAGGTGGAGATGACCGATACGGACACCGATACCGAGGTCGGCGAGGAGCGGGCGATCTACGGCCCCGTGGTGGCCACGCCCACCGCGTATGTGCGTGAACGCCCCGAGGCGCATCCGCCGCTGGACTCGCCGGGGTACAAGTCGACCCGGCTGCGCCACCCCAAGCAGCCGCTCGTCTACCTGCCCCAGACGGTCACCGAGATCACCGGTCCCCAGCTGGGCGACGTGGTGGCGGGCGGCGAATTCGACGCCGACCTGACCCGACAGCACGCCGGCGAGCCGATCGGCGAGCGGATCATCGTGTCCGGGACAGTGCGGGACACGGAGGGCAAGCCGCTGCGCGGGACCCTGGTGGAGGTCTGGCAGGCCAACGCGGCCGGGCGCTACCTGCACAAGTGGGACCGATGGCCGGCTCCGCTTGATCCCAACTTCTCCGGGGCCGGGCGCTGCCTGACCGACGAGGAGGGCCGCTACGCGTTCACCACGATCAAGCCGGGCCCGTACCCGTGGGGCAACCACCACAACGCCTGGCGACCCGCGCACATCCATTTCTCGCTGCTGGGCCGGGCCTTTGCCCAGCGCCTGGTCACGCAGATGTACTTCTCGGGCGACCCGTTCCTTCCGTTTGACCCGATCTTCAACTCGGTGCGTGACGAGCGAGCTCGCCAGCGGATGATCAGTGCGTTCGACATCCATGCCACCCGGCCCAACTGGGCCCAGGCGTTCCGGTTCGACATCTACCTGCGCGGCCCCGCGGCCACGCCGTTTGAGGAGGCGCACTGATGGGCCTGGCTCCGATACCCGCCGACCCGCGGCTGATCTTCGACACGACGCCGTCCCAGACGGTGGGGCCGTACTTCTCGATCGGGCTGCCGTTCGAAAGTGGACCCTGGGCGGTGCCGGACCGAACGCCGGGCCTGATCCGGATCAACGGCACCGTGTACGACGGCGACGGCGCGCCGATCCCGGATCATCTGCTGGAGACCTGGCAGGCCGATGGCGAGGGGCGGTTCGCCGACCTGCACGGTCACGGGGGGCGCTCTGCGGTTCCCGGATTCCGCGGGTTTGCCCGGTGCGGTCAGGAGGACGGCGACGGCTCGTTCGAGCTGTTCACGGTCAAGCCCGGGCGAGTGCCAGGGCCAGCGCCGGGCAGATCGCTGCAGGCTCCCCATATCGACGTGACGCTGCTGGCCCGGGGGATGCTGGGCCGGGTGGTGACCAGGATCTACTTCGCCGATGAGCAGCAAGCCAACGGCGAGGACTCGGTGCTGGCGGGCGTCCCGCCCGAGCGGCGGGGAACTCTGCTGGCGCAGCCCACCGAGGACGGCTACCGGTTCGACATACGGCTCCAGGGAGCCGATGAAACCGTCTTCTTCGCTGTCTGAGCCGCGCTTCTTCGTCCAGTCGCTGGAGCGCGGGCTGAAGGTGATCCGGGCGTTGAACGTCCCCGGACCGGGCCAGACGCTGTCCGACGTGGCGGGCGAAACGGGACTGCCCCGGGCGGCGGCGCGCCGCTTTCTGCTCACGCTGGAGGAGCTGGGCTACGTGCGGTGCTCGGATCGGCGCTTCGCGCTCACCCCGCGGGTGCTGGAGCTAGGCTACGCGTACCTGTCCTCGCTGTCGCTGCCCGAGATCGCCCAACCGCACCTGCGCGACCTGGTCGGCCGGGTGGATGAGTCGTGCTCGATGTCGGTGCTGGACGGAGCCGATGTCGTGTACGTGGCGCGCGAGCCGACGCGGCGGATCATGACCGTGGCGATCTCGATCGGCACCCGATTCCCCGCCTACGCCACCTCGATGGGCCGGGTGCTCCTGGCCGACCTGTCTCCGGCTGAGCTGCGGGAGCAGCTGGCCGTCGCCGAGCTGGCGCCCTTGACCAGCCGTACGGTGACCGATCCCGGGCAGCTGGAGCGCGAGCTCGCCCGGGTGCACCGCCAGGGGTGGGCGCTCGTCGACCAGGAGCTGGAGGACGGGCTGCGCTCGATCGCCGCGCCGGTGCGGGACGCCGGCGGCCGGACGCAGGCCGCGGTCAACGTCTCCACCCACGCCAGTCGCACTACGCTCGACGCGCTGCGGGGAAAGCTGCTGCCCGAGCTGTTGACCACGGTGGCCGCCATCGAGCGTGACCTGGCCGCCGGGGGACGATCTTGATCAGACAACCAGAGGAGAACCATGGCCCTGCGTGACAGCCCGCCGTTCCGAGCCGACCACGTCGGCAGCCTGCTGCGCCCGCCACAGCTGCTCAAGGCGCGGGCGGATCACGCGGCCGGGCGGATCGACGACGCCGAGCTGCGGGGCGCGGAGGATGAGGCGATCCGGGAGGCGGTCGCTCTACAGCGTGAAGTCGGGTTGAGGACGGTCACCGACGGGGAGTTCCGCCGCGCTTCCTGGCACATGGACTTCATCTACTCGCTGGACGGCGTGAACAAGGCGCCGGGTGAGCTCAAGGTGCAGTTCCACAACGAGCAGGGAGACATCGAGTTCACCCCGGCCGCCATGCAGGTGGACGGTCGGCTGGGCGTGTCGGAGACGATCTTTGGGGACGCGTTCCGGTTCCTGGCGTCCTGCGCGAGTGAGGGGCAGACGCCGAAGCTGACGATCCCCTCCCCCAGCATGATCCACTACCGAGGTGGCCGGGCCGCGATCGACCCGAGTGTGTACCCCGATCTCGACGCGTTCTGGGTCGATCTGGTGGGCGCCTACCGCGAGGAGGTGCGCCGGCTGGGCGGTCTCGGCTGCACCTACCTGCAGTTCGACGACACGTCCCTGGCCTATCTGAACGACCCGCGCCAGCGCGAGCATGTGCGGGAGATCGGCGGTGACGCCGAGCACCAGCACGAGCAGTACATCGCCCACATCAACGAGGCTCTGGCCGGTCGGCCCGAGGGCATGTCGGTGACCACGCACATGTGCCGGGGCAACTTCCGCTCCTCCTGGGTGGCTTCGGGTGGGTACGACTTCGTGGCCGAGGCGCTGTTCAACCAGCTCGACGTCGACGGGTTCTTCATGGAGTGGGACGACGCCCGGTCAGGAGGTTTTGAGCCGCTGCGGTTCGTGCCGCCCGGGAAGGTCGTGGTGCTGGGGCTGGTGACAACCAAGCGAGGTGAGCTGGAGGACCGTGAGGTGCTGCTGCGGCGGATCGAGGAGGCCTCCCAGTATGTGGATCTGGATCAGCTCTGTCTCTCCCCTCAGTGCGGGTTCTCCTCGACCGTCGAGGGGAATGTGCTGAGTCGCGATCAGCAGGCCGACAAGCTGCGGCTGATAGTGGAGGTGGCCGAGGAGGTGTGGGGGTAGATCGGTGGATGAAAGTGTCGCTCTGGCGACACTTTCATCCACCGCTCCTCAGAACTCAGGCTCGGCGGGAAGCCCCACGTAGTTCTCGGCCAGACTGGTGGCGGCGGCCTCAGAGCGCCCCAGGTACTGCAGGCGAGCTAGCTGCAGCTGTCGGCCGAAGGCGCCGTCGCCCAGGTCGTGCAGGAGCTGGGTCATGTAGTTGGAGAAGTCCTGGGCCCGCCACACGCGCCTGACCGCCACGGTGGAGTAGCCATCCAGGGCTTCGGTGCTCCCGTGCTCGTAGTAGCGACGCAGGGCTGAGCCGAGAATGCGTACGTCGTTGACGGCCAGGTTCAGCCCCTTGGCCCCGGTGGGCGGGACGATGTGGGCGGCGTCTCCGGCCAGGAACAGGCGCCCGTACTGCATCGGCTCGCACACGAAGCTGCGCAGCGGGGTGATGCCCTTGTCGGAGATCGGCCCAGTGTTGACGCGGCCGATCCGGCGCTCGAGCTCCTCCCAGATCCGGTCATCCGGCCAGTCCTCCAGCGACGTGTCGTTTGGCACCTGGAGGTACAGCCGGCTGACCGTGGGTGAGCGCATCGAGTGCAGGGCGAAGCCGTTCTCATGCCAGGCGTAGATCAGCTCGTCCGTGCTGGGCGGAGCCTCGGCCAGGATCCCCAGCCAGCTGAAGGGGTAGACGAGCTCACGGACGCCCAGCTCGTCCGGCGGGATCGACGGGCGACAGACGCCGTGAAAGCCGTCGCAGCCGGCGATGAAGTCGCAGTGGAGGTCCGCGTCGTCACCGTCCCTGGTGCGGTAGATGATGCGGGGGTGCTCGCTTTCGAAGTCATGTACCGCTGTGTCCTGCACCTCGAAGTGGATCGGCACTCCGCGCTCGAGCAGCGCGGCGATCTCGTCCTTGACCACCTCCTGCTGACCGTAGATGGTGATCTTGCGGCCGGTCAGCCGGAGCATGTCAACGTGGAACTGCCGGCCCTGAAAGCGCAGGTAGACACCGGTGTGGTCAAGACCCTCCCGCTCCAGACGCGCGGCGGCGCCCACCTGGCGAAGTACGTCCACCGTGTTCTGCTCCAGGAGTCCGGCGCGGACGCGGTTTTCGACGTAGTCACGAGTGCCGGTCTCCACTACCGCGCAGCCGATGCCAGCCTGGTGCAGAAGCAGGGCCAGCGTCAGGCCGGCGGGTCCGGCGCCGACGATGCCGACCTGGGTCCGGTTGGGCACCCAGGCATCTTGCCACCGAAACGGAGCACGTTGCACTGGGTTCCGGTGCTACATATGGAGTTATAGGTATATGGACCGGGGTATACAGACCCTATGGCCCCTCCCCCCGTCTCGGCCTCGGACGCCCAGGAGCTCGCCGTCGCCCTGCACGACCTGGCCTGGGTACTGCCCCGGAGCTTGGATGCCGAGGTGGAGACCGAACTGGAGGCGCTGCCACCGTCCGAGGTGGAGGTCATGCGCCTGCTGGTGCGGCGGCCCCGGCTGAGCGTGCGCGAGGTGGCCGAGGAGCTGAACATGCAGCAGAGCAACGCCAGCACCACCGTGCGCTCGCTAGTCACCCGAGGGCTCCTGGAGCGTCAGGCCGATGCGAACGACGGCCGGGTCACGCGGCTGATCCCCACTGACGAGGCGTCCCGCGGGCGGCGGGTCCGCGAGCAGGAGTGGGGGCGGCGCCTGCGCGATCACATGTCGGAGCTGTCCTCAGCGCAGGTGCAGGTGCTCGTCGAAGCCGCCCCCGCGCTCCGGGCGTTGGCGGCCCAGCTCCGCTCACCGGATTGACCCTCGCTCTCGTGCGGTCCTAGAACCGGTCCGGCTGGGCCATCCGATAGAAGAACGGCCCCAGGCGAACCCTAGAGCGTCACGAGCGCCGCGCTGTAGGCGCCCACGCGCAGGTGGTAGCGGCCACCCCGGAGCGCTACGTGATGGACCTCATATCGGCCCTGCCACAGCCCGTCGCTGCCGATTCGCTGCCCGGCGAAGCGGACGCCCCCCGTCGAGTGAACGCCGGGCGCGGTGAGCCAACGCACGGAGGCCGTGCGAGCACGGCGCAGTCCCTTGAGGGACACGCTGACCGCCTGCCAGCCCTTGTTTATCAACAGCACCCTGACCGTCCGGCCGCTGCGCACCGCCCAGGCCTCGAGGTGGACGTTCGGCCCCCGGCTCACGCTGGAGCTCACGAGCCGCGAGGGACCCCGAGTCATGATCGAGAACACGTCCAGCCCGTACAGCTCGGGTTCGATCTGCAGGCCGCCGCCGACGAAGTGGAACGGAGCGTTGATGGTCCCCGGGCGGATGTGCCAGCTGACGGCGTTGACCCCGGCCCGGAGCATCGCGAACAGCACGTCGGGCGCCCACAGCGCCGTGGCGAACGAGTTGGCCACCCCGCGGTCGTGCCCGCAGCTCACCGAGTTGATCTCGGTCACACGCAGGCCCATGTGGCGCGCGTGCGCGTAGCGAACCCAGGGGGCGACAGACGCCGCCAGGCGTTCCGAGTTGACGTCGTTGAGCAGATTGGGAACTGTCGGGTAGGCAGATGAGCCGACGGCGAAGCACCCCGAGGTGGCGTAGCGATGGACGGCAAGGAAGCTGGGTTTCAGGGAGCCGAGATCGGTCAGATCAGTGAGCCACGACGGGCGCGGAGCGGTGGTGTCCGGTGCCCCCAGCGCGACGCCCGGCACGCTCCGGTGAAGCGCGCGGGCATAGGCCTTGTAATCACGCCGGTAGTCGACGTTCGTGTAGTTGCTCCACCAGTGCAGAGGCGTGGCGCGGGTGGTCGTGGCCACCCGTTCCCGGGTCAGGCGCGGCTGGTACTGGTACTCGTCGGGCTCGTTGCCGATCTCCATAGCACTCAGGTCGCCGGCCGGCAGCGCATTGCGGGCCGCGGCGGCGAAGCTGGCGGCCATGGACGGCGAATGGACGGCCAGGTTGAGGTCGAGGATCACCTTCAGGTTCTGTTGGCTGACCAGCTGGGCGAGGTGGGTCAGCCAGCCATTGCCGAGCTCGAACACCCCAGGGGGCAGCGCCCGGGCTGCCGCGGCGCTGAGCGGCGTCGGCTCCCAGAGCATGTGGTCGGCCGACTTTCCGCCGATCCGGAGGGTCAGCGGCCCGCCAGCCCTCGACCTCAGCATGTTCATGACGCGGTCGAACAAGACCCCCGACCGTTCGTAGGTGGGCAGCTCGTTGTACTCCATCGACAGGCCGAAGAAAGCCGGCGAAATGGCGCGGCCACGGCCTCCGAAGCCGACGCGCACGGGGACGGCCGCGGCGCGGGCGGCGCGGGCCTGCGGCGCTGCCGTAGGACGGGTCACGGTGGCACCGACCGGCGAACTCAAGGCCGCAGGCGACAGTAAACCGAGCAAACCGAGCACCAGCGCCACAGCGGCCAGTGCTCTGCTCATCGCCTTCCCCCATTCGGATCCTTCCCGCTCCACACGAGCGTCTGACGATACCCAGATCTCGGCTCAGAGTGTGTGAACCGCCCGCCGGCGAACGGGGACCCGCCCGCGCCCGCGAGGGCGGGGCGGGCGCTCAGGTGGGGGAAGCCACGTTTCACACGCGAGGACAGGGGACCTGAGCTTGGCAAGTCATGCTCGTTACGCGCGCAACCGGCACCGGCGCTCGTGATCGCGGTGCTCTGAGCCCCTACCGGCCCGCTGGCCCGAGCCGCTCTTATGAAGTCTGTACGTGTGGCCAATGTGCGGGCAAGGCCTGGCGCTGATCATTCCGGCCATGACACCACCATCCTCTGCACGGAAGGTCCTTCTGATCCCCACCGGGAGCTCGGCGGAGCGCGCCGGGCAGCCGGCGGTGCGCCGCTACCGGGTGGCCCGGCTGCGGCTCGACACGCCGGATGCGGCCTTCCCCAAGCGGTTCGAGTACCTCAAGCGCACGTTCGATTAGCCGTCAATTCGCCGGGTTCCCAGCAGTGCCGGGAGACCGGCGCGGTGCGGTCGAAGTCGCGCGAGTCCCAGCGACTCAGCCGCCGGACCGCCGGCCCGTCCAAGGTCAGGTCCTCCGCGTTCAGATTGAGCCGGTTGTGATGCCAGCCGCGGGCGACAGCCTCAGGCGCGTACCGGCGGGCCAGGTACTTGGTCTTCAGATGCTCTGGGCTCAGCAGCGGGTAGTGACGCAGCACTCCCTGCTCCTCGTGCAGGCGCAGGTTTGCGCCCCGGAGTACGTGACCCGCCGACTCCCGGCCCGATAGCCCGGCGTCCCGGCGCCGGGCGCGCATCAGCCGGTAGGGGGAGGGGGCAAAGAAGTAGTAGGAGGAGAACCGCTCGCGGGGATCAGCACCGGGCGCGAGCGGCGAATCCGGTAGGAAGGCGAACTCCTCGAAGTTGACCGCGGTGGCCCCGGCCTTGTCCGCCCGTCGGAAAAGGTCGATCAGCCGGTCGCCGGGCGCAGCGGGATGCGGCCATTCGTCAGCGGCCACGTGAACTATCCAGTCGTGGTCCAGCCGCTGGGCGATCTCCTCAAGCCATCCGCTCGCGTCCTCCAGCCTCCACACCCCGGTGAACGGCCGCTCGTGGACCTCCAGCACCCCTCGGCCCAGCCAGCGGCGGACCGCTTCGCCAGAACCGTCGTCCGACTGGTGGTCGATCACCACGACGTCGAGCCCCTCCAGGACCAGATGGCGGATCAGACCGTCGATGTGAGGCAGCTCGTTGCGGAGTATCACCAACGCCGCAGCCTGAAATTTGTCCATGTAGATCGAGCCTCACTCAGACGCTAGCCGGCCGGCGTCAAGGTCAGCTCGCCAGGCTGCCAGATGTGGCGATTGACTGGGACCGAGCGGTCGAACTCCCGGGAATCCCAGCGGCTCAGCCGGCGGATGGCCGGGTCGTCCAGGCTCAGATCCTCGATCCGCAGCCCGATGCGATCGTGATGCCAGCCGCGCTTGATGTTGGCCGGGTCGTAGTGGCGCGCCTGGTACTTGGTGTGCAGGTGCTCAGGACTGAGCAGCGGGTAGTGCCGGAGCACGGCGTTCTCCGTGTGCACGCGCACGTGTTCCCCGTAGAGCACGTGACCGCCGGTCTCGATGCTCGATAGCCCGCTCCCCTGCCGCCAGGCTCGCATCATCCGGTTCTGAGCCGGGGCGAAGTAGTAGTACGAGCGGAAGCGCTCGCGCGGGTCGGCGCCCGGCTCCAGCGGCTCGTCGGGCACGAACGTGAAATCCTCGAAGTTGACCGCATTAGCCCCGGCCGCCTCGGCCCGGGCGAACAGGTCGACCAGCCGGTCTCCGGGACATGATGGATGCAGCCACTCGTCTGCATCCACGTGCACAAACCAGTCGTGCTCGAGCTCCGCGGCCACCTCAAACTTCCATCGCAGGGCATTGCGCATGCTCCAGATGGGGGCGAACGGCTGCTCCTGGACGTCCAGGACGCCCCGGCCCAGCCACTCCCGCACCCGCTCGGCGGATCCGTCGTCTGACTGGTTGTCGATCACGACCACATCCAGTCCCTCGAGGATGAGGTACCGGATCAGCCCGTCGATGTGGGTGATCTCATTGCGCAGGACGACCACGGCTGCGGCCCGGACGGCCGACGGGCTGGTGGCTGTCGCGGGAGCTGTGCTGCGCTTTCCTCTTAGACGTTTTTCTAGGTAGCGGTGCATAAACGTCTAGTAGCCAAGACAATAGGGCCTTGTCATCTTCCCTGGTGGTTTTGAGCTTCGCTGAGGCCCGGTAAGGGGGCCGGGCCTCAAGCGAGACGTGCGGGTTTGAAAAATTTGGGGGAGCCCGCCGTGCGATCTGCCCGGTGCCCGACGGCACCGGGCAGGTCAGCAGTCCAGTCGGCGCCGGATCAGGGCCGGCGCCGACGGGGCTCAC
>Ga0182024_10007079_pt1 | contig 24332 bp, 22 predicted proteins | sample P32metaG_FD_120480 | JGI IMG/M metagenome (GOLD analysis project Ga0182024, IMG submission 120480) | Permafrost microbial communities from Stordalen Mire, Sweden - P3-2 metaG (Illumina Assembly) | ecosystem: Environmental > Terrestrial > Soil > Wetlands > Permafrost | place: Sweden: Stordalen...
AGGCTTTTGCAGCCATCCAAAGGCAGGAATTATCCGCGCTGAAGGCCGCGTCCATCAACGATCTTGAAGCGGTCACCGCGGCCCGCTATCCTGAAATAGGGCGCTTGGAGCGGTCTCTCCTGGCCAAAGGGGCCCTGATGAGTCGTATGTCAGGCTCCGGACCCACGGTCTGGGGCTTGTTTAAGGACGCAGAATCATCGAAAAAAGCTTGTCAATTAATGAAAAAAGAGAATATTGTGGTCATGGCTGTGCACAGTATCAGCATGATGAAAAAAGAGGCCTAATCGTTTCGACTTGTAAAACCGATGAGTAATTTCTTGCATATGACGCCTATTTGTAGTATTCTCAGTCTGCCCCATCCTTGTTTCACCTGGAGAAATTTGATTTCTGGCGCAGAATAGGCGTCAGCGGCAAATATTGTTTCGAGTGGCGGGATAGGTGGGGGGTCGTTCAACGGTAGGACACCAGATTTTGATTCTGGCTATGTAGGTTCGATTCCTGCCCCCCCAAAACAACGCGGCGATTCGCGCCGCGGGGCCGTCCGCCGAATCCGGTGCACAGGAGCGATAGTCCCGTATGAAAATCACGTTCGACACAAAGAGCTTTCTCATCGACGGCCAACGCCGTCTGATCCTGAGCGGCGACATCCACTATTTCCGCCTCCCCAAGTCGGAATGGAAGAACGCCCTGTCCTGCGCGAGGCAAGCCGGCCTCAACGCGGTCAGCACCTACATACCCTGGAACGTCCACGAACCCGTTGAAGGGAAGTGGAACTTCGCCGGCGACGCCGACCTGGAGGAGTTCCTGAAGCTGGCCAAGCAGTCGGACCTGCTGGTCATCGCCAAGCCCGGGCCTTTCATCCGCACGGACTGGTCTTTCGGCGGCTTTCCGACCTGGCTGCACGCCAAGGGAGTGAAGCACTTCCGTACGTCCGACGCCACCTACATGGCGGTGGTCGACAAATACCTCGACAAAATCTTGGGGACGCTCGCCCGCCACCAAGTGGGCAAGGGCGGCACGGTCTTCCTGGTGCAGATCGAGGACGCGTTCGACCTGGTGCCCCAGGATCCCGCCTATTTGCGCCACCTGGAGAACAAGTTCAAGAAAAAGCTCTCGGTGCCGGTCTATTTCAACCTGGCCGATCCCGCCACGGGCGGCGGATTCGTCAAGGGGGCCCTGCTTGGGGTGAGCCTTGAGAAGGACGCCACCTATGGCCTGCGCCGTTTGCGCGAGCTGGCCGGGACCCACCGCCAGCCGCTCCTGCTCTCCCACCTGACCACGGCCTTCGCGGATTACCGCAACGACAGCGGCGGGAAGACCCCGCGGACCTGGGCCGAAGTCGAGAACGTGCTTGTGGACGCCCTGGGCCAGGGCGCCGCGCTGGTGAACCTGGCTCCCTTCGCGGGCGGCAGCAATTTCGGCGAACTGGCCGGCCGCGGGCTGCATGGGGACCGGAGCTTCGCCGCCATCAGCTGGGACGGGGGTGCCCCCCTGAGCGAACTGGGCGAAAAAACGCCCAAGGCCATGGGGCTGGGACTGTGGTCGCGCTGGGCGCGCACCCTGGAATCGTCCCTGCTCGGGTCGGAGCGCCTGGACGAGGACCATCCGGTGATCCCCAGCGAGGTGTCCGTGATCGCCCGCGAACAGGGCGACACCCGCCTTTATTTCCTGCACAACCCCACCCACGAGACGCTCAACGGCAAGATCCAGGTGGACGAGGCCCTGCCTTTCTCCTTAGGCCCGGGGGAGCGCCGCGCCTACGCCTTCAACCTGGGCATCACGCCCAACCTGAGCGCGCGCGCCTGCACCCACCCCTACTTCGTCGAGCACTTAGGCACGCGCTGCGTCATCGTGCTGTGGGGGGAGCCCGGCCAGAAGCTCCATTTCTACGGCTCGGGGACCCTCGACGTGGTGTCCCGCAGCAGCGACCAGATCCTGGTGGAGCACGAACGCAAAGGCTTTGTGCTGAACGCCGAGTTCACCGCCCGCCCGCAGCGCCTCTTGGCCAAGGTCATGTTCGAGACCGGCCAGCGGGAGGCCCTCTTCCTCATCGTCACGCGCCAGCTCGCCGAACTTTGCGCGGTCGACCCGGGCAAGGGGCGCCTGGTGCTGGGTTCCGGCGAGGTCGATTTCACCCGCCGCACGGCCCGCCTCGGGGCCGGCTCACGCACGCTCATCAGCGTCGAAGAGTCCGTGCTGAACGAGGAATACTACTCGGTGAAGCCCGTCGAGGCCAAGACGGTGAAGGCGACGCCCGGCGGCGTGCTCGACGAGCAGGCCATGCTCAAGCGCGTGGAAGCCCGCAAGGATTGGACGCCCTTCACCATCGGCGCGGACCTGTCCGAGCAGGGCTTTTACACGGACCGGGTATGGGTGCGCATGGGCTTCAACGCCGCCCAGGCGGGCAAGAAGCACCTCATCTTTCCGGGCCTCGAGGACCAGGCCGCGGTCTTCCACAAGGGCCAGTACCTGGGGCTGATCGGGCGGCTGGGCAAAGTCCTGGACCTTGAAATCCCGGTGAAGGCCGGAGCCAACGAACTGCTCCTCGCCCTGCACGCGTTCGGGCGCTACGCCGAGGGCTCCAAGCTGGGCGAAAAGAAGGGGCTGCTGCTGCCGGTCTACGACGGGGGCGAAGTGCAGCCCTTCGGGGACGGCTGGCACTTCCTGGAGGCCGCCGGCCCGCTCGATTTCCAGATCTTTTCGGCGCCCACCTTCAGCGGACGCGGTTGGGAACTGGGCACCCTGCCCAAGACCCTGGAGCGTTCGGGCTACGTCTGCGCGCGCAAGAAATTCAAGGTGCCGGACTGGGCCACGCGCGTGCGCCTGAATCTGCACGCCGGGGACGTGCGCGTGCAGGTGGCCGTCAACGGCGAGCTGGCCGGGCAGCATCCGGACGCCCGCGGCGCCCAGTACCAGGAATTCGAGATCACGTCCCACCTGATCAAGGATTGCAAGGCCGAGAACACCATGGCCCTCTTCTTCAAGGGCCCCACCAAGGGCTATCAGCACTGCGAACTGCTCTTTTTGGGCTCGGAATTGAAGGCCGACCTGAAGGCTTGCCCCGGTTTCTACGCCGCGGACGAGACCGAGGCGCTCAAGGACAAGGCCTGGTCCAAGACCGCGAAGGGCCGCTGGGGCTTTTGGAAGGCCACCTTCAAGTCGCCGGAGCTCAAGGCCGTCGCAGCGGCGGTGCTGACCCTGCCCAAGCATGGCCGGGGGGTCCTCTGGGTCAACGGCCACTGCATGGGCAAGCATTGGAGGGACGGGGTCGGCGAGGGCATCAAGCTCCCCCTGAGCTGGCTGAAGCCGTCCAACGAGCTTTTGGTGCTGGAGGAGGAGGCCGGGCTTCCCCACGAGGCCGCCGTGTCCTTCCTGCCCAGGCTCAACGAAGAGAAGCTGCCCTGAAACGCGGCGCCGCGCTCCTCCTGGCGGCGTTGACCTTGGGTGCGCCTTTGCCGGCGCAACCCAAGCTGGCGCTCTTCGGCCCCTTTCCCGACGCGAAGAGCCTTGAAACCGAGGCCGTCCAGCAGGCGGTCGACGACGCCAACACCCTGGCCCCCGGCATAAGCCCGCGCCTGAAGCTGGAAGTCTTCAACACCGGGGCCGGCGGCGATCTGACCGCGCTCGCGAAGAAGGTGGCGGACGACTCCGATGTCCTGGCCGTGGTGGTGCAGGGCGAGGACGGCGTGGCTCCCGGGCCCCTGGCCGTGTTCGAGAAAGCCCACCTGGCGGTGGTGGCGGCCAGCTCCTGGGCCCAGCCCCGTCCCGTCCAAGCCTACGTCACCTGGCTTTGCCCCAGCCTGAGCGACCTCGCCTCCACCGCGGCCCTCTACGCCAAGAAAGGGGAAGGCCGCACCCTGCAGGTCGCCGTGGTCGACGACGGATCCACGACGTCCACGGCCGCGGCCCGGGCCTTCGCCGCGCGCTACCGGGCCCTGGGCGGCAAGGTCCCCTTTGAGGCGAGCTGGGCCGGGGACGAGGTTTCCCTTAGCGCGACGGTCAAGAGCATGGACGCGCAGTGGCCCCAGATGGTGTTCTACACCGGCGGCGCCCAAAGCGCGGGCCGACTGGTCCTTGCCATGAAAAAAGAAAAGGCCCTCAGGAACGCCGACCTCTTCGGCATGCCGCCCCTTTTTGACGACGCCTTTTTCAACACCACGCGGGTCAAGGGCATGCGGACCCGGTCCATTTTTCCCTGCCCCGACTATGACGGCATGAACGCCCTGGTGCGCGACTTAGGGTTCGCGTTCCCGCGCACCTCCCTCCAGTACCACGCCTACATCCATTACGATTTCCGCCACCCCGGGCTCTGGACCGGCATGCTCTACGACGGGACGGCCCTGGCCGCCCGCGCCGTGCGCGAAGCCGCCCTGCCCGCCGGATCCGAAGCCGCGTCCGCGACCGCCACGGCCGGGGCCACGCTTGCCGTCACGGCCTCCGCCTCAGCCCTTTCCCCCGCCGCCACCGCCACCGTTGTGCCGGCCGCCACGGTGCTCGTCCCCACCCGCGACGCGGTCCGCCTGGCCCTGCTGGGCATAGCAGGCTACAAGGGCATGCGCGGCGAGGTGAAGTTCAACGCCGCCCGTGAGCCTTCCGAGCCCAAGGCCATGATCTACTTCGCCCTGAACCGGGTGAACAGCAAGGAAATGTTGTGGAAGCAGAGGGCCTACGGCCCGCCGTTCTAGGGACGGCCGGCCGGTTTTTTCGTTCGTCATGACCCGATAAGATAGGAACCTAAGCATGTTCTTCGTCTGTGACATACTGCTCGCGACCCTTTTGGGGTCGCTCATCGGGCTTGAGCGCCAGTGGCGCCAGCGCTTCGCCGGCCTGCGCACCAACGCCCTGGTGGCCACCGGCGCGGCCGCCTTCGCCGCCGCGGCCGTCGACCCGCTGTGCAGGGCCAACCCGGGCGCGGTCATCGGGGCCGTGGTCACGGGCATCGGCTTCCTGGGCGCGGGCGTCATTTTCAAGGAAGACTTCAACGTCAGCGGGCTCAACACCGCCGCCACCCTGTGGTGCTCCGCGGCCGTGGGTGTCCTGGCCGGCATGGGGCTCAGGGTCGAGTCGACGGTGGTGGCCGCGGTGGTGATCGGGATCAACGTGGTCCTGCGGCCGATCGCCCAAAGGCTGGCCCAGGGCTCGGCGGACGCCAGCTCCGAGATGGAAAGCACCTACCGGATTTACGGCCTCTGCGCGCGGCGGGCGGAGCAGGGCCTGCGCACGCTCCTGGTCGAGGAGGCCAGCAACGCCAGGTTCCGTGTGCGGGATCTCCATTCCGAGCCCGTGCCCACCGGCCTCTCGCGCGTCGGCGCCGACCTGGTCCTGGTGGGCCGGGACGACAAAAGAATTGAAGGGGTCATCAACCGCCTCGCGGTCAAGCCCGGGGTGCGGTCCATGCATTGGCAATTGGAACGCAGCGCGAGCCATTTCGAGTAGGCCGGGAATTTTCGCGTGATTCAAGGCGGGGAAGGGAGGCGGCGATGGGCGACAACAAGGCGATAAAATGGTTGGACGAGCCCGAGGACAAGGACTACCCGGCCGCGGTCTCCTACTTGGGGCTGCTCTGGCCCGACGCCCAGGCGCAGGATTTCGTGAAGCGCCTGCAGGCCGCCCCGCTGACGCGCTTCAAGTCCAAGGACATATTCCGCGCATCGGGCCTGTCCCTTCTGGGCGTGAGCAGCGCGCGCGTGGAAAAGGACCGCCAAAAGATACGCGACGGCGGCTCCCTCTCCCCCATCCTGCTGGTGCGCGATCCGGCCCACGGCAAGGTGGTCATAGCGGACGGCTACCACCGCCTCTGCGCCGTGTATTCGGTCAGTGAAGACGAATGGATCCCCTGCAAAATCGTGTGAGACTTAGGCGACGTAGATTTCCAATTTTTGCGCCAATATTTCGCGCCGACGAATAGTATTGCTGATCAAGCTTAGCTCCGCCAAATCAATCTTTCGTCCGAACAGTTCCTCGAATTCCATTTGGATACGCCCTCGATCCAGCAATGTAGTCACCGTTCCGGGCATGAATTCCACCAGCAGATCAACGTCGCTATCGTCCCCGAAACGGTCCGTCAAAACCGAACTAAATAGGGCCAGACGACGCACCCCCAGATCGCGGCAAAATGCTGCGATCCGCTCAGCGTCCACGCCGAGACGGACCTGCCAAGGATTTGGCTTTTGTTCCCCGGAGACTAATCTTTCGTCGACCAATTTTTTCTCTGGGCCAAGGGCTGGGACGCTTCGAATTATTTGCGTTCGCCGAAGATGCCCAGAAGCGGCATGAAATTTTTCGGGCGCGGCACATGGTAGAACCAGACGATGTACGAAGCGAGGAAGGGCAGCATGACCAAGGTGACGGCCATTTGGAGGACCATGTGATGGATGCCGATGTCGCCGCGGGAGAAGGCGCTCAAGGCGAAGAGCGGCAGGCACACGTTGACGATGCAGGCCAGGGCGACCACCGGGATCGATTTGGCCGGCCGTTCGGCCACATAGGCGAAGGCGCAGGCCTCCATGAACAGGAAGAGCCCGTGCTCCTGCAGGTAAATCAGGGGCAGGTTCAGGTCGCCCAGCTGGGCGCGCGCCATCTCCGGGGTCAGGCAGAGCCAGCCTGAGAGTCCGAGGTGGACCAGGAACGCGAACCAGTAGGAAACCCTGAAAAACCGCATGGTGAACCCGGAGAGAAGCCAGTGCAAGCTATAATAGTTAACGGAAAAGTGTCAATAAAGCAATCTAGGAATACGAAGCAAGCCGACGGAAAATTGTTTTAATAGAGCCGTTTTCCTTTATTATTTCAAACTACGGCATTTCAGACGGAATCAGCGCTCGCTAAACAAGACAAATTAGTATAGTATATCGAGTGATAGATCAGAGCTGGATCGCCCGTTTGAGGTGCCCATGAAGCTCTCTCCGCTGGAAGAATACGGTTTGCGTTGCCTGATCCAACTGGCCCGGAGGGGCAATGCCCAGCCCGTGACCATACGCCAGATCAGCGAAGGTGAGGGGCTTTCCGCGGCCTACGTAGGCAAGCTCATGTTCCTGCTCCAGAAAGCCGACCTGGTGCAATCCACCCGCGGGGTGCAGGGAGGCTACGTGCTGGCAAAACCCGCCCGGGAAACGAGCCTGTTTGAGGTCTTCCAGGCCCTCGACCCAGGGGTTCTGGACGATGTTTGCGAGAAGTTCACCGGCACGGAGGACGCCTGCGTGCACAACGGAGCCTGCGCCATCAAGCCCGTGTGGAAAGGCCTGGCGGAGCACATCAACGGCTATCTCGAGCGGGTCAACCTGGCCGACCTGGCCCAAGCCCCCGCCCTACAAGAGGTTTGAATGCCCGAAGTCCTGCTTAAGATCGAAGACCTGCACGTCTCCGTCGGCGAAAAGGAGATCCTCAAGGGGGTCGACCTCACCGTCAAGCGCGGCGAGATCCACGCCCTCATGGGCCCCAACGGCTCGGGCAAGAGCACCCTGTCCAACGCCGTCATGGGCCACCCGAATTACACCATCACCTCGGGCAAGGTCTGGTTCAAGGGCGAGGACATCACGGAGATGGCCACCGACGAAAAGGCCCGCAAGGGGATCTTCCTGGCCTTCCAATACCCCGTGGCCATCCCCGGCGTGACCGTGACCAACTTCCTGCGCGCCGTCACCAAGGCCCGCAACGGCATGGAGTCCCCGGCCAAGGAGTTCCGCGCCGAGCTGGCCGGCGCCATGCAGGCCCTGGCCATGGACCCGCTCTTCGCCAAGCGCTACGTCAACGACGGCTTCTCGGGCGGCGAGAAGAAGCGCTGCGAGATGCTGCAGATGGCCATGCTCAAGCCCGAGCTGGCCATCCTGGACGAGACCGACTCCGGGCTGGACATCGACGCGCTGAAGGTGGTCTGCGACGGCATCAATCGCATCTTCACGCCTAACATGTCCATGCTCATCATCACCCATTACCAGCGCATGCTGAACTACGTGAAGCCCCACTTCGTGCACGTCTTCGTGGCGGGGCGCGTGGTCGAAAGCGGCGGCAGCGAGCTCGTGAACATACTCGAATCCGAGGGCTACGACCGCTTCATCAAGAAATCCCTCGCCGCCCATTGAGCGGCGAGAAGTCCCAAGCTAAAGCAACCTGAGGAGCCACCCATGCCCGGCAACGACCAGACCGCCCTTCGTGAAGAGCTGAAAGGCCAGGTCAAGGACATCGTCAAGGACGACTACGCCTTCGGCTTCCACGACGACGACATCCAGTACAGCTTCAAGAGCCGCAAGGGCCTCGACGAGAAGCTCGTGCGCGAGATCTCGGCGCTGAAGAAGGAGCCCGCCTGGATGCTTGAGAAGCGCGTGCAGGCCTACAAGGCCTTCGTGCGCTACCCCATGCCCGGCTTTTTGACCACCAACGCCCTCAACGAGATCGACTTCGACAACATCTACTACTTCATGCGGGCCTCGGACCGGGCCGAGAAGGACTGGAAGGACGTGCCCGAGGGCATCAAGCGCACCTTCGACCGCCTGGGCGTGCCCGAGGCGGAGCGCAATTTCCTGGCCGGGGTCTCGGCCCAGTACGACAGCGAGGTGGTCTACCACAGCGTGAAAGAGGAGCTGACCAAGCAGGGCGTCCTGTTCATGGACATGGACACGGCCCTGCGCGAGCACGAGGACATCGTCAGGAAATACTTCGGCACCGTCATCCCCACGGGCGACAACAAGTTCGCGGCGCTCAACACGGCGGTCTGGTCGGGCGGCAGCTTCGTGTACGTGCCCAAGGGCGTCGAGGTGGCGATACCCCTGCAGGCCTACTTCCGCATCAACACCGACAACATGGGCCAGTTCGAGCGCACCCTCATCATCGCCGACGAGGGCGCCAAGGTGCATTACCTGGAAGGCTGCACCGCCCCCACCTACAGCGAGCACGCCCTGCACAGCGCCGTGGTTGAGCTGATAGCCATGAAGGGCGCGACCATCCGCTACACCACCATCCAGAACTGGTCCAAGAACGTCTACAACCTGGTCACCAAGCGCGCCTTCGCCTACGAGAACGCCCGCGTCGAGTGGATCGACGGCAACCTGGGCAGCTTTTTGACGGTCAAGTACCCCGCGATATACCTGAAGGGCGAAGGAGCCAGCGGCGAGGTCATGAGCGTGGCCTTCGCCGGCAAGGGCATGCACCAGGACGCCGGCGCCCGCATCATCGCCTTCGCGAGCAACACCTCCGGCACGGTGACCAGCAAGAGCATCAGCAAGGACGGCGGCCGCACCAGCTACCGCGGCCTGGTTCGCGTCATGCCCGGCGCCAAGAAGGTGCACATCAACACCGTCTGCGACGCCCTGCTGATGGACGAGGGCAGCCGTTCGGACACCTACCCGACCATGCAGGTCGACGAGAAGGACGTCAACATCGGCCATGAAGCCACGGTCAGCAAGATCGGCGACGAGCAGCTCTTCTACCTCACCTCGCGCGGCATCACGGCCGACGAGGCCCGGCTGATGATCGTCAACGGCTTCATGGAGCCCTTCACCAAGGAGCTTCCCTTGGAGTACGCGGTGGAGCTGAAGCGCCTGATGGAGCTTGAGATGGAAGGTGGAATCGGCTGATGACGGCGACGGCGGCGAAGACCTTCAAGGAATTTTTCTCGGCGGCCTCGGTGGAGAGGCTGTCGGCCACTTTCGGCGACACGCCATGGCTTAAAGAGCGGCGCCTGAAGGGCTGGGAGGCCTTTGAGCATGGCCTGGCCGAAAAGGACCGCAGGACCGGGGCCCGCTGGCTGAAGGGCCCGCAGACCTGGCCCGACCAGCCCCTGGAGCCGGGTCCCAAGCTCGCGTTGCCCGAGGCCCTCAAGCCCTCCCTGGACGGCGAATGGGGCCCCCTGGCCGGGGCCATGAGCTTCGGATGCGAGTCCACCGAGCCTGTCCTGCTGGACGACGGGGCGAGCCGCGCGGGGGTGCTTTTCATGCCCTTGGCGGAGGCGATCCGCAAAAGGCCCGATCTCCTGGAAAAGCACCTCTTTAGCCGCACGGCCGTGGACGAGACGCTGTATTCGGCCCTGCATGCCGCCTATTTCGGCCAGGGAGCCCTGGTCTACATACCCCGCAACGTGAAGCTGGACAAGCCCCTGCGCCTGCGCGGGGCCCACACCGGCGGGCACGCGGGTTTCTTCCCCCACACCCTGGTGGTGGCGGAGGAGGGAAGCGAAGCGACGCTGGTGGACGAGGCCCATTCCGCGGGGGCCGCCGCGGGCCTCTTGGCCGGAGTGGCGGAATTGATCCTGGCCCCGAACGCGCGCCTCAATTACATCAACTTCCAGGGCCTCAACCTGGCCAGCGGCGCGGTCCTGCGCCAGAGCACGGCCCTGGCCGACGACGCCCGGCTCTACACCCTGGGCGTGGTCGCCGGGGCGGCCTGGTCCACCAGCTACCTGGGCACCCGCATCGAAGGCGGCGGGGGAAGCGTGGACCTGCTCGGGCTGGCCCTGGGCTCGGGAAGCCAGCAGATCGAGATCCGCACCCTGCAGGACCACGTGGGCAGGTCGGGCAATTCCGACGCCCTGGTGAAGAGCATCCTGAGGGGCTCCAGCCGCTTCTATTTCGACGGGGTGGTGAAGATCTTCAAGAGCGGGCAGAACACCAACGCCTTCCAGAGCAACCCCAACCTGCTGCTCAGCAGCGACGCCCGCGCGGAAAGCATCCCCACCCTCGAGATCGAGGCGGACGACGTCGCCTGCAAGCACGCCGCCAGCATCGGCGGCATCGACGAGGACGAAAAATTCTACTTGCTCTCCAGGGGCATCCCCATCCGCGAGACCGAGACCATCATCACGGAGGGCTTCGCCGCCGAGCTCGCCCAACGCCTGCCCGATGAACGCCTGCAGGAACGCTTCGTGGCCATCCTCAACCGGCTGGCCTCCACCGCCTCCGCCCCCCTCGCATAGATTAAGCGCCCCCATGGCCTACGACATCGAAAAGATTCGTTCGGATTTCCCCATCCTTGCGCGGCAGGTGCACGGCAAGCCCTTGGTGTACCTGGACAACGGCGCCACCTCGCAGAAGCCGCGCGCCGTCATCGACGCCCTGGTCCATTTCTACTCCAACACCAACGCCAACATCCACCGCGGGGCCCACGGCCTGGGCAGCGAGGCCACTTCGGCCTATGAGCAGGCCCGCGGCGTCGTGGAGCGCTTCGTCGGCGCCAACAACGGCAACGAGCTGATCTTCACACGCAACACCACCGAGTCCATCAACCTGCTGGCCCAGGCCTGGGGACGCGCAAACCTCAAGGCCGGCGACGAGATCGTGCTGTCCCAGTCCGAGCACCACGCCAACTTCGTGCCCTGGTACATGGTCGCCAAGGAGCGCGGCGCCAAGCTGGTGCTGCTGCCTTTGGATCCGGACGGGCGCATCGATGTGCACGCCGCCCGCGCGCTGATCACCGACCGCTGCAAGGTCCTGGCCTTCACCTGGGTGAGCAACGTCCTGGGCGGCGTCAACGCGGTCGAGGAACTGGCCGCGTTGGGCAAGGCCCGGGGAGCCCTGGTCTTCGTGGACGCGGCCCAGGCGGCGCCCCACTTCGCCCTGCGCCTGGCCGAACGCGGCGTGGACGCCGCGGCCTTCAGCGCGCATAAGATGCTGGGCCCCACCGGGGTGGGGGTGCTGTGGGCGCGCGAAGCCCTCCTGGAATCCATGCCCCCCTGGCAGGGCGGGGGCAGCATGATCAGCAGCGTGAGCCACGACCGCGTGACCTGGAACCGCCTGCCGTGGAAATTCGAGGCGGGCACGCCCAACATCGCCGATGTCGTGGCCTTCGGCGCCGCGGTCAAATACCTGAAGGCCCTGGGCTGGGACGCCCTGCAAGCCTATGAGGACGTCCTGTGCACGTACGCTTTACAGAGATTGGCGCGCGTGGAGGGCCTCCGCCTCTACGGACCTTCCGGCCCCAAGGACCGGGTGGCCGTCTTCAGCTTCTCCCTCGACGGCGTGGACGCTTCCGACGCCGGCGCCCTGCTCGACGCCCAGGGCATCGAGGTGCGCGTGGGGCACCACTGCGCTCAGCCCCTGATGGACACCCTCTGCGTGGCCGGCCTCATCCGGGCCAGCGCCTACCTCTACAACACCACGGGTGAGATCGACGCCCTGGTCGCCGGCCTTGAAAAAGTGGTCTCCAAACTGCGGCCCGCCGCCGCTTCCGCCGCGAAAAGCTGACCAAACCCATGGCCGCCCCCCTGCCCGCCAAGCTCCAGGCCATGGTCGATGAGCTGTCCGCCATCGACGACCTGGAGGAGAAGTACGACGCCCTCATCGAGATGGGCCGCCAGGTCCCGGACATCCCGGCCGAGCGCAAGACCGAAGCCTGCATCGTCCACGGCTGCCAGAGCCTGGTCCACGTCTACTCCACCCTGGTCGACGGCCGCCTGCAGCTGCGCGGCCACGCCGACGCCCTCATCGTCAACGGCATGCTGGCCCTGCTGGTCCTGGGCCTGAACGGCCTGACCCCCGAGGAATTCCTGCGGGTCGACCCAAAATTCATCGAAAAAACGGGGGTCATGCAGGCCCTAACCCCCTCCCGCGTAAACGGTTTTTACAACGTATACCAAAAACTAAAGGCGGACGCCCTGGCCGCCGTGAACGCCTAAAAGGTAGGTTTGAACGGCCCGTAGAAGGCGGGGAAATATGTCTTTTTCAAACCCATCCGAATAACCCGGGTGCTTTGGATGGGTTTGAAAAAGACATATTTCCCCGCCTTCCGATGGCCGCAACACCGCTTAGTTTCATGGAGGCCAAATGCCCACCGAACAGGAAGTTTTTGAGGCCCTGAAGCCCATTGTCGACCCCGAATTGAACCTGTCCATCGTCGACCTGGGCCTCATTTACGGCGTCAAATTCGAGCAGGAAGGCAAGCGCGTGGTCGTGGACATGACCCTCACCTCCATCGCCTGCCCCGTGGGCCCCCAGCTCCGGGCCGCGGTGCACGCCGCAGCCGCCGGCGTGCCCGGGGTCGAGGACGTCTACGTCAACCTGCTGTTCAACCCCCCCTGGAACCCCCGCACCATGGCCAGCGACGACGTGCTGCTCCACCTGGGGCTCGGCTAGCATCCCGGTCGGCCCGCCGCATTGCGCCCCTGGCTGCGGCCCGAAAAATCGCTTAAAGTATCCCCTATGACCGACGAGGAAATTTTCCTTGGCTCCGTGAAAGGGGACGAAGACGCCCTGCGCGAGCTCTTCGCGTCCACCTGGGACCACGTCGGGCAGGTCTGCGGCCTGTTTTTGGAGGGGGACGAGAAGCTCCCTTCCGCCGTGGTGGGCACCTATGCGCGGGCCTACCATTTACTGGGCCAGGGCCAGGCGCCGGAGCTCCCCCTCAAGACCTGGCTCAGCGTCCTGGCCACCCGGGAGTGCTTCCCGATTTTGATGAGGCTGCGCCAGGATTACGAGCAGCAGACCCGCACCTTGGAGTCCCTTTCCGGCTCCATTCCGACGCTGGTGGAGATATCGGACGACCCCAAGGAACGGGTGAATTTCATGATACGGGGGGACATCGACGACATCCCCGAGCAACACCGCGATGTCCTCGCCATGAACGAATTGGAGGGCCTGCATCCGCTGGCCCTGGCGAAACGCAGGGGCTCCTCCTGGACCTCGGCCATGAACAGCCTCATCCAGGCCCGCCATGCGCTGGCCAAGCAGGTGAAAGAGAGCTTCGGACTATGAGGGTCCCGTGGCTGAGCTGAAAGACGAGGAGTTCAAGCGCCTGGCCTCGGATTTCCTCACCACAAAGGCCGGCGAAAACGAGATCGCCGTCCTGAACATGGCGATCGAAAACAACGCCGAGGCCGCCCTGGAATTATTGGCCCAGGTGCAGGCGGCCAGGGAGGGCGTCCGCACGGGTTTGAGCGCCGAGCAGAACGAAGGCGTCCGCCCGCGGGTCGAAGCGTTGATCGCCGCCCACGCGCGCAAACGCGGAATCTTCGGCCTTTTCAGGAGGCGCCCCAAGCCCGTGCCCGCCCCGGAACCGGTTCCGGGCCCGGCTTCGGCTCCTGCGCCGGCTTCAGCTTCCGCCCTGGGCCCGGCTGGCGCCCCGGTTCCGGCTCCTGCGCCGGCCGGCGCACCCGGCACGACGCAGGCCACGGCAGCCCAGCCCCCATTCGCCGCCCGTGACGCCGAGCCGGACGCCGACATGGAGGACACCGCGCCGATCGCCGAGATCGTTGACGCGGCCTCCGTAACGCCGCGCTTAGGCGCCCCCGGGTCGGCCCTGGCCGCGATGCAAGCCGCGCCCCCTGCGCCCGCCGTGCCTGCCGCGTCCAGTGCGCGGCTCGCACCGGCCGCGCAGGGCGTTGAGAAGCCCGCTCCTCAGACGCCCGTCGCTGAGAAGCCGGCCGTCCAGAAGCCCATGATGATACCGGCGGCCGTGAATTTCGGCGCGGTCCCGGAGGTCCCCAAGCGCACCGCGCCCGTCAAGGCGCCTCCGAGATCCCGGAAGGGCTTGGTCGCGCTTCTGGTCCTGGCGGTCTTGCTGGCCGTGGCGTACACCTACCGCACGAAACTGGTCGGCCTCTACGCTCCGCCCGCGCCCCCCGTCGCGCACCACGTCCCGATGGCGCCGCCGGCCGCCGCGATGCAGGGACCGGCCGTCCGGGCGGACGCCGCGGCTCCGGCCTTGGACGCACCCCTACCGGCCCAACTCCCCAAGCCGTAGCGGAGAGGTTGAAGGCACATTTTTTTTTGCGAGGAACCCATGTCCGAATCCGACAGCGCCCTGGCCGCGAGCCTCGACGAGCTGGACAAAAGCCTGCTGAACGTGGCCCAGGCGGAATTCCCTTTGCAGAGCCGGCCTTACGCCGTCCTGGGGGCCAAGATCGGCCTGGACGAGGCCGAAGTCTTGGTCCGCTTCGCCGGACTCAAGGCCAAGGGCATCATCCGCCAGACCTCGGCCATCTTCGACACCCGGGCCCTCGGCTACAAAAGCACCCTGGTCGCCATGAAGTTCGACCCCGCCCTCCTGGACCAGGGCGCCGCCCTGGTGAGCCTGCATCCCGGCGTCTCGCACAACTACAAGCGCGAGCACCCATACAACCTCTGGTTCACCCTCGCGGTCCCGCGCGAAGGCAATCTTAAACGCGTCATCGACAAACTGCATTTCGACGCCGGGGCCCAGGACACCATCATCCTGCCGACGCTGAGGCTCTATAAGATCGGCGTCAATTTCGACATGAAGGCCGCGGTGGACGTCAGCAAGGGCGGAGACCTCCGCCTGGACGACCAGCTGGGGGATTTCCGCCAGGTGACCGAGGCGGACAAGGCCGGCATACGGGCGACCCAGGAGGACCTGCCCATCGAAGAGAGGCCTTTCGCGCGCTGGGCCGCCCAGATGGGGACCGACGAGGACGGGCTCTTCGCCTGGCTGGAGGACATGAAGCGGCGCAAATTCTTCCGCCGCTTCGCCAGCATCCTGCGCCACCGCGCCGCGGGCTTCGCCGACAACGCCATGGCCGTATGGATCGTTCCCGAAGCCCGCTGCGACGAGCTCGGCTTCAAGATGGCCGCGTTCAAGGCGGTCACCCACTGCTACAAGCGGCCCGTGTTCGAGAGCTGGCCCTACAACGTCTTCACCATGATCCACGGGCGCAGCAAAGAGGACTGCGAAAGCGTCGTGGAGGCCATCAAGGCCGAGTCCGGCCTGGACGACTACCGCATGCTCTACAGCACCCGTGAATACAAAAAGGAACGGGTCAAATACTTCACCGAGACCCCGGACCAGCTCATGGCCGTCCCCACCCCCGTCTGAGGCAACCGTGAGCCCCGCCCTAGAGTCCCCTACCGTCCTTGAACTGAGCGCCGAGATCCTGCGCCTGAAGGCCGAACGCAGGGCCGTGATCCTGGCCCACAACTACCAGCGACCGGAGGTGCAGGACCTGGCCGATTTCGTCGGCGACAGCCTGGGCCTTTCGCGCCGGGCCCAGTCCACCGACGCCGAAGTCATCGTCTTCTGCGGCGTCCACTTCATGGCCGAGACGGCCAGCATCCTCAACCCCTCCAAGACGGTGCTCCTGCCCGACGCCCTGGCCGGCTGCAGCATGGCCGACATGATCAGCGTGGACGCCCTGCTCGACCTGAAAGAGGCCCACCCCAAGGCCCTGGTGGTGGCCTACGTCAACACCAGCGCGGACATCAAGGCCGAGAGCGACATCTGCTGCACCAGCAGCAACGCCGTCGAGGTGGTCCAGAGCCTGCCCCAGGGCGCCGAGATCATCTTCATCCCGGACAAATATCTGGGGGCCTACGTGCAGCGCCGCAGCGGCAGGAAGATGATCCTCTACGACGGCTGGTGCCCGGTGCATATGGAGGTCAGGGAGCAGGGCATCGCCGCGCTGAAGCGGGAACACCCCGGGGCGCTGGTGCTGGCCCATCCGGAAGCTCCGCCCGAGGTCACCGCCATGGCCGACCTCGTCTGCAGCACCGAGCAGATGGTCGAGCAGGTGCGCGCGCTGCCGGGCACCGAGTTCATCATCGGCACAGAGACGGGCATCATCCACAAAATGAAACGGGAGAACCCGGGCAAGCGCTTCTACGCGGCCAACGACCTGGCCATCTGTCCGCACATGAAAATGAACAGCCTCCAGCGCGTGCACAGCGCCCTGCGGGACCTGGGGGGCGAGGTCAAAGTGCCCGAAGCCATACGGGAGCGGGCCTGGAGGCCCATCCAGCGCATGCTGGACCTGGGGCTGCCGTACAAGGAAAGTTTTGTCGGCTGTAAATGCTGAGCGCCCGGTCCCATCCGGCGCGCGCATCCCTATCGTACAGCCCCGGCCCATGAACCTGCGCCTTTCCCTCACCGGGGCGGCCACCCTGATGAAGGGGCATCCCTGGATCGCCGCGGCCGCCCAACTGAGCTATCGCCTGCCGCCGCCGGCGGGCACGCTGCTTAAAGTGCAGACCTCCCAAGGCGATTTTTTGGGCTGGGCCCTGAGCGAAGGTCCGGGGCGTTTCCCCGCCTTCCGCGTCGTCAGCCGGGAGCGCCGCTGCGAGCTGGGCGAGGCCTGGTGGGGGGACGTGGTGGCGCGGGCCTTGGCGCGCCGGCGCGTTTCAGGCGAGGCCGGCACCAGCAAGGCCCCGCAACGGCTTTTGGACGGCGAAGCGGACGGGGTGCCGGGCCTGGTCTGCGACAGCTGCGGGCCGCTGGGCTTTTTGAGCTCCAGCTTCGACGGCTTGGCCGCCTTCGTGCCCCTGATCGAGAAGGCCCTGGTCGACCAGACCCGCCTGCGCGGGCTTTGGCGCCGCTCCCTCGGGCCCAAAGGGGCCTGGGAGCCCTGGCGACGGGCGCCTCTCGCTCCCCTAAGTCCGGCCAAGTTCAAGGCCCTTGAAAACCGCTTGCGCGCGGACCTGGATCTGGACCTCGACCCCCAGACACAAGTCCCTCCCTGGCCCGTGGAGCGTCGCACGTGGCGGGAATGGGCGGCCGGCGCCTGCGCCGGACGGCGCACGCTGGTGCTCGGCGCCCTCGACGGCGAGGCCGCGGCGGCCGAGGCCGCCCGGCCCCAGCAGATCCTGCGCCTTGAAAAGGGCTTCATCGCCGGCCTCAAAAAAGCCGTGGCCTGGCGGCCCGACCGCCTGCTGGCGGATGTGCCTTTGAAATCCGCGGAAAGCTTCGGGCACTTCGACGCCGTCAAACACGGGCCCCGCCTGCTGCGGGCCCTGGCCGAGTCGGCGGCCCCGGACGCGGAATTCTTGATCACCTGCGCCCACCCTTCCCTGGCAGGGGCCGAAGCCTGGGAGGACGCATGGCGCAAGGCCGAGGTGGCGGTCCGCCTGGTCCGCGTCCTGGCCCCGGGGCCGGACTGCCCGGAACTGCCTTATTTCCCCGAAGGACGGCGCCGCCGGGCCTTTGTTTTTTCGCTGGATACGGCCGCGGCATAGGCCGGACGCGTAGAACCCATTAGGTCCGTCCTTTCAAGGCGCCATGAACCCCTTCCGCCACCTCATCCCCCACTTCAAGAAGCAGGGCGGCCTCTTCGCCCTGGGCGTGGCCGCGTTGCTGCTCACCGACTGGGTCCAGCAATACCTGCCTCGCCTTATCAAATTCGCCCTGGACGAGCTGCAGACGGCCAAACCCGGGCGTGACGCCGAGGGCGCCGCCCTGGCCGGCGTCTTGGGCTGGGTCTTTCTGCGCCTAGGCATCGTGGCCCTGCAGGGGGGCCTGCGCTGGGGCTGGCGCATGGGCTTTTTCGGCATGAGCCGCCAGGTCGAATACGGCATGCGCCGCCAGCTCTTTGAGACGCTGCTGAGCCTGGATTCCGGTTTTTTCAGGCGCCTGCGCGTGGGGGACCTGCTCACCCGCGCCGTGAGCGACCTGGGCGCGGTGCGCGAGAGCCTGGGCTTCGGCTGGCTGGCCCTGGTGGACGGCTTCGCCATGATCACCTTCACCATCGTGTTCATGCTGCGCGCCAACGCCGGATTGACGGTCTCGATTTTGGGCCCCATGGTCTTCGTGCCCGTGTTGGTGGTCACGCTGGGCCGCAAAGTGCGCGAAAACGAGCGCAAGATCCTGGAACTGCTCGACTCCCTCAGCCAGACGGCCACCGAAAGCTTCCAGGGCGTGCGCGTCATCCACGCTTACGCCCGGCAGGGCGAGGAGACGCGGCGCTTTGACGCGGCCTGCGGGGCCTTCCGTGACCGCGGCATGAGCCTGGCGAAGGTGTCGGCCGTGTATTGGCCCTTGTTGTGGCTGCTGTCGGGCACCTGCGAAATGTTGCTGTACTACTATGGGGGGCGCAGCGTCTCGGCGCGGCACATGACGGCGGGGGATTTCGCCATGTTCCAGATCTACCTGGCCGAGATTTTGTGGCCGGTCATGGCCCTGGGCATCTCCAGCAATTCCTACCTAAAGGGCAAAGTCAGCATCGAGCGCCTGAACGAAGTCTACGACGCCGTACCCTTGATCCAGGATGGGCCCGGGGAGCCGGTGCGCCGCCCCGATGACCGGCCCTTGAACGCCCGGGATGCGGTGGTGGAATTCCGCGGGGTCATCCGCGCCTACGAAAACGGGCCGGACGTCATCAGAGGCGTGGATTTCTCGGCGCGGCCCGGGGAATGGGTGGGCCTGGCGAGCCGCCTGGGCGGGGGCAAGACCACCCTGCTGCGCCTGCCCCTGCGCCTGGACGACGTGAAGGCCGGGGAAGTTCGGCTGTGGGGCCGCGACGTACGCGCCTGGCCGCTCAAGGCCCTTCGCCGGCGCATCGCCATGGTGGCCCAGGAGCCCTTCCTCTTCAGCGAGACCGTCTTGGAGAACATCGCCTTCGCCCACGACGGCGATCCGATGGAGCGCGTGGAGGAGGCCATGGAGGCGGCCCGCGTGGCGGACCTGCGCGAGACCATCGGCGGCCTGCCCCAGGGCCTGTCCACCCTGCTGGGCGAAAAAGGGGTGAACCTGTCCGGGGGCCAGAAGCAAAGGGTGGCCCTGGCGCGGGCCCTGTTCGCCAAGCCGGACCTGCTGCTTCTGGACGACGCCTTCAGCGCCGTGGACACGGCCACCGAAGAGCGCATCGTCACGGCCCTGCGCGCGGCTCTGCCCCAGGCGGCCGTGCTCATGGTCAGCCACCGGGTCTCCACCCTGATGCTGTGCGACCGCGTCGTGGTGCTCGAGGACGGGCGCGTCACCGCCAGCGGAGCGCCCAAGGAACTGCTGCAGCAGGAAGGATACTTTTTCGAGATGGCCCGTCGCGAGCAGCTGGCCCGCCGCGTCGGGTTGGAGGCCTAGATGGCCGCCCCGGGGGACGCCGTTGTCGAGGACCTCCAGGGTCCGGCCCTGGACTGGACGCTGACCAAGCGCCTGCTTTTGCGCGCCCGGGCGCAGTGGGGGGACCTCGGGCTGTCCGGACTCCTTCTTCTTCTGGTGAGCCTGGGCGAGCAGCTCAAGCCCCTGCTGGTGGGCCTGCTTCTGGACTTTTGCCTGCGGGGCGACTTCGCGGGCGCCCGGCCCCTCTTTCTGGCCCTGGTCTTTTGCATGGTCTGGGTCTCCTGCCTGCAGACCGTGGAGACCCTGCAGACCAACCGCCTGGGCCTCGACCTGGCGCTGGACCTGCGCCGCTCCTTATTCCATAAAATCCACGCGCAATCCCTGCGCTTCTTCGACAAGAACCCCGTGGGCAGCCTCATGACCCGGGTGATCTCCGACGTGGAGACGCTGAACGACTTTTTCACGGCCGGGGTCACGGCCGTGTGCCAGGACTTCTTCACCATCGGGCTCATCGCGTTCTTCCTGGTCCAGATGGACTGGCGCCTGGGGCTGGTGGCCCTGACCCTGGTGCCCCTGCTGCTCTGGTCCACGGCCATCTTCCGGCGCAGGGCCCGGGCCAATTTCAGGGCCGTGAGGAAGAACAACGCCGCCATGAACGCCTTTCTCACGGAGAACCTGGTGGGCATGGCCACGGTGCAGGCCTACAACCGCCAGGACCGCAACGCCGCCCAATTCGACGCCATCAACAGCGATTCCAGGCGCATCCTGATCGAACAGGTGCGCATCAACGCCTTTTTCATGCCCTTGGTCGAGCTTTTGGCGGCCGCGAGCCTGGGCCTGGTGCTGTGGTACGGGGGACTGCGCCACTTCCAGCAGAGCCTGTCCCTGGGGGTGGTGATCGCCGCCAGCATGTACATACAGCGCCTCTACGATCCCTTGCGCGACCTCACCGACAAGTTCAACACCTTCCAGAGCGCCATGGCCTCCTCCGAGCGCGTGTTCTCCCTGCTCGACCGCGGCGAGGACGTGGAGGATTCCGCCTCCCCCCTGGCCTCCTCGGACATACGCGGCGACGTGGAATTCCGGGACGTCACCTTCTCCTACGAGCCCGGGCGCCCCGCGCTCAAGAACATCAGCTTCCACATGCGTCCCGGCGAGCGCGTGGCGGTGGTGGGCCCCACCGGCTCGGGCAAGACCAGCCTGGTGAACGTCCTGCTGCGCTTCTACCCCATCCAATCCGGCGAGGTCTTGCTCGACGGAAAACCCCTTCAGGACTACGCCCGCGCCGAATACCTGCGCCGTTTCGCCCTGGTGCCCCAGGACCCCTTCCTGTTCAGCGGTCCGATCCTTGAAAATCTGCGCCTCTCCGACGCGTCCGTGCCCCGCGAGCGGGTGGTATGGGCCTGCCGCCAGGTGCGCGCCGACGCCTTTATCGATACAATGCCGGGCGGCTACGACACGGAGCTGGACGAGGGCGGCTCGAACCTGTCCACGGGCCAGAAGCAGCTCCTGAGCTTCGCCCGGGCCCTGGTCTTCGACCCGGCCGTCCTCATCCTCGACGAGGCCACGGCCAGCGTGGACACGGCCACCGAGGCGGAGATACAGCAGGCCGTCGGGGTCTTGCTCAATAATCGCAGCTCCCTGACCATAGCCCACCGTCTGAGCACGGTGCGCGACGCCGACCGCATCCTGGTGCTGAAGGACGGCCGCCTGGCCGAGCAGGGAAACCACGCCGAGCTGATGGCGGCGGGCGGCCTCTACAAGGGCCTGATCGAATTGCAGTTCAAGGAGCGCGGCTAAACCCCATGCCCACCACACGCAGCGACGTCCTCATTCTCGGCTCCGGCATCGCCGGCCTGGCCACGGCCCTCAAGGCCGCGGAGCACGGCCTCAGCGTCACGGTCCTGGCCAAACGCCGCGCCGAGGAGACCAACACCAGCTACGCCCAGGGCGGCATCGCCAGCGTCTTCGACGCGGAGGACAGTTTCGTCAGCCACATCGACGACACCCTCCGGGCCGGGGCCGGGCTCTGCCGCAGCGAGGTCGTGGAGGCCGTGGTCAAGGAGGGGCCGGACCGCATCGCCGACCTGGTGCGTTGGGGCGTGCGTTTCACGCGCAGCGGAAAGGGCAAGGGCTCGCGTTTCGACCTGACCCGCGAGGGCGGCCATTCCGCGCACCGCATCCTGCACCGGGCCGACCTCACCGGCGCCGAGATACAGCGCGCCCTTACGGCCCGCGCGCGCCGCCAGGCCGGCATCACCCTGCTGGAATGGCAGCAGGCCGTGGACCTGATCACGGCCCGCGGCCAGGCCCTGGGGGCCTACGTGCTGGACACGGCCACGGGCGAGGTCTCGACCCACCTGGCCAAGGCCACGGTCCTGGCCACGGGCGGCTGGTCCAAGGTCTACCTCTACACCACCAACCCGGACGTGGCCTCCGGGGACGGCCTGGCCATGGCCTGGCGCGCGGGGGCCACGGTGGCCAACCTCGAGTTCTGCCAGTTCCACCCCACCTGCCTCTACCACCCCGACGCGCGGCGCTTCCTCATCAGCGAGGCCGTGCGGGGCGAGGGCGGCATCCTGCGCGACCGCGGGGGCCACGCCTTCATGGGCCGCTTCCATCCCCTGAAGGAGCTGGCCCCCCGCGACGTGGTGGCGCGGGCCATCGACTCGGTGCTCAAGGCCTCGGGCGACGAGTGCGTCTTCCTCGACGCCACCCACCTGCCCGCGGCCCTGATCAAGCGGCGCTTCCCCAACATCTACGCCACCTGCCTGGGCTATGGCATCGACATGACCAAAAAACCGGTCCCGGTGGTCCCGGCGGCCCATTACCAATGCGGCGGGGTGGCGGTCGGCCTCATGGGCGAGAGCAGCGTGGACCGGCTCTACGCCGTGGGCGAGGTGGCCTGCACCGGCCTGCACGGGGCCAACCGTTTGGGCAGCAACAGCCTGCTCGAGGCCCTGGTCTTCGCCCGGCGGGCCGAGGAGGATCTGCGCCGCAAACTCAAGGCCCTGCCGGGCTGGTTCAAGGCGAAACGCTGGGACAGCGGCAAGGCCGAGGCGCCGGACGAGGGCGTGGTGGTCACCCAGAACTGGGACGAAGTGCGCCGGCTCATGTGGAACTACGTCGGCATCGTGCGCACGGACAAGCGGCTGGAGCGGGCCCTGCGGCGCATACGCCTGCTGCGCAAGGAGATCAGGCAGTATTATTGGGACTTCCACGTCACCGGCGACCTCCTCGAACTGCGTAACCTGGCCCTGGTGGCCGAACTGATCGTGCGCAGCGCCCGGTCGCGCCGGGAGAGCAGAGGTTTGCACTATAATCTTGACTGCCCCGAGACGGACGATACCCGGCCGGCCAAGGACACCGTGCTGAGGCCGCCGAAAAACTCCAAGGCCCGGAGGTCCTGATGCTGGATGTGCTGCGCCTGCTCTCCGTCTACTTGGGCCTTCTGTCCAAGCCGCGCCGCTCCCTCCTGGCGGTTTCGGTCCTGAAGCTGAGGGTCTGGCCCAGCGACCTTGACCTGAACCTGCATTTGAACAACGCCCGTTACCTCAATTTCATGGACCTGGGCCGCGTGGACGTGCTGCTGGCCGGCGGCCTGGGTTTTTGGGAACGGCGGGGACGCCAGCCCCTGGTGGCGCTTTCCTTTTGCCGCTACTTCAAGCCCCTGGGGCCCTTCCAGTCCTTCGAACTCCATACCCGTTTGCTGGGCCTCGACGAGAAGTGGTTCTATTTCGAACAGCGCTTCATGCGCAAGGGCCGCCTGCACGCGTTGGGGGCGGTCAAGGGGCTGATCGTGGACAAGAACGGGCCGGTCCCCACGCGGGATCTTTTCGCGGCTGTGGGACAGGAGCCCCCCGCCAGCCCGGCGCCACCCGGCTGGATGCTCGATTGGCTTCGTTCGGAGCGGTCGGCCATTGAGCACCTGAAATCCGAGACCGGGGCGGCCGTAGGCACGCGGCCTTGAAACCCGCGGTGCGGCCCCTGGTCCTGCTCATGGACCTCGGCAACGTCACGGTGCGCCTGCGTTTCGGCGAATTTTTTGACGCTCTGGGCGCGGCCTGCGTCCCGGCCCGGTCCGCGGAGGAACTTAGGGGCATGCTCCAGGATCCCGGCTCCGGACATGCCGGCTACGAACGCGGTGTTTTGGACGGGCCCGGCTGGCATGTCCTGCTCCAGCGCCGCCTGGGGCTGGCCCTGGATTACCCCGCCTGGTTGCGCTTGTGGAACGGCGTCTTCGAAGCCAATAAACCCATGGAAGCCTTGATCACGGGCCTGCGCGGCCAGGTCCGCTTTTGGGGGCTGAGCAACACCAACGCCGAACACCTGCGCCATCTCAAGGCGGCTTATCCCATACTGGGCGCCTTCGAGGGGATCACCGCCTCCAACGAGGTCGGCGCGGCAAAACCGGAGCCGGCCATCTACGCCTCGGCCCTGCGCTCCCTGGGCGTCCCGGGCGGCGAGGTCCTTTATCTGGACGATGTGGAGGACTATGTGCGCGCGGCCGAAAGCCTGGGCATCAGGGGCTTCCATTACACGTTCAACGACGACGCCCTGCGCGGGACCCTGCGGTCTCTGGGCTTCACCCTGCCGCCTTTGGACATGCGTTTTGGGCATGTTTAAATTAC
>Ga0182024_10007080_pt1 | contig 24330 bp, 29 predicted proteins | sample P32metaG_FD_120480 | JGI IMG/M metagenome (GOLD analysis project Ga0182024, IMG submission 120480) | Permafrost microbial communities from Stordalen Mire, Sweden - P3-2 metaG (Illumina Assembly) | ecosystem: Environmental > Terrestrial > Soil > Wetlands > Permafrost | place: Sweden: Stordalen...
ACGGACAAAAAAGTCATGCGCCACCTGCGGATTCGCAAAGTAGCGGATGGCTTCGAGGAGGGTGCCCGGGGTTCGCTTTCCCATGAAGAGAGTGTCTTACCATCCGGTGTCAACTGGGTGGCATTCGGGCCGCATTTTTGGGCCAAGTATATAGTTGCCAGAAGATTTAAGGTTATGACTCACTTGGCGAAAGTAGGCATCCGCCTTGAAGGAGTCCATCGAATCCTTGCGCGCGTGTTACACTCTTCGCAGCATGGCGAATCGCAAGCCGCTCCAGAAGCTCATTCCGATGGACGAACTGAAGAAGGTCGTCACCGACCTGATTCACGCGCCCAAGCCGGAGAAGGCTGCGAAGCCAAAGGTCAAGCCGCGCGCGAAGAAGGCCAAGCCGAAGGCAAAAGAAGCGCGGTTCAAGCGCCTCGTAAACTATCTCATGTACGAGTGTCGGCCGCGTGACTTTGACGCGCCTTTTGCGCGCAACGGTGCCGCAGACTACGCGGACGCAACTGAGTGGGCGAGGAATGTCGAGGCAATCGTCCGGGGGCAGAATCGAGCGGCGTTGGCGGACTTTGAGGACTACGAATCGTGGCGCCTCGAACGCAAGCGCAATGGAACGGCGCGGTTCTCGGGCGACGACTACTATGGCGCGCTGCGGCGGTTCTTGATCTCCACTATTAACTGTTGAAACTGCTGTCGCACGTTCTGAATATCATAGGTGATCTTGGCGAGGTCCTCTGACGTGACGTAGTCATATCCTTGTATCACGTCCTGCATCAAGCGATATGGTTTCGACCTTATCAAACGAAACTCGTCCAGGGTGTCGATGCCCCAAATGGAATGCACCATGTCGTTCCGTGCGTCGGCGACGGACTGAACCTTGTCGCGCATCTTCGACAGTCGCTTTTTGAATCGCTCGTGTTCGTCAGGCGTCAGGCGGCTAACCAAGACGGCCATGAGGATTCCCCCGCGTTGGTTGAACGTCTTAAACGCTCCGAATAGATCCATTCCGAGCGGGTCGAGAGTTCTATAGGTTATTGTGAGGTACCGCTCGGAGATCATGTACTCGATAAAGTCGGCCAATGTGGCTTCGACGGTTGCCCATGCACTTGACACGGCCGCCAGGTAGATAGCAACGTCGGGCCTCTGAAGCATCGCATTCGCGCCGAACTGAAATCGCAACCCCGGGAGGTCGGGCTCCTCAGCGTCACCGGTCACCGCCCACTCTTCTTTGGGTTTGGCTTTTGAGCCGGCGGATTTGTTAGCTTTCGACGTTGCAAATCGTAATGCAACAACGTCACGGCGCAAACGTATGTGCACACGAACAACCAAAGCCAGCAAATTAGAACTTGCCAATACGCCAGCACAGTGGGTGGGGCCGTTGATACTAGGTGAGCCGTTGCGGCGATGTCGTGTACGATGTCGGGTTTTTGGTTTGTATACCGCACAGCTGCGACCGCGATTCCGCCTACGCCGACGAAGTTCACGACTCCGGCTAGAGTGGACGATTCCGCGCGCGCGAAGGCGCGGACCGTCTTAAGGAGCTGCTTCAGTGCCAATCACGTCGCGCGATTGCATCAGTGACGCGCAGTGTAAGCGCGCCAAGGAGAAGCACCACGAGTACGGTGCTGTCTATCACGAAGCGCCGCGAGACGACATTGACGACTAGGAATATGACAAAGAGCACCAGTGCAGTAGCGACAGTACGATCAAGCAAGACTGCGCGCGGCGGCGCAATGCGACCGTCGTCGTCCTTGCGTGCCTGAATGACCGGTTCCGTGAACGCATAGTGCGGTGCTTCCGGCCCGCTCGCCGCGTAGAGTATAGCGTTGCCCTGCCCGAGAGTTTCGGCAGGCTCACCTTCCGGCAGAACCGGAGTGTATTGCGGTAGCGTTACTAGCTCCATGGACGCTCGCTATTCTGACCTGCGGAGGTTGGCGGGTACGTTTAGAATCGACACGGCGTTTTGGACGCTGGCGACATAGACCGGGTTGCCGTTCTGGTCATATTGCCCCGGCAAACGCGCAATGTCGACGACTACGGGGCGAACTCGAAACGTCGTCCCGTCATCCAGCAAGAACTCAGACCACCCTCCGTCCTCGGTGGTCTTAAAGCCCACCGAGAGGGCCTCGATCGTGGCCCCATTGAGAGTGATTTGTACGGGTCTTTCCATCGCCCCGTCTCCCTTTACGGCGCCCTTACCGGGCCCCCTTTTTGGTCAGGGCCTTCCAGGTGAGGCGGCGACCATCGGTGCGCTTCACCACGTCCACAAGCGCGGTCCGTCGTGCTGCTGGCGCGCGTTGAATCGGCAGATTTGCTCATCGCACCTCGACGCCTACTTGGACGAGCAGGTGTTCCGCTTCAACGCTCGCGACGGAAAAGACGTCCGACCGCTTCGCCGAAGCGTGAAGGGCGTCGATGGTCGCCGCCTGACCTACAAAACGCTTATCAGCGCGAACCCGCACCGCACCGTGCGCGCGTCCGGTCCGCGCCGTGTTCGCAAGCCGCGCCACGACGCGCAGGCGAACCCGGTAGTTTAGTCGTCGCCTGGTTCTGGGTCAACCGATAACGGCAGGGCTTGCGGCTCCGCGACGACCCTGCGAGCCCTTCGGAAGGTCACGTCGGCGCGCTGTGATCTGGCCGGGTAATCAATCCCCTTCCCGTCCAGCAACTCAGCGACGGTGAGGATTTGCACCTTCGCGTGTTTGCCGCCCATCGGCGACGCATAGAACCCTGCGGACGCCGCCTCTTTAACCATCGGCGCCGTCGGGGGTGTCATTGTGAGTAGAACGCCGATGTCGGCCTTCTCGCGCGTCACCGTTCCAACAAGATCGCGCACCATCGCGACACTGACGTTCTTCCCGGCCTTTACGGACAGGATGATGCGTTTCGTTGTTCCCTTCGGGTCATCGTGAAAATACAGCGCACCATCTATGCCGCGATCCGCGCCGCGCTTTTCACTTTGCGCCGTCCGCGCTCCAACCTTACCGAGCGCCCATGCTTGGAACTGAAACGGCTCCTCGCCTGCAAGACGCTCGGCGTCCGGCAGCGACGTTGGCTCACCCCTCACGTCATACGTTTTCGCGACTGCCGGACCGAACTGGTCTTGCAGGCGGTGCTTTATTAGGCCGATCGCAAGGTGCGTCACGTCGATGCCGATCCACGACATGCCAAGCTGTTCGGCTACGCTTATCGTCGTTCCGCAACCGCAGAAAGGGTCGAGTACAGTATCGCCTCGGTCCGCGCTTGCGGTCAGGATACGACGCAGTAGTGCTTCCGGTTTTTGCGTGGGATAACCAAGACGTTCTTGAGCCTGAGAGTTTATCGGTGGAATATCCTCCCAAACATCGGTCGTCGGCGTACCTTCCTGCTCATCGAGGTATCGCTTGAAACGCGGTACACCACCCGCCTTCGGGACGACGATGAGGCCGTTCTTAAAAGCCTCCATCATGCGCTCTTTGGTCCAGCGCCACACTCGAACACTACCGCTTCCCGGCGGGAACTCATACGTTAGGTTCGGTCGATTCTTGTTAGGGTTCAGAAGATCGCCGAGCGTGTACCGTCGGTTCGTTCCAGGCTCGATCTGTGAGTAGTGGCTCTCAAGATACTCCTCACGATGCTTCGTGTATTGCAGGTTAAACTTGCTCGTCGGCCCCTTGGCGTAGTAGAGAATGATGTCGTGCGCTCGCGAGAAGCGCACGGTATTGTGCGCTTTGGCCGTCGTGCGCCGCCACACGATTTCGTTGCGGAAGCTCTCAGGCCCGAATATCGCGTCTAGGACGATCTTAAGGTAGTGGCTCGCCGTCGGGTCGCAGTGCAGGTAGAGGCTTCCACTTGGCTTGAGAACGCGATGTAACTCGATGAGGCGAGGGGCCATCATCGCGATATATGCCAGCATGTCCGAATCGCCGAGCATCTGACGAAATGCTTGCAGCGTTACGGAAATGCGGCCACCGGTTTCCACCACGTCCTCGAACGCCCGCGCCGCGTCGATGTTCCATCCCCATGTGTCGCTGAACGCCTTGATTTGCGCTGCGGCACCCGCGCCTCCGTGCTCGCGAAACAGGACGTTGTAGTCGGCGTTCGAGTTAAACGGGGGATCGAGGTAAGTGAGATCGACTGATTCGTCGGCTATGTGGCGCCGGAGGATGTCGAGGTTGTCGCCATAGTAGAGCGCGTTCTTCACATCAGACCGGCGCTTTTAGCATCCTACGCCTGTTTCTTGCGAGGGCGCTTTTTACGCGCCGCATCAGCCGCGTCAACGACCTCTTTCGGTACGTGGAACAAAGCTGCTACGGGGGGATCGAATGACACGGGATCAACACCCGCTCGCGGTTTGCGGGGACGCTGAAGCGCCACTGTGCGTTTAGGATTCTTCGGCGGCTTAGGCTTTGCCAATGTCTCGGCAACCTACGCGATAATCACGTCGGTCTTTCTGAGCCGTTTGCTGACACGGCGGCCGTTGGCTCTGCGGGGGCATCCGGTCGCCCTCCTGACGAATCAGGAACAGTCTCGCGCTCTCGTCCATCTGCGCCCGTCGCAGCGTCTCCCGAGTGTTGCTGTCTCTCTCCATCGTCGTCATCCTTCGGTTCGGTGCTGAGATATTGAATCCAGGGATCGTGAATATGGATGCCGTGGTTGCTTGTGTGCATCGGGCCGAGCCCGACCGAGCCAAGCTGATCGAACAACGCGCACTCTTGCTCGCTCGGTTCCCGCACACACTCGAAGTAGTTAGTAGCCTCCTCCCGGTCGATAACGAACCGGTGAGACGGGAAGTTGACGATCAGTCGGTCGATGGCTCCCTCTTTGACGTTTCGGCTGGCCAAGCGCCGACCATAAGCGCCGGTGATCCGGTTCGCGCGACCGACCTCGCCGAGCTGAAGGGCTTGGATTTGCCCGTAGATCGGCGCGAACAGTCCGACGGTTAAGCTACATGCGACCTCCGAGGCAGCCTTGAATGAGATTTGGCTGTAGCTTCTCGCCTTTATTTCGAGCATCGACTTCTCGAACGTAAGGAATGCTTCGTTTCGCAATTCGGTGAGCGCCGTCGTGGCTGTCAAGCCGGAGCTCAACGTGCCAATGTCGTCCGGCTTCGCGACCTGAATGTCGATGGGGCCAAGCTCCCCATAGTCGGACATCACGATTTCGTCCGCGACGAGGGCGAGCAATGTTCCGGCGCTCTTGCACATGCCCGATACGAGTAACGAAATCTTCCCCTTATACTTATGCCGTAGGCACCGACCGATGCGATACGCAGCGTCGGGATCGCCGCCGTGCGTAACAACGATGACCGCAAGATTCTTGCGACGATGCTCGCGTTCACGAACCTCAGTAATCAATGCGGTATCGACGCCGTAGTCGAGGTCGGCGTTGAAAAGAAGAATATCCGCGTCGAGGTGAGCGGCTACCGCGTCGGCGGCGGCGGCTAACGCGGGATCAACCTCTCCGTCGTCGTCCACTAAATCTTCGACCCTTTCTCCATCCATAACACCCCTTCACGGGCCCCTTCACGGCCCAATGCGGCTCTAGCTGTACCCGGTGGTCCACACCCCGGTGGCCCCCCGTTTGCGCCCTGGCGCCGCGCTCCCTTGTATCGCCGCTCACGCCGCTGAAACCGCCCCCGCCCGCGCCTGGGTATAGGGTCGTACCGTAGTCAGCATGGCGCGGGCCACGGTTCAGTAACGAGCCGTGGCCTTGTCCTATCCGACGCTCATGGTGTACCGCAGGTTCACCATGACGAAGAAACTCACGCTGGGGAAAACCCCAACGGCTGCCTAGACTCGAAAACGCATGGTGTAGAGTGATTGCATCATGAATACTCGCACCGACGTTCTGAGACAAATCGGACCGCTCACTCAGGCGGAGACCAAGCCGACTAAAGCCGAGCGCGTGATGGTCGAACTCTTGCTCGACATACGCGATGAACTCCGGCGGCTGAATGAAACCATCGAGCGCCAACGACAGGGCTAGGGCTTGCGGGGCAACTCGGCCGCGCGCTCCCTGTCGAACGCCGCGATCCGTAGCATGATGTTGTGCGCGCGGTTCAGTCATGCGCTACCGCGCCGATCCGACGGCTTGCTTGTTGAGCCGTCGATATAACCGCCAGATTTAAGCCACGTTGCGAATGTTGCCTCTTTTCCGTTCGTGGCGTTTCCGATTCGTGACGCATGACGAATATCGCCCCTACTCCGGAAGCGATTGCACGCCTCCCTCGTGCGCTCGCATTTCGTCATGACGCTCTGCCGTTGACTCTGATCGACGGAGTCCTCGCGATTGGACTTCCCGATCCAAATGATGCCGCCGTCGTCGACATTCTTCGCGCAGCGACACGGCTGCGCGTTCGTCCATTGACGATGCCGCGTGAAGCGATTCGCGAATCCTTACGAGCGGCTTATGCGCCGCCCGACGCTTCTACCAGTTCCGCCGAGGCCGGGGCCGAGGCCCCCGCGGTTCGGGCGGTCGACCGCTTTTTTGCCCGTGCAATCGCCGCCCATTCAGATCATCGGATTTAACGATTCGTTCCCGATCATCGCGAATCGGAAAATGGACGCCACACTCCGCGTTCATGACGGCGAAGCGATCGTCTTGGGCGGATTGTTTCAAGACGTTGATTCCGAGACGATCACCAAGTTTCCGATCCTCGGCGACCTACCGGTTCTCGGCGCTTTTTTCCGAAACCGTCAGACGACGCACAGCAAGGACGAAGTCGTCTTCTTCCTGACGCCCCACATTTTGAGTGCCGAGTCCCCGAAGACATGAGGACTTGTGACCGCCATTTCTCGAGGCGGCAAGGTTTGGTCGCGTCCGCACCGGTAACCCCTCCGCATGAAGCGCCGTCGTGGTCGCCGCCGTTCGCGACCGTCGCCATACGCCATCGTCGCACTGCTCATTGCGATTGGTGTCATTGCGGGCGCGATCGCACTCGTCATGCGCGGCAATTCGAGCCCGCCGAAAGCGCTCGCGCTCGTGCCGAAGACGTCCGCGCCTGCGACCGCGACGCCCGCAATATCTCGTGCCGCGGCGACACCAGCAGCAGTCGCCACACCGCACGCAAGCTCGACGTCCACCGCCGAGCCTGAAGCGACGGCAACTCCGGCTTCGGTGCCGACATCGGCGCCGAACGGGCCAAGACTCGCGATCATCATCGACGACTGCGGACAGTGGCCGGCGACCGAGCACGGCTTCATCGCGCTCCCGGTCGCGCTCACCCTATCGGTTCTGCCGCATGTCCGATACGGATCGGAGATCGCGCATGACGCGCAGGCCGCCGGCAAAGGCGTGATGCTGCACTTGCCGATGGAGCCGATGTCGGGAATCGATCCCGGCCCGGGGCGGATCACGACTTCGATGGACGATGCGGCGATCGCAGCGCAAGTGCGCGACGACATTGCTTCGGTGCCGCTGGCCACCGGCGTCAACAATCACGAGGGAAGCCGCGCGACGGCCGACGACCGCGTCATGCGCGACGTCGCTGAGGTTCTTGCGGCCGACCACCTCTTCTTCATCGATTCGCTCACCACGGGCTCGTCGGTCGCCGAGCGCGACGCGCACGCTGCCGGAATCGCGACGGCGAGCCGCGACGTCTTTCTTGACAACGTCGCGGACGTCGATGTTACCGAAGCGCAGCTCCGCCGTGCAGCTCAGGTGGCGAAGGCCCACGGCAGCGCGATCGCGATCGGCCACCCGCGGCCGACGACGCTGGCGGCGGTCCGCGCCTTGCTTCCCGAACTGCAGCGTGAGGGCATCACGCTCGTTCTCGCGAGCGATCTCGTACACTGAGGCGCCGGCCGGCAAGAAACTCGGACCTCTTGCGCGGATAGGTCCCTCCAATGATGCGCATGATCCTCGGCTCATTTCTGACCGCCGCATTGCTGGCAGCGCCGCTCACGACGCAGGCCGCGTCGCTTTCGACCCCGCCGACCGTTCAGGCATCGTTCAGCGAGGGATCGTTGACGATCGACCGCTACGGGAAAGGCGATCCGATCGTGCTTCTCCCCGGTCTGACGACCGGAACGTGGGAGTGGTACGACACGATTCGGCATCTCTCGCCGAACCATACCGTCTACGCCGTGTCGCTGCCCGGGTTCGACGGGAAACCGGCGGCGACGCCGCCGCTGTTCGACCGCTTCAGCACCGACTTCTGGCAATTCATCACGATCCAAGAGGTCGTGCGCCCGGTCATCATCGGCCACAGCCTCGGCGGCACTCTGGCCATTCTGCTCGCCGAGCAGCATCCGGAACGGTTGCGCGGCATCGTCGCGCTCGACGGCATGCCGCTGTTTCCTGGGATGGAAACCATCACCGCCGAGCAGCGCGTCGCCGGCGCGCAACAGGCCGCGACACAAATCGCGAGCGAATCGCATGACCAGCTACTCGCCTACGAGAAACAATACATGCATAGCGCGGGCGGCGTGCTGGACTCGGCATTGGCCGACCAACTGGCCGAGCTCGAGGCGCGCAGCGAACCGGCGGCGACCGCGCAGTGGCTGCGCGAAGACTTGGGCGGCGACCTCCGGCCGAATCTGGGCAAGATCACGATCCCGCTGCTCGAGATCGCACCGTACAACGCCGACGATCTCCTGAACTCGCCCGTGAAGTACACTGCCGAGCAGAAGGCCCAGTACTACGGCACGATCCTGGCCGGCGCACCGCGAGTGCAGGTCATTCCGATCTCGCCCGCGCGCCACTTCGCGATGTTCGACCAGCCGCAGCAGTTCTACGCGATCCTGGACGCGTTTCTCGCCCAGAACCACTAGTCGCAAAAACAGGGGCGCGCCCCTCGGCGGGGCAAGACGCCGACATGCCCGGGAGCTCTTCCACTCCGCGGTGGCTGTTGGTCGTGGTCGCAGCCGCGGTCCTGATGGGGATCTTCTTTCGTTTCTACCATCTCGACCGCAAGGTGTTCTGGGACGACGAAGTCATGGGCACGGTCCACATGCTGGGCTACACCGAGGCCGAGATCGTTCAGGCGTCGCCGACCCTTAAGGTCGCAAGCGAGGTGCAGCGCTTTACGTTGACACCTGCGAGCGCCGCACTGCGACTCGACGATACCATCCGCGCTCTTCGAGAGGAAGATCCGCACATTCCGCCGCTCTTTTATCTCTCGGAGCGCTTGTGGACCTCGCTTTTCGGCACGTCGGTCGCCGCCATTCGGAGCCTTTCGGCGCTATTCGGCGTGCTGGTACTCCCTTGCGTCTATTGGCTCGCGATCGAACTGTTCGGTTCGTCAATCGTGGCCACCGTCAGCCTCGGCCTCATCGCGGTCTCGCCGATCTACGTCTTGTATTCGCAAGAAGGCCGCGAGTACAGCATGTGGACGCTCGCGTTCGTTCTCGTGAGCGCATCCTTTCTGCGTGCCGTTCGTCTGAACGTATTCGCCGGATGGCTGCTGTACACGGTAATCACCGGCGCCGCTTGTTATGTCAATCCGCTCACCGGATTCGTGGTGCTGGGATCCGGAGTGTACCTTTTTGTTCGCGAACACGCTCGGTTGACACCGGTCTTCCGCAACTATGCGATCGCCGTGGTCGGCGCGGTGCTCTGCTTCTCCCCGTGGCTCGTCGTCATGGTTACCAGTCCCGTCCTCGGTCATGGGATGGTTGGAATAGCAACCAGCAAACTCACCCCCGTAGGAATCGCGCTGATTTTCCTGCGTGATCTACGGTTTCCGTTCTTTGACATCGGACTCTTTCGAGTCGGCCCGGTGAGCTCGACGGCTGCCCATCTCGCGGTCACCGCGCTCGTCGTCGGATTAACGATCTATGCGTTCGTCTCGCTGGTGCGAAGGCGTCCCTACGCGACATGGGGATTCATCGTCCTTGGGCTGTGTGTGCCGCTCTTAGCGTTGATCCCGAAGGGACAGTTCGTCATCCAAGCGCGCTACTTCTTTCCTTTGCTCATGGGTGTGCAACTGGCCGTAGCAGCGTTGCTCGGCGCCTGGCTCGTCAAGAAGCCGGCCAATACGACACCAATGCGCGCTATACTCCTCTTCGCCGTCCTCATGTGCGGCGAGGTGGCCTCGGATGCCGTCTCCTCTGGGGCGGATACCTGGTGGAACAAGGACTATCAACGCAGCACTGCTGTTGCAGCCGTAATAAACCGCACGCCCAAGGCAATCATCGTCAGTGACTACGACGCGACGAGCATCTTGGCGCTGAGCCGTTACGTCGACCCGACCACCGCGGTTCGACTCAATGTGAGTTGCTCGCTCTGCACCGTTCGCGTCATGCCTCGCCCGAGCTTGACGAAAGCACCCGACGACGCGACCGTCTTCATACTGGGTATACCCGATGGCCGCGAGGGCCTGCGCATCCGCTGGATCGATCCGCGGCCGTATCCACCCAAACCTGATCCGCTCAACCTCTTCCTCTCCGTCTGAGTCTGCACATGCGCCGCATATTTCTTCTCTCGACATTGTTGCTCGTACCGCTCGCCACGCCCGGCGCGCGGGCGGCCGGCGAACCCGCGGTCGATCCCAGCGCGTGGAGCTCGATGCTGCATTGGCGCGCGATCGGACCGTTTCGCGGCGGCCGCACGAAGGCTGTCACCGGCGTCCCCGGTCGCCCGAACGAGTTCTACATCGGCGCCGTCAACGGCGGCATCTTCAAGAGCACCGATGCCGGCCGGACATGGGCACCGATCTTCGACGATCAACCGAGCGCGTCGATCGGCGCGATCGCCGTCGCATCGTCGGCCCCCGACACGATCTACGCCGGCAGCGGCGAAGGCCTGCAGCGGCCGGATCTTGCCGTCGGCGACGGCGTCTACAAGTCGACCGACGGCGGCGCGCACTGGACGCATCTGGGCTTGCGCGACGGTCAGCAGATCGCCAAGATCGTCGTCGATCCGCACGACGCGAACCGCCTGTTCGTCGCCGTGCTCGGACACCCGTACGGCCCCAACCCGCAGCGCGGCGTCTATCGCTCGACCGACGGCGGAACGACGTTCGAGCGCGTCCTCTTCACCGACGACGACACCGGCGCATTCGACGTCACGTTCGATCCGAACGACGCGCGCACGCTCTACGCGACGCTCTGGGCGGCGCGCCAGTCGCCGTGGGAGACGATCGACGGCGGTTCGTTCGAACGGGCGCAATCGGGAACCGGGCTCTACAAGTCGACCGACGGCGGAACGACGTGGAAGCGGCTCGAGGACGGCTTGCCGCCGCAGGCCAAAGGACTCGGCCGCATCGCCGTCGCCGTCGCGCCGAGCGATTCGAAGCGCGTCTACGCAATCGTCGATGCAGAGGAGCACGACGGCATCTACCGTTCGGAAGATGCCGGGGCGACGTGGACGTTCATGAACGGCGCCGAACGCATCGCCGAGCGCGGCGACGACCTGGCGACCGTCGGTGTCGACCCACGCAACAAAGACGTCGCCTACATCACCAACACCTCGACCTATAAGTCGACCGACGGCGCCAAGACGTTCGACGCCTGGCGCGGCGCGCCGGGCGGTGACGACTACCACAACATCTGGATCGATCCGTCCGACCCGAGCGAAATCATCCTGGGCAGCGACCAAGGCGCGGTGATCACGCTCAACGGCGGCGCCACCTGGAGCTCGTGGTACAACCAGCCCACGGCGCAGTTCTACCACGTCATCACCGACGACCGCTTTCCGTACCGCGTGTACGGCGGACAGCAAGAGAGTGGCAGCGCGGGGATCGTCTCGCGCGGCAACGACGGTGCGATCACGTTCCGCGACTGGCATCCGGTCGGCACCGAAGAGTACGGCTACGTCGCGCCCGACCCGTTGCACCCGGGAATCATCTACGGCGGGAAAGTGACCCGGTTCGACGAGCGCACCGGCCAGACGCGCGAAGTCGGACCCGTCGTCTCCTGGCGCGGCAATCCGGACTACCGCTTCAAACGCACCGCACCGTTGGCGTTTTCGCCCGCCGACCCGCACGCGCTCTATCTCGGCTCGAACGTGCTGTTCGAAACGACCGACTACGGCACGCATTGGAAGATCGTCAGTCCCGATCTCGCGCGTCCCGACACGGCGCCGCCGCCTAATCTCGGTACCTTCGCGCAAACCGCTGCGGCGAAGCGTCCGCATCGCGGCGTGATCTACGCACTCGGGCTCTCGCCGCGCGATCGCAACGTCATCTGGGCCGGCACCGACGACGGCTGGGTCTGGCGAACCGCCGACGGCGGCAAACATTGGCGCAACGTCACCCCGGCCGGCGTCGGTCCGTGGGCGAAGATCTCGATCATCGACGCTTCACCGTTCGACGCGGCAAGCGCGTACGTCGCGATCAACCGCTTTCGCCTCGACGAGCAGCGACCGCAACTCTTCCGCACGCATGACGGCGGCGCGCACTGGACCGAGATCGACGGCGGGATCGATGCGACGCCGACCAACGTCGTGCGCGCCGACCCTGGGCGGCGCGGAATCCTCTACGCCGGGACCGAACGCGGTGTGTGGGTCTCGTTCGACGACGGCGCGCACTGGTCGTCGTTGCGCCTGAACCTGCCGGCGACGTCGGTGCGCGATCTGGTCGTTCACGGCGACGATCTGGTGATCGGCACGCACGGGCGCGGATTCCTCATCCTCGACGACATCGCGCCGCTGCGTCACATCGAGTCGCTCACCGCCGCGCAACCCGCGTTGCTCGAACCGGCACGCGCGTGGCGCGTTCCGCGCGATACGTGGACCGACACGCCGCTGCCGCCCGACGAACCGTTCGCCGCGAACCCGCCGGCCGGCGCGGTGCTCGACTACGTGCTGCCGCGAGCAGCTTCGCACGTCACGCTGACCGTCAGCGATGCGGGCGGCCGAATCGTGCGACGCGTTGCGAGCGACGATGCGCTCGACGTAGTCGACCCGGCGTCGCTCGAAGTTCCGGCCTGGTGGATCGCACCGCCGACGCGTCCCGATGCGAACGCGGGCGCACATCGCTACATCTGGAACCTGCGCGGACCAAAACCGCACACCTTCGGCGCCGGCCCGACCATCGCGGCGATTCCGCACGATACTCCGCTCGAACCGGAAGGCGCCGTCGTTCCGCCCGGAAGATACACGGTGACGTTCGAGGCCGACGGAACGCGCCAGACCCGCCCGCTCGTCGTGCGCGAAGATCCGCGCGTTCCGGTGACGCAAGCGGAGCTCGATGCGCAGTACCTTCTCGCAAGCACGATCGCGCGGCTGGCGGACGAGGCCTATGCCGCGTCGGCGCGTGTTCGCACGCGCAACGCCGCGCTCTCGCGTGCGCTCGCCCGGGCCAACGGCGGTTTGGCACGCTTGATGACCGCGGTGGAAACCGGCGACGGTGCGCCGACACGGGCGCAGCTCGCCGCGTACCATGCGCAAGCGAGCGCGCTGGCGGCGCTGCAGCGGCAGGCGGGCGCGACGGGGCAGTGAACGAGCACGGCATGAGCGACGCCGGCCGCCCCGATGTACCCCATCCGCCATACGACGAATTGCACGCCGCTGCTGCCGGTGATCCCAACGCGGCGCAGAGCGTCGACGCCCTGCGCGCGCAGATGGAGTCGCCGAACCCCGATCCGGCGGCGGTCAAACATCAAGCCGGGTTGCTGCGCGCCGTTCCGGTGCTCGAGGCGCGGATCGCGAACTGGTGGGACGACCCAAACACGCAGCGCTGGGTCAAAGCGATCACGGACTCGGGTTTGTAGGCGTCACGGGGATCCCCGTGCGGCGCGGCTGTGGCACACCGGTTTCGATGATGCGCGGCGCCTGTGTCGGCTCCGGCGTGAAGACCGTGGTCGGCGCGACTTGCGGCGCGCTTGGATCAAACGGCGGCATCGAGCGCAGTGCGGTCGGCTCGTCGAAGGTCAGCGCGAGTGTTTTCGTGCGCGTCTCCCAATCGACATGCTGCGCTCCGAGACAGCGTGCGAGTGGCGCGAGTTCGACCAGTTCGGTTGTGGCGTCAATGATTCGTGCCGTGCACGTGCGCTCGCCGCGGCTCGCGATCAGCGTGCCGTCGGCTGCGAGCTCGACGTGGTCGGCGAAGCGCGCCACCAGCGACGCCGGGCCGACGACCTTGCCGGCGCGCAGCGTCGCGGGCAAGCCGCTGGGAACGAACGTTCCATTGATCACGATGATGACGAGCGTCGCGAACGCGGCCGAAGGATAGGGCGATGTCACGCGTGATCCGCGTCTTCCGGACGGCGGGCCTGCGCTTCTCGGCCGAGGGCGCCGCCTTCATGGCGCAGTCGATCGCGTTCACCGCGCTCTTCGCGCTTGTTCCGCTGTCGATCGTCGCCGTCGCTATTCTGGCCTTTTTCTACGGTACGGACGAAGGCGTTGCACGCGCCAACCAGGCGATCCAGCAATACGTTCCGGCCCTCGGCGACTTGGTCTCGAACAACCTCAGCGCGATCGTGCGCTATCGGGGCTTCAGCGGTGCGATCGGCCTGATCGGGCTCATCTGGTCGGGCAAGAATCTGTTTCAAGCGCTCACGTACGCGCTGAACCGCTCGCTCGGAATCACGCGCTTTCGGCACATCGTGTGGGACGTCGCGATCGCGCTGGTGCTCGTTCCGTTCGCCGGCGTGGTGCTCATCGTCGCCACCGTGCTGCCGATCATTCTTACCCTGATCGTGCAGTTCGCCGGACTCGAATACCTGCGTTGGGCGCCGCAGATCGCGTCGTACGCCGGCTCGGCACTGCTCGTGTTCGTCGTCTCGGCATTCTTGTACGGATATCTGCCGAACCGACGCCCGCGCTGGGGCTCGGTCATCCCCGGAGCGCTGACCTGCGCGGTCGGCTACTCGATCGCCCAAATCGCGTTCGCCGTCTACACCACGTACGCGTCGTATGCGTTCCAAATCTACGGTGCGCTGTCGGCGCTGTGGGTGCTGCTGCTCTGGCTCGACCTGATCGGGGTCGTCTTTCTGTTCGGCGCGCACGTCAGTGCCGCGTGGGAGAAGGATGTCGACGCCGAACGCCTCCCCCTCGCCTCGTAAGGGATCGCTTTCACGGCACACGAACCCGGGCACGTGCACCGGTCCCTTATCGTCGTCCTCGCCACGTTCATCGCGCTCCCATTGCTCGCCGCGGCACCCGATTCGTCGCTGCTCGCCAAGCCGAGCGTGATCGTCTACCCCTTCGTCCCAACCGGCGCTTCGGTCGACCGCGAAGCCGGCTCGCGCCTCGCGACGATCCTGGCCCAGCAGATGGCGAACACCGGCAAGGTGAAGGTCATTCCCCCACCGCCGGGGACCGACCGCGCGAACTACCTCAAAGCCGCGCTCGCCAACGACGCGGACTACTACGTGACGGGCTACATCACGCCGCTCGGTGATGCCGTTGCCGTCGTCGAGCAGGTCGTCAGCACGACGACCGGGATCGTCGTGTTCAGCCAAACCGCGCAACTGCACACCTACAGTGACGCGGCGAACCAAGGGTCCGATTTAGGCTTGCTGATCGCTGGGCACGCGAACCGAAACCTCGCCGCGATCGGAACCGCGCCGCCGCAATCGACGCCGACGCCCGCACCGAGCCAAGGCCCGCAAGCGGATCTCGGCAAGCTGCTAAAAGGTCGCAAGAAGGCCGCCCCGGCGGCGACGCCGCGCGCAACACCGGTGGCCGCGGCCAGCGCGCCGGCCGCCGCGCTCACCAACGTGACGCCGCCGCCCGTACCGGCCAAGACCGTCGCCGCCGCGCCGGTGACCGCGCCGGCCGTCGCGTGGGCGGTGGTTCCGATCGAAGGGAGTGCCGACGGCGCTCTACGCGAGCAAGCGACCCAGCGCATCATGAGCCGTTTCAGCGGCGAACGCACGGCGAGCGTTCGCGCCGCCTGCGACAAGGCGATTCACTCGGTGCTCACCGGCACGCTCAGCGTGCGCCCGAACACCAGCGGCGGAACGAGCGCGACACTCGATCTCACCGCGACCGACTGCAGCGGCAAGCGCTTCTTCCACCAAACGCGCGTCAGCAGCGCCGACGGTGCGACCGCGCAACAAGTCTCGGTCGAGCGCGCCGTCGACGCGGTGATCAACGACTACCTCAACCCGCCAAAACGCCCGCGCTAAGCCGCCATAACGTCGATCGTTCCGTCGATCGTCGTCGGAACCGGCGCCGCGAACGAGCTCTTCGACTTCCCTACGAGATTGGGCTACGGCGGCGCACGAAGAGGCCGTTAGGAACCTAAGCTTCTTCGGCCAATCCTGGTTCCAACAATCCAGGCGGGAGGTCAACGATGATCCGGCGCGCCGCGACGTCGACATTGCGGACGAAGGCGCGCACCAGTGGTACCATTGCACGCGTCGGACCGACGAGCAACACATCCTGCGCGGGATAATGTTCGACCGCGACAACTTCGCCGAGCAGCGCGCCGTCGACAGCGACGAGCGAACACCCCACGAGGTCCTCGTCGAAATACTCGCCTTCTTCCATTGCAACGTCGGCGCGATCGACGAACAACACCGCGCCGACGAGCGTTTCCGCGGCCGTCGCATCGTCGACACCTTCGAATGCGACCAGCGGCCGGCCCTGATGCAACCGTAACGACCGCACGCGTAACGCCCGCGACGTCCCGTCGACCAGCACCGCGCGCACACCCACGTCAGCCGCGAGCGCGTCGGCGCCGGCGCGGCTGGGCGCGACTTTCAGCTCGCCGCGCAGTCCGAACACGCCGGCCACCCGGCCGGCGTTCGCCTCACTCGGCAGTCTCTTCGTCGCCCTCGTCGTCGCCGCCGGCGACGTCAATGTCGCCGGCATGCTCGGCTTCCGCTTCGACGTCCTCATCCTCGAACGAGATGATGTCGATGCTGATGCGACCCTCGGCACTGGCGCGCACGAGCGTGCGCAGCGCCTGCGCGACGCGTCCGTTGCGCCCGATGACCTTACCGAGATCTTCGTGCTCGACGACCAGCTCGACGACTTTCCCCTTGTCGGTGTCGACCTCTTCGACGAGCACGTTGTCCGGCTTTGCGACGAGCTTGCGCGCCAAGAACTTGAGCAGATCGAGCGCGCGCAACTGCGCGACCGCCGGATCCTCGGTCTTGCGCGCACCGCGCGTTCCGCCGTAATCGCGCCGCGGCCGCCGTTCGCCGTCTTCGGTCGCGGCGCCGCCGGCGCTCCGATCGCGGCGTCCACGGCGCGGACGCTCGTCTTCCGGCTCGATGTCGTCGTGAGCGGCTTCGTCCGATGCAATGCGCCGCGCGCCGAGCGTCGAGGTGCGCTCTTCTTCGGGCGCCTTGTCCTCATCGCCGAACAGGCCGAATTCGTCGTCGAACGCGCTCATCGAACGCGCTCGCAGAGCACCGCCACGGCGTTACTCCTTCTTGCCCTTCGGCGGACGCTTGTTCTCGGGAATGAATCCACGCTCCACGAGCCCGAGCTCAGCGAACAAGCGCCGAACCGGGTCCGAGGGCTGCGCACCCTTGGCGAGCCACTGCTTCGCCTTCTCCTGATCGACGACCAGCGTCTTGGGTTCCGTGCGCGGATTGTAGTGACCGAGAATCTCGAGAAAACGCCCATCGCGCGGCGACTTCGCATCCGCCACCACAAAACGGTACGTCGGTTGTTTCTTGGCGCCCATGCGCCGCAGTCTGATCTTAACCATGTCGACTTTCTAGAAACCCCGCAACTCTTTGCGGGCGGGAGCAAGGAAATCATTGAAAAGGCTGTCCCCCACATCGTGCCCGTGATCGCGGCGCATCGCCGCGATCACCGCCCAATCCCCATCGGCAGCTTGGGAAACCGGCCCGGTTTCATTCCACCGAGCGACTTCATCATCTGACGCGACGACTCGAATTGCTTCACGAGCCGATTGACGTCGGCGACCTGCGTGCCGCTGCCGACCGCAATGCGCTTGCGCCGCGAGCCGTTCAGGACCTCCGGGCGTGCGCGCTCCCGCATCGTCATCGAGCAAATGATCGCCTCGACCTTGGAGATGTCTTTCTCGTCGATGGACAGGTCCTTGGGCAGCGCTTTCGAGAGCCCGGGGATCATCTTCATGATGTCCGTCATCGAGCCCATCTTGCGCACTTGACGGAGTTGATCGAGAAAGTCGTCGAGGGTGAACTGCGACTTGCGCAGCTTCTTGGCAAGATCTTCGGCCTGCTGCTGCGAGTAGACACTTTGGGTTTTCTCGATGAGCGTGAGGACGTCGCCCATCCCGAGGATGCGCGAGGCGAGGCGGTCGGGATGGAATGCTTCGAGCGCGGTGACTTTTTCACCGACGCCGACGAACTTGATCGGCGCACCGGTGACGCGATGAATGGAGAGGGCGGCGCCGCCACGGGCGTCGCCGTCCATCTTGGTGAGGATGATGCCCGTGATGCCGAGGCGGTCGTTGAACGTCTTTGCAACGTTGACGGCTTCTTGTCCGGTCATCGCGTCGGCGACGAAGAGGATCTCGGTCGGTTTGACGGCGGCCTTGATCTGCTCGAGCTCTTCCATGAGCTTCTCGTCGATCTGCAGACGGCCGGCGGTGTCGATGATGACGGTCGGAATCCCGAGCCGGCGCGCTTCGGCGACGCCGTCGCGCGCGATTTTCACCGGGTCGCCTTGACCCTCGTCGAAAACCGGCAGATCGATCTGCTTGCCGAGTGTCTTGAGCTGATCGATCGCGGCCGGCCGGTAGACGTCGGCCGCGACGAGCAGCGTGCGGCGGCCCTGTTCTTTCAGTCGCAGCGCGAGTTTGCCGGCATGCGTGGTCTTACCGGAGCCTTGCAGGCCGACCAGCACATAGATGGTCGGTGGCGCGTCGCTGTACTGCAGCCGTGCCGCCGCGCCGCCCATCAGCTCGACCAGCTCGTCGTGAACGAGCTTGACGACGGTTTGCGCCGGCGTCAGCGAGGTGAGGACGTCGGACCCGACGGCCTTTTCCTTGATGGCGTTGACGAACTCTTTCGCGACCGGCAGCGCGACGTCGGCCTCGAGCAACGCCACCCGGACTTCGCGCAATACCTCAGCGACGTCCGACTCAGAGAGTCGGCCGCGGTTCGCCAGCCGGTCGAAAATCGCGCCTAAGCGCTCGGAAAGAGCTTCTAACACTTATCCCTTGGCAGCGTCGACGGCGTCGATCTTCTGGACCGCGTCGCCGACGGTTTTGATTTTCTCCGCCTCTTCGTCGGGGATGTCGATCCCGAATTCGGTCTCGAACGCCATGACCAGCTCGACCTGGTCGAGCGAATCGGCACCGAGATCGTCGGTGATCGACGCCTCCGGCGTGACCTCGTTCTCTTCGACACCGAGCTGGTCGACGATGATCTTCTTGACGCGATCGAAAGTGTCAGCGGGCATGGTGTTGGTGAGTCTCCTGTGGTCTGAGCAAGAGCGAAGCTACATCAGGAAGCCGCCGTCCACGACCAGCGTTTGGCCGGTGACGTAGCGGGCAGCATCGGAGGCGAGAAAGGTGACGACGGGGGCGACATCCTCGGGCGATCCGGCACGCCCGAGCGCGATCGTGCTCAGGTAGTGCTCTCGAGCGGGTCCCGGCATCTGCGAGGTCATCGCGGTTTCGATGAGGCCCGGCGCAACCGCGTTTACCCGAATGTTGCGGGAACCGAGCTCTTTTGCAAGCGACTTTGCTAGACCAAGCAGGCCGGCCTTCGTCGCAGCGTACGCGCTCTGGCCGGCGTTCCCGGCGAGTCCGACGATCGACGAGACGAGCACGATCGAGCCGGCGCGCTGCTTCACCATCGGCTTCGAGACGGCGGCACACAGGTAGAACGCCGACTTGAGGTTGACATCGAGGAGGCGGTCGAGGTCGGCGCTGCGGAAACGCAAGATGAGGCCGTCCTGCGCTTGACCGGCGTTTGCTACCGCTACGTCGATGCGACCGTGACGTCCCACGACCTCGGCGACGGCGCGAGCGACCTCGGACTCAATCGCTACGTCGATGATGTGCGTGCTGATCTGCGCCTCAGGACGCGCGATGCGACAGGCCGCTGCGGTTTCGGCCAAGGCCAGCTCGTCTCGACCGCACAGCGCGACCGCGGCGCCGTTGCCGGCGAGATCGATCGCGATCGCGCGCCCGATCCCGCGGCTCGCGCCGGTCACGACGGCGACTTTCCCGGTCATCCCGCGCGCAACGGTTCGCCGGTGGCGACGCTCGCGAGCTGCGCGCGCAACCGCTCGACGCCGGCCGCGTCGGAGACCGTAATGGCTTTGGGCGCACCGGGAACGCGCTTGAACATCGGTGCGAGAACCGCCGACGCGCCGAACTCGACGATCAGATCCAACTCCATCGCGACCATTGCGACGGCCGCATCGTGCCAGCGCACTTCGTCGGTCACCGACCCGATGAGGTTCGTCTTGATTTGCTCGACGTCGGTATACGGCTTCGCGTCGACGTTCGAGATGACAGTAAAGCGCGGGAGCTGCACCGGAGCGGCCATGACGTACGGTGCGAACTCGACCCGCGCCGAGTTCATCAGCGCGCTGTGCCAGGCACCACTGACGTTGAGCGGGACGACGCGTTTCGCTCCGGCTTCGATCGCCAGCTCGCCGGCGACACGCACCGCCGCCGCATCACCGCTGATGACGATCTGCCCTGGCGCGTTGAAGTTCGCCAGTTGCACGCGTCCGGCGCCTTGCGCGGTGGCGCGGGCGACAACGTCGCGCAGCGCATCGGTGTCGAGACCGAGCACCGCCGCCATTGCGCCCTGCGTTTGGGTCGCGGCCCGCTGCATCGCCAGGCCGCGCTGATTCACCAATCCGAGCGCGTCCTCAAAAGTCAGGGAGCCGGCGAGCGTGAGCGCGCAGTACTCGCCGAATGAATGTCCAGCGGCAACCGTCGGGTCGAGCGCGTCGCCGGCTGCGCGCGCGATGGCGACATTCGTGACGAAGATGGCCGGCTGAGCATAACGCGTCTCGCGCAGCCGCTCCTCGGGGCCGTGCTCGCAGAGCGCCATCAGATCGTAGCCGAGCAGCGTCTTGGCAGCCGCGTAGCACTCGGCTGCGGCCGGATAGGTGCGCGCGACGTCGATCCCCATCGACAGCGCTTGCGATCCCTGACCCGGGAAAACCACCCCGACGCGCATCAGGCGACTTTGCCGTTGGTGGCTGCGTGCCAGCGCCACACGACGGCGCCCCAACTCAAGCCGGCGCCGAAACCGACGAAGAGAATGATGTCGCCGTCCTTGAGCTTGCCGCTCGCCGCGACTTCCGACAGCGCGATCGGAATCGACGCCGCGCTGGTGTTCCCGTAGCGGTCGATATTCACGACGACGCGCTCGGTGGGCATCTCCAACTGTTTTGCGGCAGCGTCGATGATGCGGCGATTCGCTTGGTGCGGGATGAGCCAGGTGACGTCTTGCGCGCCGATTCCCGCGTGTCCGAGCGCGACGTTCGTCGCCTCGATCATCTTGGTGACCGCGAAACGGAACACTTCGCGCCCGTTCATGACGATCGTGTTGCGCCGGTCCAAGACGTCGTCGGCCGTGAGCGGCGGACCGGCCGTGCCGCTCATCGGCAGGTAGAGATTTTCCGGATTCGAGCCATCCGCACCCAGCTCGCTGGCTAAGAAGCAGTCCGTCTCGCTCGCCTCGAGCACCGCGGCGCCGGCGCCGTCGCCGAACAAGATGGCCGTGGAGCGATCCTTATAGTTGACCAGCCGGGTGAGCTCCTCGGCACCGACCAGCAACACGCGGCGGAACACACCCGTACGGATCAAGCTCGCGGCGACGGTCAGTCCGTAGATGAAGCCGCTGCAGGCGATCTCGATGTCGAAGGCCGGCTTGCCGGTGATCCCGAGCTTCGCGCCGACGATGCAGGCGGTCGCCGGAAAGGCATAGTCGGGAGTGACCGTCGCGACGATCACGCAGTCGATGTCGGCCGGTTGGCGCCCGGCGCTGGCGAGCGCATTACGCGCCGCGCGCAGTGCGATCTCGCTGGTGGGCTCGTCGGGGGCGGCGACATGCCGCTCCTTCATTCCGGTGCGCGTCGTGATCCACTCATCCGACGTATCGAGCATGCGCTCGAGGTCGGCGTTCGTCAGGACTCCCGTGGGCACGTAGTGCCCCACGCCCGCAATGCGGACCCCGGTGTGGTTCACTTCAACTTCAGCGGGCGGACCGCAGCGAAGGCCTGTCCTGAGCCCGTCGAAGGGCGAGGACCGCGAAGGATTCGCAATGCGAATCCACTAGCCGTGAGAATGGCCGGCGTGGTCGTCCTTCGCGACGACTTGCCGGCCGTCGTACGTTCCGCAGAAATCGCAGACGAAATGCGGCCGCTTCGGCTGGTGGCACTGCGGGCACTCGACCGTCGTCACCGGACTGAGCTTCCAGTTCGCAGCGCGGCGGCTACGCGTCTTGGATCGGGGAGTCTTCCATTTGGGGTTCGCCATGATCGCCTTCCGTTTTCATCGGGGAGGGACAGGCACACCCGTCATCCTCCACGTTCTTCTTCCGTCCGCACCGCTGGCAGAGGCCAGGGCACGTCTCGCCGCACGTCAGGACGTAAGGGAGCGCGCTGGTCACGAGTTGTCTCACCAGATCGCCCACGTCCAGGGCCGTGCCGTTCAATACGTTGTTCTCGCCGAAGGGGTCGCTCGTTCCGCTTGGCGGATCGAAGCGTTCCTCGACTTCGACCGTCATTGGAACGAGCACGTCGTTCAGACACCGGTCGCACGGCCCCTCGGCTACCGCATCGATCGTTCCGCTGATGTCCACTCCGCGGTCGACGCGCCGCAGGTCGAGGCGAGCGTGCGCCGGCTGCGGGAACGTGAAGGTGGAGAACGGCGGAACCTCGAGGCGCTCATCGAGGGACATCGGACGCCCTGCGAACAGGACCGATCCGATGTCGATGACCAGTGAAGAACCCATACCATAGAACGGGGTTCCCCGCGAGGAGAACCCCATGCAACCGACTTATGGTAGGCCACGCCGGGGCCCTTGTCAACGTCCGCCGTCGGCGTGAACGACGCGTGCATGGACACGACGCTGAGCGTCGCCTACGGGCGTGAAATCACCGCCGCGGCGACCCGCCACCACCTCGAACCACGCTTGCTTGCCGCCGTCGCTGCGCAAGAGACCGGCGGCCCGGCCGCCGACTCGGGCCGCAACATCGTCGGCGACGGCGGCCACGGCCGCGGTCTGTTTCAGATCGACGACCGCTGGCATTCCTTCGCCCGCAGCCCCGCCGCAATGGATCCGGGCCAGAACGCGGACTACGCCGCCGGAATGCTGGCCGGAAATCTCGAGCGCTACGGCGGCAACGTGCGCGCGGCGCTCTCGGCCTACAACGCCGGCTCACCGACCGCAACCGGCACGCGCACCGACTGGGGCGACGGTCCGATCGGCTACGCGGACTCGGTCCTGCGCCACTACACCCGGCTCGGCGGCGGAGCCGGCGGGACCGCACCGCCGGCCGATGCGCGCGACGCGGCCCAGAACGTCGACGCCCTGCGCGGCGTGGCCGGCCAGCTCAGCGCCGACGTGCAAAGCTCGTCGTCGTCGTCGTCGTCGTCGTCCTCCGCCGCTGCGCCCGCGCCGATGCTCATGCCGCTCAATCTTCCGGCCTACAAGCCACTCGCACCGATCGACTCGCGTGACCGCGACGTGGCGCCGTCCGCGACCGGCGGCGACGACTCGGTCGACTAGGAAAGGACACCGCAGAACCATGGGCTTCAATCTTCTGAGCGCGGTTGCCGGCGCAGCACAAGGCGCCGTAATGGGCGGCAACCCGGTAACCATTGGCGCCGGCGCCCTCGCCGGCGGTTTCGGCGGCAATACCACCACCACGGCCGGCGGCTTGGGCAACAGCGCGCAAGACTTCATCAACACCGGCTATTTGAACGCAACCGAAGCGCTCAACGCGCAGCAAATGCTGTTCCAACTTCAGGTCCAAGCGCAGTCGCAGCAGTTCGACGAGATGACGTCGGAGCGTTCCGAGCTGCTGCGCGAGCAGAACGCGCTCCGCGACGTTGCGATGGAGCAGCGCAAAGCCGACAACGCGATCACCAAAGAGTTCATCAAGTCGATCGTCTAGACGATGGAGGCTCTTCCGGTGCGCCCGCCGGCGCCTCACCGAGCGCCGCACCGCAATCCCGCCGCCGCAGCGGCGCGGCGGCCGGCAGCTGCCGTCGCGCACGCGGCGGCACATCCGACGGTACCGCTCGATCCGGCGCTGGTCGCCAAGCAGCGGGATTTCGACCAGGTCATGATCTTGCAAGCCGAACGGGAACGCGAGGCCAATGCGCTGCGCGACCTCGCCATGCAGCAAATCAAGCGCGACGACCAGACGATGAACGAGTGGATCAAGTTGATCTGACAAGGCCCCGGCGCGGAGGGACTCGAATCAACGGCGTCGGTCTGGGGCCATTAGCTCAGTTGGTTAGAGCGCATGCTTGATAAGCATGAGGTCCATGGTTCGAATCCATGATGGCCCACCAGTCAAAAACCGCGTAGTGGCGCG
>Ga0182024_10007081_pt1 | contig 24327 bp, 18 predicted proteins | sample P32metaG_FD_120480 | JGI IMG/M metagenome (GOLD analysis project Ga0182024, IMG submission 120480) | Permafrost microbial communities from Stordalen Mire, Sweden - P3-2 metaG (Illumina Assembly) | ecosystem: Environmental > Terrestrial > Soil > Wetlands > Permafrost | place: Sweden: Stordalen...
ATGCGTTTCTGCCGGTGTTGGTACCGATCCTGCTCATAACAATTAAATCCTTTCTTACTATTGAAAGTTCGGGGACCGGCTGGCGCTCTGTTTTCTTTTTATTGGGTGATCCGGAAATAGCCCTGGCCATCGGGATACTGCTGGCATTGACTGCAAAGCGGTCGTGGAAAAAAATAGAATTAGGTGCGCTATTACAGGATTCAGCGGAAAAAGCAGGCGGCATCCTGGTAATCATTGGCGCGGGCGGCGCTTTCGGAGCTGTGTTGGCCGCAACACATCTTGGCCAGCAAATAAGCACATCATTACCTCTCGGAAGTCTGGGAATATTTTTTCCTTTTTTGCTAACCTTCGTTTTAAAAACTGCGCAGGGTTCTTCCACAGTTGCTATCGTCACCGCCGCTTCTATTGTTCATCCGCTGTTGCCTTCCCTCGGACTTTCAGCTACAAATGGTCCATTGTTATGCGTTTTATCCATGGGTGCGGGCTCCATGATGATCTCCCATGCCAACGACGCTTATTTCTGGGTTATAGCGAAATTTTCCGGCCTGGATATGAAAACCATGCTCCGGGTGTATACCGTTTCTACTATTTTCATGGGACTTACTTCCTTTGTATTGGTTTGGATTTTGTCTTTGATTCTAAAATAAGTTCTGTTGCAACCGATGGTCGCCTGGAGAACAACTAAATTGGCCCTTTCCTTTGGAGATGGGGAGCAGGGATCCCTGGTACATGAAGGATATATTTTCCACGGAACGATTCTTCTGGAAAAAACTGACTGATCTCCCTGATTTTCGGCCTTGTACCGCTTTCTGCAATTTCCGCAGACAAATCACCGCCTTTTAAGCAAATGAGCCCGTTGGCAAACGGCAGCCCCCCTGCAGGTTCCTCAGGCATTGCTTTAAGAAGTGGCTTCGACCATTTCCATAAATCCTTTAATGGAGCAACGGCACGGGAAACTGTGACATCAAATTTTCTTCCGGTGATTTCTTCTGCCCTGGTATGTTCGGTGCTCACATTTTTCAATTCCAGCGATTCTTTAACGGCCTCCACTACTTTCAGTTTTTTCCCAATACTGTCAACCAGGTGAAAATGCACCTCGGGAAAATAAATGGCCAGCGGAATGCCCGGGAACCCGCCGCCTGTGCCAATATCAATCACCCGGCTTCCTGCACGGAAATCAAAAACGGCAGCAATACTCAGAGAATGCAGCACGTGCTTGTCGTAAAGGCTTCCGATATCTTTTCGTGAAATCACATTGATCTGGTCATTCCAATAAGTATACAGCGCTTGCAGCGCAGTAAGCTGTTCCAGTTGCAACTTCGTAAAGTCAGCAAAATAACGGGTGACTATCTCCATTCCATGCGCGGCTTCTTCCATAATGAAGGTGCAAAAATGAGATAATATCCGGTCATCCAGATATCCAGCAACCACCAGAAAGGAAAAAGATCAATCTCATTCAGTTTTTTCATCGTCCTGAAATAAACTATTCCCTGAATCAGGAATCGCAGTCCGAAGACTGAAAGGGTCAGGGTCCAATGAAAATAAATGAGACTGATAATAAATGCAGGATAAAACAGAAAATGAGTAACTGAATAAATGCTGAGCAGCCATTGTTGTTTGCGCCTGTAGAATTTTCCGGTGCTGTAATGCCGGTTTTTTTGTTTGACCCAGTCCCGGAACGTTTTTTTGGGCTCGGACAGCGTAAAAGCATCCGGATCAACAACGATCCTTGTATTGCTGGCATTGGCTACCTGGTTGATGAAAAGATCATCATCACCTCCGGGCAAATGATTCACAGAGGAAAAGCCTTTATTCTTAAAAAATAATTCTTTTTTGTATGAGAGATTTCTTCCTACGCCCATATAAGGCTGACCCGCGAGCGCGTATGATAAATACTGCAAGGCCGAGTGAAACGTTTCAAAGCGTATAAGCTTATTGAGCAGGCCGGGCCGCTTCTGATAAGGACTGTAACCCAACACCACCTGAATACCTTCATCGTACCCGTCCTGCATTTTCTCAATCCAGTATTCGCTGGCCGGGACGCAATCCGTATCTGTAAGGAGTACCACCTCATGTTTTGCTTCCTTGATGCCCATGCTCAGCGGATATTTCTTGCCGGGAATCCCTTTTGCCTCATACTCCAGGTTTACGATATGCAATCCCTTAAAAGTCTTTTTGAATTCTTCAAGCAGGTAGCGGGTATCATCCTGGCTGTTGTGATTTACAACAATTACTTCATGGGTACTGGGATATGTTTGCACCAGGGCGCCGGGCAGATTGGCTGCCAGGTTGGGCGCTTCATCACGCGCACAGATTATTACGCTAACGGGATGGTGCTGAGATTTTTCTTTCGAAGCCTTCCTGAAGAATGCGAGACGCAGGAAAAACCATAAATAATAGAAAACCTGAACGGCGGTTATTACGCAGAAAATCACAAACCAAATCTCACTCCACGATAAATAAGGCGGAAGTTTATGCATTCAAGGCTACAGTTAGTTGGGACAGTAAATTTACGTAATAATACGGTTTAGCGGAGATCAATTAGTTGGCGGTTGACGGTTGACGGTTGACGGACTTTAGGCTTGAATCTGCACCTGAAATCCTTCAACCGTCAACTGTCAACCGTCAACCCTAACTTGCATCCATACCAATGGCCAGATTATCATTCGAACTTATTGCGCAAGACCCTCTTACCCAGGCCCGCGCGGGGCTCCTGCGCACAGATCATGGAGAAATTCCAACCCCTGTTTTTATGCCTGTAGGAACTGCGGGTAGTGTAAAAGCAGTTACTTCCAACCAACTGAAACAGGAAATAAAAGCCCGGATCATTCTGGGAAATACTTATCACTTATATCTCCGTCCCGGTACTTCCGTTTTGGAAAATGCCGGAGGAATCCATCAGTTTATGAACTGGCACGGACCTGTTTTAACTGATAGCGGTGGGTACCAGGTTTTTTCTTTGGCAGGAACCAGGCAAATCACCGAAGAAGGCGTGGTCTTTAAATCTTATATTGACGGCTCATCTCATCTGTTCACGCCGGAAAAAGTGATGGATGTTCAGCGTAGCATTGGCGCTGATATCATCATGGCTTTTGATGAATGTACACCCTATGGCACTGGGTATGAGTATGCCCGCAGTTCCATGGAGCTTACCCATCGGTGGCTGGACCGCTGCATTGCCCGGTTCGGGGACACCCCTGATAAATACGACTATACGCAAAATCTTTTTCCCATCGTTCAGGGAAGTGTTTTTGAAGACCTGCGCAAACAATCCTGTGCGTTCGTTGCTTCCAGGGATGCTTTGGGCAATGCCATCGGAGGATTGAGCGTGGGGGAGCCGGACGAACAATTATACAGCATGACGGCCCTCTGCTGCGAACACCTTCCTGCAACGAAACCGCGTTACCTGATGGGTGTAGGTACGCCCTGGAATCTCCTGGAATGCATTGGCCTTGGTGTGGATATGTTCGATTGTGTAATGCCAACGCGAAATGGCAGGAATGGCATGCTCTTCACAACGAAGGGTGTAATCAATATTGATAATAAAAAATGGGAGAACGATTTTTCTCCGATCGATGACGGTATAGAATGCACGCTGAGCAACGAATACAGCAAAGCGTATCTGCGTCACCTGATGAAAAGCAGGGAATTTACAGCACTGACCATTGCCAGTGTACACAATCTCTCATTCTATCTCCATCTTATAAGACAGGCACGAGACCATATACTGCAGGGTGACTTTGCAGTCTGGAAAAATCAGCAAACGGAGATATTGAAACAAAGACTTTGATCATTTCCCCTTCCAAACATTATTGTCAACATTGATGTCTGGCAGCGTTTCATCGGGATCAATGACAACCATTTCGATTTTCCTGGTTGAAGGATAGTAGAATTTCCATACAGGGCCGTGCTGCCAGATTTCAACCGGCAATTTTACCCGGCCCGTTTTTCCATCGATCTCTTTTATTTCTACTGTTGCCGGCATGGGAAGCTGTTCCAGATTTTCAATGGTTATGATAGCGCCATTCGCAGGATTTGATTCCTGGTATTCTACATTCGTGACGGCCTGGTCCACTTTCCAGTTATTTAAGAACCAACCTCTCCAGAACCAATCGAGGGTTTCTCCGCTATAATTTTCAATGGCATGAAAGAAATCCCATGGCGTCGGATGTTTATATGCCCAACTTCTGATATAATATCGGAAGGCGCCGTCGAATTTCTCTTCTCCCAAAACCTGATCACGGAGTATTTGCAGTCCGATCGATGGTTTTTCATATGCATTCGTGGCCAGATAACCGGGGTTGGTCACTTCCGGAATGGTCATGATACCTTCTGAGCCGGGTTGAAAAAAGCGTTCCGAATGCGACCTGATCCTTGGTGCTTCGTAGAATTCTCCGTGATTAAAATACTTGTTGGCGATGGAATTGATGAATGTGTTGAAACCTTCGTCCATCCATGCAAATTTTCTTTCATTACTTCCTACGATCATGGGAAACCAGGTATGGCCAAACTCATGACTGATCACGCTCCAGAGGTTTCTTCGCTGATCGTATGCACTGCAAAAAACAAGGCCGGGGTACTCCATACCGCCAACAGGTCCTGCCACATCCACGGCATTGGGATAAGGGTATGGCAGCCATTTCTCAGAATAATGTTCAATAGCGCCCTTGGTAAATTCGGTGGAACGTTTCCAGCCGGAATCCAATGCAGATTCAATAGGATAGACTGACATAGCAAGGGATTTTTTTCCCTGCGGCAGATTGATTCTGGCCGCATCCCATACAAAAGCGGCAGATGCGGCCCAGGCAACATCCCTGGCATTCCGGCAACGGAAATGCCAGGTCAGCCTGCCTTTAGGCGGTTTTGCAGCCCGGTTTTTCACCTCTTTTTCATTGCGGATCATTACAGTTTTATCACTGTTTCTGGCCGCATCCAATCTTTTTATTTCCTCTGCACTGAGCACTTCTGAGGGATTCAGCAATTCACCTGAAGCGACAACAAGTTCATTTGCGGATGCATTAATTGTAAAATCGTAGTTACCGTAGTCCAGGTAAAATTCTCCGGCTCCCAGGTAGGGAAGGGTATTCCATCCTTGTACGTTATCGAATACACACATGCGCGGGAACCATTGTGCAATTTCATAAATCCATCCGTTGTCAGTTTCCACCCTGCCCATGCGGTCAGATCCTTTTTCAGGAATCCCAAAATTGTATTCGATGCGGATCTTTAAGGAATCTCCATGGGCACCCAGCGTGTCGGGCAACAGGATCTGCATCCGCGTATCGGAGATTCTATAATCGGCTTTCTCCTCTTTTCCTGCATGCACAATCTTAACAGATTGGAAATTGTATCCTCCGTCAAAGCCAAGATTCGCATAGCGGCCGCCGGTGACCGGTGTGGTTGCCTGTGCGCGGGAATCGGGTTTGTAAATGTTCTGATCCAGTTGAAGCCATACAAAAGGCATGGGGTCCGGACTGTTATTTTTATAGGTGATAGCTACAGTTCCGCTTATCTTCTGGTTCACATCATCCAGGCTTGCCTGAATGGAGTAATCCGCCTCGTTCTGCCAGTACTTCGGACCCGGAGTTCCTGCTGCTGTTCTAACTTCATCACCGAAAGCAGGATAAAATATCGGTGCAAAAGCCTCATGCTGATCATAGTTTCCTGAATTCTGGGAAAAGCCATATTGGGAAACCAATACCATGCAGCCCGTTATCAAAATCCATTTTTTTGAAGGCATTTCATTATTTTATGCCGGCGAAGGTATATTTTTCAGCGTTTTTTTCCCTGATGAATTTGACAAGTGGTTTTAGGATTTAACATCCGGGCTTCAATTCCCAGAGCGCATTGCAGTACTTTCGCAGCGGTTTGTAACATGAAAAAACTGGATTGGTACATACTTCGCAAATTCCTGAGCACATTTGTGTTTACTATGCTCACTATCACGGTAATTGCCGTAGTGATTGATACCAGTGAGAAAGCTGATGATTTCGTAAAATCGGGCCTTAGTTCCTGGCAGATTGTTACTCATTATTTTGTTGGTTTTGTTCCCTTTATCATGGCCATGATTTTCCCCCTCATGGTTTTTATTGCCTGTATTTATTTCAGTTCGAAAATGGCCGGCCAGTCGGAATTCATAGCAATCCTTGCCGGCGGCGTCCGCTATCCCAGGATGCTGCGGCCTTATATGGTGGGAGCGGTGCTTCTTGGCTCCATTTATTGGTATGCGAGCCAGTTCTGGGTTCCTAAAGCAGAGGAAGTACGGACCAATTTTCAGGCAACTTATATTGACCGGAACAGCTCCTATAACGGAGATCCCTACCGCACCAATAATTTTTACCTGCGGGTGAATGCCTATACCTATGTCGGACTGAAATATTATGATACCGCACGTAAATCTGCCAGTAATTTTTTTCTTTTTAAGGTTAAGGACAACCGGATCTACTATAACCTCCGGGCGGAATTCGTAAAGTGGGACACGACAAAAAAACAATGGCAGCTGACCGGCTGCGTGGAGCACACCAATGAAGGTTTGAAAGAAACGGCCCAACTCATTCCCAAAATGTTTATAAACCTGAATGTCAGGCCGGAGGAAATGAGAAGGGATGAATATCTGAAGGACAAACTGGTAACTCCGGAGCTGAGACGTTTCATTAATTTGGAAGAAGTTCGCGGGAGTGAAGGGCTGAATACCTATAAGGAAGAAAGATTTCACCGGGATGCTTCTCCATTTTCGGTGATTATCCTGACTGTAATCGGGGCGGTGATTGCAACCCGTAAAGTAAGAGGGGGAAGTGGATTGCATCTCGCTATCGGACTGGTCATGGCCGCGGTTTTTGTGATCATGGACAAGTTCTCCGTGACCTTTGCCACCAAAGGAAATTTTTCTCCCATGCTCGCTGCCTGGATGCCCAATATCATTTTTGCAGTCCTTGCTGTTTGGCTTTACTGGCGTGCGCCGAAGTAGGTTGACGGTTGGCAGTTGACCGTTTTTAGGATTGAATCCGCAACGGAAGTCCGTCAACTGTCAACTGCCAACCGTCAACCTATCCTTGCTCTCCAAACATTACCGCTCAATCTTTTGTTCTAACAGCGTTCATGAATTAACTTTATCCATCTTATCCCAGAAAGATTCAATTGCCTGGTATGACAATCAAAGAAAGGTTTAAAATCAAGGCCGAGTCCCTCAGTGCAGAAATCAAGGACATCCTCAAAGAACACGGTTCAAAAAAGATCGGGGATACCACCCTTTCCCAGATCTATGCTGGCATGCGGGGAATGACCGGACTGGTGACAGAAACCTCATTGCTGGATGCGCAGGAAGGCATCCGCTTCCGGGGATATTCCATTCCCGAGATCCAGCAAAAACTTCCGAAGGCATCCGGGGGCAGCGAGCCGCTGCCTGAAGGTTTGTTTTTCCTGATGTTGATAGGGGATCTTCCGGATGAAAAGGATGTGCAGGAACTAACGGCCAACTGGCAGCGCCGCAGTCATGTTCCAAACCATGTGTTTGATGCCATCGAGGCCTTACCCGTTGGCACGCATCCTATGACGCAATTTGTGATTGCCATCATGGCACTCCAAACGGAAAGCCAGTTTGCAAAAAAATATGCAGAGGGTCTCAATAAAAAAGATTATTGGGATGCCATATTCGATGACTCCATGAACCTGATTGCCCGTCTTCCCCGGGTTGCTGCATATATCTACCGGAGGAAATATAAACATGGCGACCATATTCAGCCTAACGGGTTACTCGACTGGGCTGGAAATTTTGCCCATATGCTGGGATACCGTGATGATACCTTTCAGGAGCTGATGCGTTTGTATATGACCATTCACGCTGATCATGAAGGAGGAAATGTTAGTGCCCATACGACGCACCTGGTTGGTTCTGCGCTGAGTGATCCATACCTCTGCCTCGCCGCGGGCATGAATGGCCTGGCGGGTCCGTTGCACGGCCTTGCCAATCAGGAGGTGATCAAGTGGATCATGGAAATGCGCGAAGAGCTTAAAACGGAACTCCCCAGCCAGGAACAGATCGTTGAATACGTTAGGAAAACATTGAGTGAAGGGAAAGTGGTTCCGGGTTACGGGCATGCTGTACTTCGCAAGACCGATCCGCGCTTCTCTGCGCAGATGGAATTCGGCAAGAAACATCTGCCGGATGATCCGCTGGTAAAAACTGTCTGGAATATTTATGAGGCTGTGCCCCCCGTTTTACAGTCGCTCGGAAAAATAAAAAACCCCTGGCCCAATGTAGATGCACACAGCGGCGCGTTGCTGGTTCATTTTGGCCTGGTGGAATATGAATTTTATACAGTTCTCTTTGGCGTCAGCCGATCCCTCGGTGTGCTCGCAAGCCTTTGCTGGGACAGAGCCCTCGGCTATCCTCTGGAAAGACCTAAGTCTGTTACCACCGATTCCGTTAAAGGATGGATTGAAGGGAAAGCAGATATTTGGGGCGACTGAGGCCATTAACCTTCCATAGCCTGCAAAATATCACCCAGAATATCCTCCCTGTGCTCGAGGCCGGCGGAAATGCGAATAAGCCCGGGCGTTATATTTACTTCCATTCTTTCCTGCTCGCTTAATTTTCCATGCGTTGTGCTTGCGGGGTGGGAGGCGATGCTGCGCGTATCTCCAAGGTTTGCTGTGCGGGAAATCATTTTCAGGTTGTCGATAAATTTTCTTCCACTCTCTAATCCGCCCTTTAATTCAAAACACAAAAGGCCTCCGCCGTTTTCCATTTGCCTTTTCGCAACGGCATATTGAGGATGACTTTCCAGAAATGGATACTTCAGCCAGTTGATGGCTTTGTTATTCTCGAGTTGCTGCGCCAGGTAGAATGCATTGGCCGCGTGACGTTCCATGCGCACTTCCAGGGTCTCCAGGCTTCTGCTGAGAACCCAGGCATTAAAGGGGGAGAGCGCAGGACCGGTACTGCGACAGAACAGATAAATATCATGGATCAGTTGCTTACTGCCCAGCACGATACCGCCCAATACGCGACCCTGGCCATCAAGCCATTTTGTTGCTGAATGAATGACCAGATCGGCTCCGAATCTGCCGGGAACCTGACCGATCGGCGTGGCAAAACAATTGTCAACGCAAAAGATCAGGTTATGCTTTTTTGCCAGCCTGCCCGCCGCCTCCAGATCAATAATGTCCAATCCGGGATTGGTCGGAGTCTCTATAAAAATCATTTTCGTATTAGACTGAATCGCATTTTCCCAACCGCTCATGTTATCTGCAGATACATAGCTGTGTTCGATCCCGTATCTGGGCAGAATTTTCGTAATTACGCTGTGTGTACTTCCGAAAATGGCCCTGCACGACAAGAGGTGGTCCCCCTGCTTTAAAAAAGTCAGGAAAGACGCAAAGACTGCACTCATACCAGAGGCGCTGGCGAATCCGGCTTCCATTTCTTCCAGCACACACATACGGTCTGTGAATTCCTGAACGCTGGGATTGGAAAAACGGCTATAAATATTATCGTCGTTCTCATCTGCAAATGCTGCGCGCATTTCTTCCGCATTGTCAAAACAAAAACTGCTGGTGAGAAATATAGGAGATGAATGCTCCATTTCTTCCGTTTGCTTTATCCTTGTTCTGATCATTCGGGTAATAGGATGTTCGTGCATGATGAAGTTTTAATAAATGAATTTGTCGGCCTCCGGGCTTTGCTGCCAATGGTCTGCTTACCGCAATCTGAAAGAAGAAAGAAGGTTTTTCAGGAAATTATCTTCGTTTCCCATTGAATCTTGCAGCCTGCCCCCATGAGGGTAGCTGATACGGAACAATATTTATCAATGGAGAGGGCACAGGCCCTTTTTGCCTTTTCAGGATCTATTGATCCTTTCAGCTCAAAAACAAGGTGGATTTTCTTCCATAATGAAGGGTGTTTTCCGGGTTCTCTGTCTCCGTCGATGGTCATCCGGAATCCTTCCACTACCTGTTTCTGTTTTTTAAGAATGGAAATGATATCAATTCCGCTGCAGGCGCCGAGGCCGAGCAGCAACATCTGCATTGGCCGGATACCGTATTCATGGCCGCCACTTTCTAAACTGGAATCCATCCTGACCATATGACCGTAAGCATCGGTCCCTTCAAAGCCGAAATCATTGCTGGTGCGGATTACTTCAACATGGGCCATAAAAAAATTTTTCCAAAGGTAATTCATCCGGGTGCATTTTTTTTGTTTGTGCCACCCTTTCGAAATGGCCCTTCCTCGGCAGCAATGGGTGGCTTTGACGCAACGACGTATTAAGGGTTTCTGCCATAAAAAGAAATTTCGTGCCCGGATTCATGCATGTCCTTATTTTGTATCCTAATTTTTTACACAGCCGCATGGACGAATTTCATATCGATCAACCTTTTAAACTGGAAAATGGCGGAGCGCTGCCCGGCATCAAGATCGCGTACCACACCTACGGTGAGTTGAATGAAGCAGCCGATAATGTAGTCTGGGTCTGCCACGCCCTCACGGCAAATTCAAATGTAACGCGCTGGTGGCCTGGCATGGTTGGAGAAAATCATTTTATAGACCCGAAAACACATTTTATCGTTTGCGCCAATATTCTTGGATCCTGCTACGGGACTTCGGGCCCGCTGAGTCAGGATCCGGATTCCGGTGAAATTTACTTCAGCCATTTTCCGTTAATCACCATCCGTGACATGGTGAATGCGCATATCCTCCTGCGGAAGCATCTTGGTATCCGGCAGATTGCACTGATGATGGGTGGAAGTATGGGTGGTTACCAGGCACTGGAATGGTGTGTAATGGAACCTGAAATGATAAAGGATCTTTTTCTGATTGCTACCTCGGCTGCGGAGACTGCGTGGGGCGTCGCTGTGCACACTGCCCAGCGGCTGGCCATTGAGGCCGATCCCTCCTGGAAAGATCTGAACGAGGATGCAGGAGCGGCGGGACTAAAGGCTGCAAGAGCCATTGGCATTCTTACCTACAGGAACTATACCATCATGAAGGAAAAGCAGTCTGATGGCGACCAGGAAAAGCTGGATAATTTCAGGGCATCATCTTATATTAATTACCAGGGCGACAAGCTGGTTCGGCGTTTCAATGCCTATAGCTATTGGCTGCTGACCAAGGCGATGGATACGCATAATTTGTCGCGTGGCCGCGGAGGAGATCTTAAAAAAGTATTATCTGGTATCCGGCAGCGCACCCTGATCATCGGTATCACCAGTGATATCCTTTGTCCGCTCGACGAACAAAAATTCATCGCGGATTACACACCCGATTGCCGGCTAGTTACTATCGATTCCATTTACGGGCACGATGGATTTATGGTAGAATCTGAAAAAGTTGGGAATAGTTTGATGAGGTGGCTTAAAAAGTAAAAAGTAAAAAGTAAAAAATGGAGCCTTAATTTTCATTTAGACACCCTATCGGGTTCCTTTTTTTACTTTTTACTTTTTACTTTTTACTTCTCAATCTTTTACCAAGTCAACCTCCCTTGGTAATAATCCAAAATCTTCGCTCTGAAAATATAATTATAGCGGGCGGCTGAAAGGTTGATGTTGGCGCGGTCTACATTATTTTTGGCGATCACATAAACGTCTGAGGTGATAACGCCGTTATTAAAACGAACTTCGGCTGCCTTGAAAGATTGACTATAGGCGTTTACCTGATCCGTATACCCTTTGTATTGTCCGTATGCCGCAATCATATTCTGCCAGGCCTGCTCAACCATTTGCTGCAACTGGTTACGGGATGCGGTGGCCATAACGCGTGCATTCACCAGATTTATTTTCGCCTGTTTAATATTATTTCTTGTGGTGAGATAATTTAATATCGGAATATTCAACTGAAGGCCGATGGATTCGTAGCGGTTATTCTTGAACTGGTCCGCAAAAGAAATCTTCTGGGAAAGGGCGCCCTGCGTACTGACGAAATAGTTGGTACCACCAAATGTAATATAATCAGAAGTCTGCACCGGAAAAGCCGATCCCGGAATAGTGCTTGTCGCGATGCTGGAATAGTTTGAGTTGATGTTACCGTAAAAATAAAGTTGGGGATACAATTTGCCCCTGGCTGCAGCAACGCCTTTTTGAAAAGACCTCACCCGGAGGTCGACCGCTTTAATATTCGGAATAACACGTAACGCAGTTTGAAAAATGCTGTCGGAACTGCCCCCGTATTGCAAGGTATTGGCATCCATGGGAACCATTTCGTAGGTCGCGTCCTTATCATAGGGAATATTAAGTAAGTTAAAGAGGCTAACCTTGGAAGTTTCGAGGGCATTCACTGCATTAACGATGTTCACCAGGTCACTAGCATATTGGCCTTGCAGGTCGGTTAAAGTATAAGGAGCGATAGCGCCTGCACGGTTTTGTATCTCCAGACGATCGACTTGCACCGAATCCACGGCGGCCTGCTGTCTGGCAATATCAAGCTGATCCCTGTTGCTAAGTACCAACAGGTAACCCGTTATTACAGCTAGTGTTATATTATCCTTTTGCTGTTGCAAATCCATTTTGGTGGCATCAAAACTCAGGGCATTCTGCTTTATTGCCTGCTGCAAGGAAAGGCCATTGAACAAAAGTAAATTGCTACTCAGGCCGTAATTCCCAGAACCGTTTTTTTCGTCAACATATCCGTTGTTGCTGCTATTGATGCTTCTGCCGTAGTTCAGTCCCTCACTCAGCGTGCCGTTGATCGCCGGAAGGAGATTGTCCTTGGCCTGCTTAAACTGAACCCCGTTCGTTTGCATTTGGATCTCACTCTGCCTCACCAGCAAATTATTCTTTATGGCCAGATCAATGCATTGTTTCAGATTGAAGCTTTGCCCACCCGTATTCTGACTGAATCCAGTGACATGAGAACCTAAGGTTGCAAGAAATATCCATATACGAAACCGCTTCATTGTTGTCATCATTTATTTTGTCTCCGTTTTTTCTATGCGCCCATCCAGCAGATGGATGATCCGTTTTCCGTAGCTGGCATTTTTTTCAGAATGGGTCACCTGAATGATCGTTACACCGTCCTGCTTATTGAGCGTCGTGAATAATTCCATAATTTCCTCTCCCTGCTTGGAGTTGAGATTACCCGTGGGTTCATCCGCCAGGATCAGCTTGGGTTTGGCCACCAGAGCGCGTGCAATGCCTACCAATTGTTGCTGTCCGCCGGACAACTGGGTGGGGAATAAATCTTTTTTTCCTACCATCTGAAAACGGTCGATGATATCCGCCACGATAGCTTTGCGTTCGGAAGATTTTATGTTTTGATAGATCAGGGGCGTCTCGATGTTTTCATAAACTGTAAGTTCATCGATCAGGTGATATGCCTGAAAAACAAATCCAATATGCGTCTTGTAGAGATTGGATCTTTGTTTTTCTTTTAGTTTATATATATCTGTGTCCATGAATTCATAATTGCCTTCTGAGGGTGAATCCAGCATCCCGATAATATTTAACAAGGTTGATTTCCCTGAGCCCGAAGGACCCATGACGGAAATGAATTCCCCTTCACCGATATTCAAATTGATGTCTTTCAGAATAAAATTCCGGATATTGCCCAGGTTAATCCACTTTGATATATGCTCGATCTTGATCATGTTTGATATTATGTTATTCTGTTTTTAATTGTTGGCGGTTGACAGTTGACGGTTGACGGCCTTTATGTTTGAATCCACACTTGATATCGGTCAACCGTCAACAGATCATTCATTCCACCCTTAAGCTTTTGACCGGATTAGCTATCGCCGCCTTAATGGCCTGGAAACTTACGGTGGCTAAGGCAATTAAGACTGCGATGAGCCCGGCTATGAGAAATATCCACCACCCAATCTCGATCCGGTAGGCAAAATCCTGCAGCCAGCCATGCATGGCAAACCAGGCAACAGGTGAGGCAATTAAAATAGCTATGGCTACCAGCTTCAAAAACTCCCGGGACAGGAGGTTAACAATATTCGGTACTGATGCGCCCAGTACTTTGCGGATTCCAATTTCCCGGGTGCGTTGCATAGTGCTATAAGAGGCAAGACCCAACAAGCCCAAACAGGAAATGATGATGGCCAACACGGAGAAATTAAGAAATAGTTTTCCAAACCTCTCTTCGGTACGATATTGCTTATCGAAGAATTCATCCAAAAAATAATAGCTGAATGGCCTTGCCGGAATCAGGGCATTCCATTTATTTTCGATGGCTGCAATGGTTTTTGGCAGGTTTTGAGTGGAAAGTTTTATGGCAACCAGGCTGCATCCGTTAGGCTCAATGCGCATGGACAAAGGTTTGATCGGCAATTGGAGGGAACGGAAATGGAAATCCTTCATTACACCGATGATCCTTCCTTCTCTTCCCCATTGTTTGAAACGGTGTCCGACGGCCTGTGCAGGTGAAGTATAACCAAACATTTTCACCGCGGCCTCATTAAGAATCATCGATTGTGTTGTGTCGGTTTGAAAATCCGGCGAGAAGGCACGCCCCGCGATTATCTTGATTTTAAATTGCGGGATATAATCAAAGTCTACAAAATATAAATCCAGATTAGCGATCTGCAGAACTCCTTTTACATTTTCAATTTCTGAATAAGCAGCGGGGTTGCCTCCTCCGGGAACGCTGGAGGCCATGGCGACTCCCTTTATATTAGGCAGCCCGGCCACTGCATTGCGAAATGCATCCTTTGCAGGGTCGCCATTCGTGTTGATTACCATCATCTGGTCCTTGTTAAAACCAAGATCCTGCCGCCGCATATAATTCATTTGATTATATACGATAATAGTTGCGATGATCAATGCAATGGAAATAGTGAACTGGGCAATAACAAGTGCCTTTCTGAGCAGCTGGCCTTTGGTTCCGGTTGAAAAACGACCTTTTAATACGGTAACCGGTTTGAATGATGACAATACCAGCGCAGGATAAACGCCCGCAAGTGATCCGATTCCAATGGCAGCCAGGAAAAGAATTAAAACAAAGTTCAGATTTTCGAAAATACCTGTGCTGATCGTTTTACCCGCGAGGTGATTAAAAGAAGGCAGCAGGAGCGCCGTTGAAACCAGCGTAAGAATAAAAGATATCGCGCACAACAGCACGGATTCCCCAATAAACTGCCCGGTAAGCTGACCCTTAACTGCTCCTACAACTTTTCGTATGCCTACTTCTTTGGCGCGTTCTGCTGAGCGTGCAGTTGTCAGGTTGACGAAATTGAAGCAGGCAATCAGCAAAATAAAAACAGCAACCCAGGAAAATATATATACGTTATTTATGTTTCCGGTATTATTCCCGTTCCTTGTAGAACGCAGGTACACATCTTTTAATGGTTCCAGGAATAAGGTTGGATACATATTAATTTTCTTCATTTCCGTTCCATTTCTTCTTTCCAGAAAGGCAGGAAGCTGGGCCTGTAAATCAGCAGGACGTGTGCCGGGCTTTAACAATACAAAAGTTGAATTTCCGTAATTACCCCATTGATCATCCAAACCTGGATTCAACTTCCTGGTTAACGTGCTCATGGAAACCAGCATATCTGCTTTAATCGTGGAATTTTCCGGAATGTCTTTCATAATACCGGTGATCTTTGCAGTAAAACCTTCTCCGGTAAGTAATACCGTTTGTCCTACGGGATCCGCATTTCCAAAATATTTCTTAGCCGCGCTTTCAGAAAATACAATGCTGAGAGGTTCCTGCAAAACAGTCTTCGGATTCCCTTTAAGGAGCTTAAAGTCGAACATCCCGAAGAATGCTGAATCCGCCCAGAGTGAATTCAATTCCTGGAATTTGACATTACCTTTTCTCACAAGGAGTTCATCATCGGTAGTGCGCACGGCTGCCTCCACCTGAGGAAAATCCTGGGTAATATGAGGACCTACGGCCCAGGATGGCCCTCCCGCTTTAATTACTTCCGTGGGCGTTTTGATATCACAGACCACCCGGTAAATGCGGTTTGCCTTGCTGTGGAAAGAATCATAGCTCAATTCAAAATGGACATATAAAAAAATCAGAAAGCATGCCGTCATTCCAACGGTCAATCCCAGGATATTAATGAATGAGAATACCCGGTGCCGCCACAGATTCCGGAAGGCAATTTTGAAATAATTTTTCAGCATGATTCTGTCATTATGCGATGGTCAGGCGAGAATATTTTCGGTAACCGTTTGTCCGTCCAGCATACGAATAATGCGGTGGCTGTAACGTGCATCGTGCTCAGAGTGCGTAACCATGATAATGGTTGTACCTTGCTCATTCAGGTCAGTAAGCAGTTCCATGACTTCATTCCCATTGGATGAATCCAGGTTTCCCGTAGGTTCATCCGCGAGGATTAATTTTGGTTTATTTACAACCGCGCGGGCAACGGCAACCCTTTGTTGCTGACCTCCGGAGAGCTGCTGGGGGTAGTGATTCCTTCTGTGCATGATCTGCATCTTGTCCAGCATGGCTTCAACTCTTTTCTTTCTTTCATCGCTCTTCACGCCAAGGTAGATCAGGGGCAACTCCACGTTTTCAAAAACGGTGAGCTCGTCGATGAGATTAAAACTCTGGAACACAAAGCCGATATTTTTTTTTCGAAGATCCGCTCTTTTTCTTTCGTTGAAATGAGCCACTTCGATGCCGTTGAACAGGAAGCTGCCGCTATCCGGATCATCCAGCAGGCCCAGGATATTTAATAAGGTTGACTTGCCGCAACCGGAAGGACCCATCACAGCGACGAATTCTCCGTCATTCACCTGGAACGAAAGTTTATTCAGTGCAATGGTTTCAACTTCTTCTGTTTTGTAAATTTTTTCCAGATCGTTAATCCGTATCATTTTTTTTATTTTTAACTGTTAATAAGGGTATTTTATTTAAGAATGAGTTCCTGCATGGTTCCGTAATTTTCATAGCTGCTGGTGACCACTTTATCACCCGGTTTGAGACCTGCCAGCACTTCGTAATAATCCTGATTTTGATTGCCCAGTTGAATATCTGTGCGGAAAGCGGTCTTGCCGTCATCGCTCACCTTGAATATCCAGTTGCCGCCGGTCTGCTGGTAATATCCTCCGCGGGCTACGAGGATGGACTGTCTTTCATCGCTCAGGGCCAGCAGTATCTGCAGGGTTTGCCCTCTCCGGATGCCCTTAGGCACAGGACCGATAAACTGCATGTCAACCTGGAATTTTCCGGTGGTAACCTGCGTATAAACCTTGAATATTTTGAGATCGTAGTTGCTGTCGGCGAAACTAAACTTGCCTTTGAGCCCCATGTAGATCCTGGAGATATAATGCTCGTCCACATCCACGCGCACTTTAAAACCACTCAATACATCAATCTGGCCCAGGCGGTCACCCTCTTTTTTGGACTGGCCTACTTCGGCGTCTAAAGAAGTCAATTGCCCTTCTATAGGTGCGCGCAGGACCAGGTCACCCACTTTTTTACGCATGATCTGCAGGCCCTCCTGGGCGTGCGCGTAGGATTCCTTATCCTGTTCGGCCTGTTGCTTGGTTGAAACGGTATCCTGCTTCAGGATTTCCCGGGCGAGTTGTGTCTTTTCCAGGTAATAATTATAATTATTCTTGGCTGACTGGAAATCCTGGGATCCGAGGGCCCCCTTTTCATATAGCAGCTTGTCCAGGGTATAGATACGCTCCGCTTCTTTGAAACTGCTCTCCACATCTGCCATCTGGGTAAGCTTGGATACTGTATTCTGCTGGGCATTGATACGCGCAAGTTGCATTTGCGACAGCTGTGTAAATACGCCGGTCTCCTGACCAGCGAGGCTGAGTTCCAGGTTTGTATTGGAAAGCTTAAGTATGGGTTCGCCTTTTTTCATAAAAGTGCCATCCTCCACATATCTTTCCTCAACCCTCCCGCCTTCCGTGGCGTCCAGATAAATGCTCTTTATCGGAAGAACGACTCCGTTTACAGGAATGGTTTCCTGAAACGGTCCCTTCGTAACTGTAGAAATGGTGATCCGGTCAAGATCTACATTTAAGCGCGATTTGCCCGAGGTGAAATAATAACTTCCAAATGCCAGGAGTACCAATGCAACTATACCTCCGATGGTAAGGATCCTTTTAGCCGGCCACTTTTTTTTCTTGATAACCCTGTCTACCATTTTTAAATTATTTTTTTAAAAGCACCAGATATAAAAATACCCGGTGTGTTTTATTTAGCTGAAACTGAGAAATACATGACCAATAAATGAAACCACGTGCCAGAACCTAACCGGAATGATTTACAATCATTTAGGAATCGGAGGCAAATTCGGCCGGTCGTTTCCGATACAGGAACTGTTCGCTTTTGATACAGGTCCGGAAAGGCCTGATTCGTTAAAAAATTAATTGTCACCAGATTATATTAGAGTAAACTTGTGGCACTGTTTTGTTGCATAACCGTTCAAATTATTTATAAATCAGCATGGTATTAAAAAATGCTTCAATTCTGGCAATTGACGATGATGTAGATATCCTAACTGCGGTAAGACTCTTGCTCAAGACCGAAGCAGCCGAGGTAATCACCGAAAAAAATCCGGAAAACATCCGGGCACTTCTATATAAGAAGAGATTCGACATCATTTTACTGGATATGAATTTCAATAGTGCCATCAATACCGGAAATGAGGGATTGTATTGGCTGCGCAAGATAAGGGAATGGGACGCAGCTGCTTCCGTAATTATGATCACGGCATACGGAGATATAGACCTGGCAGTGCGTTCGCTTAAGGATGGTGCCCTGGATTTTGTAGTTAAGCCCTGGCATAATGAGAAACTGATCAATATTATCCGCGAAACACTGCAGCGCAAGGATGGATCACCCGCGATGAAAGCGGTCGAAAGCGCACAGAATGGAGAAAATATCCCGGTTATCGGACAGTCGCCTGCTATCCGCGAGATATTAAACAAGGTTGAAAAGATTGCACCTACCGACGCAAACATCCTTATCCTAGGTGAAAACGGTACGGGAAAAGACCTGATGGCCCGGATGATCCATGACAAATCGTTGAGATCCACCAAACAGTTCGTGAAAGTAGACGTTGGCGCCCTTACAGAAACTTTATTTGAAAGTGAATTATTTGGACACAAGAAAGGAGCTTTTACCGACGCCCGGGATGACCGTACGGGCCGGTTTGAAATGGCTTCAGGGGGCACGTTGTTCCTGGATGAGATCGGAAATATCACCCTTCAGCAGCAGGCCAAATTATTATCGGTGCTCCAGAGCCGCCAGGTATCCCGGTTGGGATCCAATCTCCTGATACCTATAGATATCCGCCTGATTTGCGCAACCAACCTGCCGCTCTCTGAACTCGCTAATGAAGCCCGTTTCCGGAAGGACCTTATCTACCGTATCAACACCGTCGAAATTGTTATGCCGCCCCTGAGGAAAAGACCGGAAGACATTTCCTCCCTGGCCCGCGAATTTGCCCACTTGTATGCGGGAAAATATCTCAAACGAACCATGGAGCTTGATAACAAAGCCATTGAAAAACTCAAAGCCTACCACTTTCCTGGCAATGTGCGCGAATTGCAGTACAGTATTGAGCGGGCCGTAATCATGTGCGAAGGGGATGAGATCCATGCCGAGGATATTATTTTCTCGCCGCTTGAAACCGGGCGCGAAGCGGATGACAGCCCGGACAGGGATCTTACACTAAGCACCATAGAAAAGAATACCATCTTAAAAGTTATTGAGAAACACCATGGTAATATTTCAAGGGCTGCCCGGGAACTCGGACTTACTCGAACCGCACTTTACCGCCGGCTGAGTAAATACGATATCTAAATTGAAAGCAATGACAATCCGCCTTTGCTAGGTTTCAGGTGACAGGCCGCCTTCGCCAAGGCCCGGTGGGTAAATCAAAAAAAATCATGTTCCAAAAATTTGAACTTCGCATACTCATCCGCGTTATAATACTATTTGTGGTGCTTTGCTTCACAGCCATAGTCGTAATTCAGAGTCAGTTTATTTATCTGATCATCCTTCTGCCCATATTGGCCTTCGAGTTTGGTGATTTTTACAGGTTCTTCAGGAAAACGCAGGACGAGCTGGAACAATTTGTCGAGTCGGTCCACTACCGCGACTTTTCCCGCCATTTTGATGTAAATCGTGCTCCGGTTGAGCTCAAAACGATGCGCAGGGGGTTTAACGATATCAACAGTACGTTTAAGGTGATCAGCCGGGAAAGGGAAACTCAGTTCCTCTACCTGCAGAAGATCCTGGAATTGGTGGAAACGGGTATTCTTTCCTATGAAGTTGGCAGCGGCGAGGTTGTCTGGATGAATGAGTCCCTGAAAAAAATCCTTGGGGTTCCATATCTGAAAACCATGCATTCCCTTGAAAAAAGGGATCCCTATTTATTTAAAGAGATCCAGCAGCTGCAACCGGGGATGGGTAAGATCGTTTCTATTTCAAGGGATAACGGTATAGTAAAAGTGCTGGCTTCGGCAACCGGTTTTCAAACCGACAATAAGATGTTTAAATTGGCGGCATTCCAGAATGTAAATGAGGCGCTGGATGAAACGGAAGCCCGGGCCTGGCAGAAATTGTTAAGCGTGATGACCCACGAGATCATGAATTCGGTAGCGCCCATTTCTTCACTGGCCGAAACGATGCTGGACAGGCTACAGAAGGCAACGGAACTCATGCGTGAACAACCTGCGGCCATCGAAGACCTGGAACTGGGTATCGAAACCATCCGGAGGCGTAGTGAGGGTCTGCTTAAGTTTGCTGAAACCTACCGTAATCTCAATAAGATTGTGTCACCAACCCTGAAAAAAGTTCTGCTCCGGGATTTGTTTGAAAATCTGAACCAGCTGATGCTCCCTACGCTCGATCAAAAAAATGTAAAGCTCGAGATCATGCTGCAAAACCCGGAACTGTCTTACGAAATGGATGCGACACTTATTGAACAGGTGCTGATCAACCTGCTTGTAAACGCAATAGAAGCAGTTAAAGACAAACCCCATCCCAGAATTCAGCTTTCAGCCTTTAATGCCAACAATAATAAGATCAATATTAAAGTAGCGGACAATGGCTGCGGCATACCTCCGGGGCTGATGGACAGGATTTTTATTCCTTTTTTCAGTACCCGGAAAAACGGCAGCGGTATCGGGCTTAGTCTGAGCCAGCAAATCCTGATGTTGCACAAAGGAAGTATCCAGGTACAATCTGTCGAAAATGAAGGATCTGTGTTTACCTTGCATTTGTGATTTTCTAATTCTTAATTTTTACATTTTACACGATGAACGAAAAATTCCGCATCGGCATAACTGCGTGTGGAAAATATGATAACTACCGGCATTGGATAGAAGGTTCCGGGCAGGCTGAAGCGGTTCGGCTCAATTATTCCCAAAACAATGCAGATGAAATGGCAAACTGTAAGGGACTGGTATTAACCGGGGGAGAGGATGTTAGCCCGGAATTATACGGCAGGGCGGAATTTGCCAAGGAATATGCGTTGAAAGAGATTATTCAGGAGCGTGACGAGTTTGAATTTGCGGTTATCCGGAAAGCACTGGACCAGAAAAAGCCCATTCTGGGTATTTGCCGGGGACTGCAGGTGATGAACGTTTATCTGGGGGGAACCCTTATACCGGACATTCCAGCATTCCTCCATTCCGGTTTTCATGGAAAAATAAACGGTACAGATCAGCAGCATACGGTAACGATCACCCCCGATTCCCGTCTCCGGCAGATCAGCGGCCTCGAAGCCGGCCTGGTGAATTCGGCCCACCATCAATCCGCCGACACAATTGCCAAAGACTTAAAGATCACAGCATTCGGGGATACCGATATCGTAGAAGCTATGGAATGGATCTTCCCTGAAAAGTGTTCCTGGTTATTGCTTGTTCAATGGCACCCGGAAAGAATGGCGGATCAGGCCAGTCCGCTTGCGAACCGGATCCGCATTGCTTTTCTGGAAGCCTGCCGGAACTTCCGGACGACTAACGCGGATCCTTATTTGAATCCGGCTTTGCATCCTTTCCATGCCAGGACTTCTGCCAGGGTCCGAAACGATTGATCCATAAGATATTCAATTGAGAAGGATTGTTTTTCCCGGAAACCCTTATTTCTAACCCCCTCCTTCAGCACCTGGCAAAAGAATTGATGGCAAAGAATATCTGTGTATGAGAAACTGAAGTATTCCGGAAACGGGAAGCATGCGGTTTTTTCCCATCGTTCCGGAAAAATGTAGATAAATTTCAAAAACCGAATGGTTTTTATTCAGTCGAGAATCTTATTTTTGTTATATATTCTGTCAATTTCCACCGGTTCTTGCAAAATCCCATCCGCTTAAAGCCACTCATCGTCCCCAACTGAAATCTGTCCCATACCTGTTGCAGACCTTTTTTATCATTAAAGAATCTGATAAGGATTTCTGTTAAAGATCTCTGTGGATAAACCGATTAACAGTTTAATGAATTGATTATGAAAAAATTTTACCTACTGATTCTCACAACAGGTTTTTTATTTTCCTCTTTTGTTTCAAACGCAGGTAGTCCGTATACTACAACTTTGGCAGGAACTCCCGCCGCACCCCTGCTCATGTCAGATCCCACTTCCTGGATAGGCCTTAATTCTCCTCCCGCCAATTGCTTGGGCTGCCAAATTATTATCAATTCCCCTATGATCATGACTACGGCGACCGTTAACCCTATTTTGAACAATTCAACTCTCCAAATTAATGGGGGAGCTTCTTTAACTGTAGATACTTATGTTCAGGTTACAAATAGCACTGTCATCGTTGGAAGCGATGCAACAACGGCTGCATCCGTAATTGTGAATGATCAGGTAGACCTTATCGGAACTACTACCATTCAACTTGCCAATGTCAATACTTTTATTGATGCGACTAACTCCGGTACGCCCCCGAATCCAATCAGCGGTCCACATTTTGATTATAGCGGTGGAACCAAAAGTGCTGGACTTTTTTTCCTTACCGGGGCAGATCCACATGGATTCACGCTTACCTTAAATGAACTGGGAGATGGTAGCTCTGCGAATAGTTTCGCTATGTACACGCTGAATTGCGCACCGACTATTCCAGCATCACCTAACAACTGCGGTTCTGGTGTTGTATACGGCCCGGCCACCACCACGCTGGATCCCTCAGTTCCATCAGCAGGCCTGATTTTCACGGAATCGTCCACACTGCCTGTTGAATTGGTGCAATTTGTTGCTACCAGAAATCCTGATCAGACGATCCGGCTCTCCTGGGCTACGGCACAGGAAATCAATTCCGCTTCTTTTGATGTGGAAAGAAGCGCCGATCTTGTCAGTTGGACAATAATTGGTAACGTTAAGGCCAAGGGATATGCATCAACAACAACCAATTATAGTTATAATGATGAGTTTCCCCTTGCCGGCACGGGTTATTACCGCCTGAAAATGATTGACCTGGATGGAAAATACCTGTATAGTAAAATTCTAACTGTTTCTTCCGATAACACAAGTCAGCCGCTGGTGGTCTATAGCAATCCGTTCAGCGATGCGATCAGGGTGAAAGTAAATGTAGACAGGGCTGAAAATCTCACCCTAACGGTGTCGGATATTATTGGGAAAACCTATTTAAAACAATCATATAACGCCCAGGCAGGTGATAACCTGATCACCCTGGTGCCGGCCGGTGCTGCCAGCGGAATGTATATCCTGCATATTCAGGGAAACACCTATGCGCAGACCGTTAAACTGGCTAAGCAGTAATATGATTTGGTAATCACGCTTTCATTGTATGCCACTGTTCGGGAGGAATGATGTCCCCTGACAGTGGCATTTCATTTGCACTAACGGTGATGAGGAACCGGGGTTTCAAATTTAAAAGTAAAAATTAAAAAGTAAAAATAAGAGCAAAAATGCGCCCTGACTTTTTACTTTTTACTTTTTAATGGGAAAAATCCTCCCAAATAAGGAACAATAACAAGGCAGACACTGTTCCAATTCCTTCATTATCATAATACAGGCATCTGGTATAAGACTTGAAACAAAAGGGAAAACTCAGCGACCATGATACAGGATATGTCAGTTCAGTTACTAGGTGAAAAGATGAAGGAACTGGAAAACGCTCTTTTTGTTTCTGAAACCGGTTCCTTGTCAAAGCTTCCCACGCATATCGTACAGATTGCAGAAGTGGACGAAGAAGGAAATGCGTGGTTCATCATTCCGAAGCCTACACAGATAATAGAATCTTTCGATGAGGAAATGCCGGCCAAACTGGATTTCTTTAAGAAAGGGAAGGGCTTTTATTTAAAATTGCGCGGATTAGCTACCCTGGTTCACGCAGAAGCAGAATTGCCACAGACCCGGATCTTCCAGGAATTAGCAGAATCATTCAAGCAGAAAAAACTGGTTGCAGTGAAACTGAAAATGCAATCGGCGGAATATTTTGAAAATAC